>Ga0265338_10006001_pt1 | contig 15610 bp, 14 predicted proteins | sample 42126metaG_FD_193579 | JGI IMG/M metagenome (GOLD analysis project Ga0265338, IMG submission 193579) | Rhizosphere microbial communities from Carex aquatilis grown in University of Washington, Seatle, WA, United States - 4-21-26 metaG | ecosystem: Host-associated > Plants > Roots > Rhizosphere... | reverse complement strand
CCCCCGAAACACTATCACCAGCAGCACCGCCAACAAAATAAACGAGATGGTCTCGGCTTTGGCCAGATCCTTGGCAATCTGGCTGTTAAAATCCAAATTAATCGCCGGCGCTCCACCCGTCTGCACCTCCAACACGTCGCTCGCCAATTTTGGCCGCAGCCGCTTAACTGCGTTCATCGCCGCTGCCTGATCCCCCTTCAGCCCCACCACCGCATATGTACTGTGCTGGTCATGCGACACCAATTGGGGCGCCGAGCTGGTGTATATATCAGCCACACTATCAACGGCACTGTCGCCCTTCAGCACACCCAGCGTCTTTGCCACTGCTGCCTCAAAGCGCGGATCTGCCACCCGCCAGCCGTTATGCGCCGTAAACAATACCAACAGCGATTCGTCACCACCAAAATGATCCGAAATTTCCTGCCCAGCCTGATACGACTCAAATTGCGTGCCCTCAAACCCACCGCTGCCGAGCTTGCCAAACACCGCCGTACCATACACTGCCGCCACGGCCACAACCGCCATCGCCAGCCCCAACACCGCCCACCGCCAGCGGTATATCGTTCTTCCTAATGCCTCAAACATATCTGCTTTAGTGTAGCCATTTTCAATCTCAAAATCCATCACCACCCTGGAGCAAGCACCTTCCTGCCGCCAAAGGGCGAAAACCCAGCCGTCGTCGAATTCAGGCCCCGTCCAGCATCTGTGCCAGCCTTCCGGGATCCTCCAGTGGCAAATGATGCCCCCCGTCCAGCATCAACACCTCGCAATCCCGATAGCATTCGCCTTGGCTCACGTTCTGCTGATACACTGCCCGATCCTCTTTGCCCACCACTAGCGCTACCGGCATCCGCAGTTCCCACATGTCCGATGCAATATCCTGCCGCTCTATCACATTGCGCAGTGACCTCGCCCGCGCCTCGGCGGTACCAGCAAACACGTACGTCTCCATGCCGCGAAAGTTGAGCGGCAGTGTCTGACGCATCAAAAAACCGCCCCAGCAGTTGCGCATCAGCGGCCAAATCAACAAATGCAGCCCCCAATACAATCCCACCCGGTACAGTAAGCTCGTACCGCTAAGTTCCCGCCGAGCTTGCGCCGGATTAGCAAACAACGGCATATTAACCAGCAACAATCTGCTCACTTGGTCCGGGTACTGCGCAGCATACCGCAGCGCCAGCAACGCGCCCATCGAATGCCCCGCCAAAATTATCGGCCGGTCACCAGCGCACTCTTCCACCGTCCGCCTAATCCAAGCTACATGCTCAGCGTAATCGTAAGCCGAATCAGCCGGCTTCATCGAGCTCCCAAAGCCCAGCAAATCAATTGTTACCACGGTATAACGCTCCACCAACAGCGGCTTTAACGCGTCCCAATACCGCAGCGAACACAAGTAGCCGTGCAACAGCACCACCACCGGCCCGCTCCCCGACACCTCGTAATTCAAAACCCGACCCGCAGCTCTCATAGGTGCATCATATCAAAACTCGTGCAATGGCATTGAAGCAACTTTATTGGTAGACTCTCTACCCGGCGAAAAAACAGCCGGGTAGAGAGCCCACACGCAAGCCAAGCGACGCAACCCTCGTTAAGAACGAGCGGTCATGCTAATCGCGTGCGCCAGAGCAGCGACTCGATCCTCAGTCGTTATCCCCGAAAGATACTCCTCCAAAGCCACGAGCAGCTTCTTCACAGCAGTCTCGCGCGCCCTTTCACTCAAGTGCGCCAGATCCCTCATGAAGCGCACCGCCGCGTCACCCAGCGACTCGTCTCTTTCGCCTACAAGACAGATGATGACAGCTCCTGCAGGGTATCGAGCAACGTACCGATCAGCCAAAATCAAGCTCGGGTAGCGATATCCGTCGAGTCCACCTCGTGGCCCAACATAGACGTACACAGACTCAGGCATAACATTCCCACCGACTCTCATAGGGGCCACTTGGGCAAGGATCTATCGACACACTATATAAAAACACATATATACAATAATTACAATAACGTGACGCTGACCCACCCCTCACTTTGCATATCTATACAATGCATTTTTGGGCGCCCAGTAAATTCCGTTTAATCATTTGAGGCTAAGGGCAGCATTTTTTTCAGGTTGCCATGAATGGTTGGTCTATGTGCTTCAATTCTTTTGTGGAGGCCCTAATCTGGAAAGACCGAACAAAACCGTAAGTGAGGGTGGTTCAGAACGTGACGAAAACTAGCGAACGATTTTAGAACCATTTCTGCTTAGTGCAAGCTTAGTCTGCGATAATTAGCCCAACTTCTTCAGCAAGCACTCTAGCAATGCTCACAAGCTGTGGCGAACTAATTGTCACGCCCCTCAAAGAGCTCGCCCCACGTATGGTTGAGATTTCGGACCCACGCATGTCCACCTTTGACATTTTAGTATTGGAGAATTCGGTGTTATCCAAATTACAATTCTCAAGCTTCACGTCGGTCAATGAAGCACCCTGAAAATCCGCTTCTGTCAGGTCGCAATGCCTAAACACTACCCTCTTCAATTTTGACGCCCGGAAATTTACTAGATTGAGCTTTCCGCCTTCAAAGATAACATCCTGTAGAGAGCAATCAGTTACCGCCAAACCTGAAAGCATGCCTCGTTCAAACACAACCCTCAAGAACCCTGATCCATCAAAGTCAGTGCCAAACAAAAGGCAGTCTCGAAAGATCACGTCAGACACAGAGGCCTTTTTGAGTTTGCTACTGCTTATTTCGCTAGCCTCGAATACTGTGCCATCGATACTGATAGCCTTCGCATCCACTCTCTGCCACTCCGAGCCAACGACTCTTAAACTTGCCAGCGTGTCGCCGGAATCTAGCACATCTACGCCCAAATCAACTAATTCTTTAGAAATAATTGGCTCTCGGACTAAAATCTGCTGCGTCATAGTCTGATGATAACAAATACAAAAAATGGCTCCACATAGCCAAAAAATAATTGCTGGCGGGCGCTAACGAACGATTTTAGAACTGTTTTTGCTTAGTAGAAGATCAGATTAAATCTATTACTGCAGCTTCTTAAACATTATGAGGCACTCCTTGCCAGTGGTTGCGCCGTTAATCAGCTTCTTGCGGCCATTCACTGTAAGTGTTTGATAACCCAGAGATTGGTAAAGTCGTATCGCAGGCACATTATCGGTCTCTACAGCCAGACTCAACGTATGGGGGAGATCCTTATTATCACTGACCCATTCTTCAACAAACTTCATCAGCTCTCGCCCATATCCCCTGCGGCGCTGGTTCGATTCGATGGAAACGTCACCGATAACTACATTGGGGCCAATTGCGTCCTTCCCTGTCGCACCTGATTCCAAATTGAGCCTAATCCCACCAACTATCTTCCCGCCATCTATTGCGAACCATACTCGCTGACTGGGCAATACATCATCCAGCAAGTACGAGCTATCAGCTGTCTTGGGCGCCTCCAAGTCTATACTAGGCTTGATCTCAATCATGATCTAATGATAACCCCTAAGTCGTTCGGTCGGCGATTATCAAAAATGGCTCCGCATAGGCATAAATAATTGCTGGCGGGAGCTAGCGAACGATTTTAGAACTATTTTGGCTTACGAGCAGTAAAAACTACAGGATTTCCGCACCAACCCAAAACTTGGACTATAAGGGTCCAGGGCTTGGGTTGGTGCCGGGCTGGGTGCCCGGCACGCCGCATCTGACGATGCGGGCGGAGCCGTTGTAGGGACAAGAAACCTATGGCTAGCGCCAGCGACCAGGCCGCCTGGCGACGCACCAGGGCGGAACTTCACTCGCCTGCGCGGGAGACCTGCGCCTCAATATGCCCTCATCGGGAGGAGCACTCTTACTTCGCCTCTGACCGCCACGGTACTTGGCGATCCGCCCCTGGATCTGGTGTCCTTCCACTCCCTTGGCCACCACATCAACATTCGTACCACGCTGCACAGTCAGCTCGAGGAAGAGCTCGATGCCATGGGGTAGCGTCTCAAGCGGCCTCTGAAGCTTCTGGTAGACGCTCAGAGGCATGCAGACTACTCCTCTCGGCACCATTTCGCCATCCACCTCGACGAGATGGTAAGCAATTCGATACTGAGAAGTCCCCTTGGCGGTCACGGCAGCGATCTGCTCCGGGGCGAACACGATGCCTTCGTAGACGACCCAGTCGAAGTAATCCGCGAGCTGGATACCCAGGTCGGTACGTTGAACCTGCTCGAGGTTCTCCACGCCAGCCGCTTCGAGCCTCCGGCGGTAGATGAGCGCCATCTCCGCGTCGTCGGGCACGTCCACGAACCCACCAGAGCGGATGTACAGCTCAACGAGCCGACTCCGGACCATGTGGTTGTTGTTGTAAACCTCGCGATGGAAGATGCTGCCCTCGATGAGGCAGTTCACTACCACCTCGACGAATGGCCCGCTGAGACGTGCGAGTAGCTTACGTGCCCGCCCGAGCCGCTCCGTTACCATCGCGACATCGACGTAGCCGTAGGAGAGTTCACGCCTGCAAATACTGAATGCGTCTGCGAACTCGGGCCAGTAGAGGCCGCGGGCACGGAGCTGTTCGGCGTCAGCCATAAGCTCGTCGAGCTCGGCACGCAGTGCCGGCACGCTTTCGCCTCTTGCTCTCCGAGCTAGGGCACTGCGGTACGCACTCTCGATATCCCAGCGCCACTCGGTCGAAGCGATGACTGTACCGTCCTCGCCCAGCACTTCGTAGACGGTGGTGTACCTGGTAGCGTCAGGATGGCGTTCAAGGACGTCAATCTGATCGAGATGCCTAAGCATCGGCGGCGGGAAGCTGATCGTCGGTACAAGGGAGCCGTAGTAGCTACGACTGTAGGTAACCGTAACTGGATGCCCGGCCACCTCTATGGTAAGTGGCTCGGGAGTCTCCAGATCGAGATCTGTAGACAAGGTCCATGTCCCTTCAACAGTGTTGTCAACACGTGGATGGCTCCACGCACGTTTGGAACTAACATAGTGTAAACTATTTCTATAATTTCGTCAAACTTAATATCACGATCTGTTCGATCAGCGATTTAGAAAAAATGGCTCCATAGAACCATAAATAAATACTTGGCGGGCTCGACCGGATTCGAACCGGCGATCTCCTCCGTGACAGGGAGGCGTGTTAGGCCTCTACACTACGAGCCCAAATAACCGTCAAAATATACCAGTTCCAAGCGTAATAGGCAATACACACCGAGCGCTAGCCGAGCGGAACACACCAGCACACCGAACGGAGTGTGCTGTCTTGAGTGAGCAGACATGCATTTAAGTGTTAAAGCTTTATTGCGCAGCGAACTCCAAACGAGCACACGCAGCCGGCTAGTGATACCGGCTCTTGAGGTGCTCCCTACCCCACTTCATCGCCTGTGCCATCCAAATCAACTCCTCATAGGACGTCTCGATGTATTTACGATACGCCGGGTCCATCAGCTCACCCTCAGCGTCAAACAAGGTCTCAACCTGGGGAAAATGCATGTCGGTAAAAGTCGCCACCAACCCCAATTCGCGCACCGTCAGCGTCAGCGCCTCAATCGCCCGCACCCCGCCCCAGCGCTGACTCGAGCAGCCCGCAAACGCCACCGGCTTATGAATGTAGTACTCAAGCTCAGAATCCAGCATCCGCTTCAAGGAGCCAGGAAAAGAATGGTTATACTCGGGCGTCACAATGAAAAACGCCTCTGCCTTTTTCACAATCTCGGTGTATCGCGGGTTCTTGCCCTCGGGATCGTTGCCGTCACCTTCAAAGTGAAAATCCACCGGGTCTACAAACGTAATTTCCACCCCTCTTTGCTCGCGCCCGATCTCCGCCACCAGCTTTGCAGCATGAATTGATACACGTTGTTTTCGCGTTGTACCAGCCAAAACTGCTATCTGTAGCGGCTTCACTCATCCTCCTCGAGCAACTAATGTATTCAGTCTGACTAGGCTTTGATGTACGTGTTTACTTTGGCGTCTTTCAATTTCTGCGCAAAGTAGTCGTTAAAGTCCGTCGTCTTAATCAGAATCTCCTGCGCGTGGATCGAGCCGTCGGTCCCTTTATCGAGCACCTTGATAATCGTGTAACCATACTGGTCTTTGACCACATCCGACACCTGACCAACCTGCAAGGCTGATGCCGCGTTGTAAATCTCATCCGGCACCTGACCCTTACTAAACGTACCCATATCACCGCCGTTAGCCGCGTCCGAAGACTGCGACTGCGCCTTAGCCTCAGTCGAGAAGTCCGCGCCCCCCTGAATCTTGCTCAGTACTTGCTGCGCTTTGGCCTTGGCCGTAGCCGCCGCTTGCGGGTCGCTCGTCACCTTGGTCTGCAAATCCTGCGCCAACAATTGCTGCCGCACTACTTTTTTTAGATCGCTCAGGTTCCAGCCGTAAATCTGGTTCAGCGTCTTCAACAGCGTGTCCTTGCCACCGTATCGGCTGTACAACTGAGTAATCAGGTTATTAATATCTTTATCGGTCACCTTCACCTTATTCTGGGCCGCCAATTGCGCCACCAGCTCATTGCTCTCCAATGTCTGGATCGAATGTTGCTTAATTTGCGTCACCAGCTTCTTGCCATCAGCCGATTTAAAGTCCACCGCCGGCTGATTGTTGAGCTTGGCGTTGTTCTGGTATGCCCGTTCATTGGCATCCACCTCAAACAAGTAGTCGTTATAGCTCACAAAATGCCCGTTCACACGCATCACCGGATACGGCACTATCGCCGACACCGCTTTCACGGCCGCGTTATCGCTCTTGTACACGTAAACCAGCACGCCAAACACAATCACAATCACGGCCGCCAGCGCCACCACTACCGAGCCAATCGTAATCACCGTGCTCTTCCAGCTACGATCCCGACGCCAATTGGTCACCTTGGCAAACCGCCGAAGCCCCTTAGCCTCCGCAGTCGGCTTATCATCAGCCGCTTTCTCAACCACTTTCACTACTGGAGCGCTATCTTTCGTAGGCTCCGCAGCATCTTGCACTTCAGCTTTGTTCTCAACCGGCTTATCGGCCACCGGCTCGCTCACCTTGTCCTTGGGCTCAGCTTTCTCGGCCGTTTTGGCTTTCTTGGCAGACGCGTCTTGCTTTGGCTGGTCTTTGGCCAGCTCCTCATCCTTGCTGAGCATAAACTCCCTTACCGTAAAACGTTAGTTGCCTCTAATGCTAACTTAGTTGCGCAGCTGTGTCGAGCCACCGCCGGCCTTGCGCACCGCCGCCAACAGCCGTCCATGCACTTCCACTGGCTTATGAATCGTCTTCATTTCCAGGTTGCCGAGGTATGTCCGCGCCGTAATGTCGCCGTAGCCAAACAGCACTGCCTGAAATCCGCCAATGTGGTAATTGACGTTCGAAATCCCTTCCAACTGCCACTCCTCCACCTGCCGATCCCACAACCCCTTTTGCTTAATCTCCACAATCCGCCGATCCGTCACCAAGTAAATCGTGTAATACCATCCGATCCACCGGTACACCCAGGCCAACAGCACGACCCCAGGCACAATTAACGCCACTTTAATGAAAAAGCTCGCCACCGCCGGCGCCTCGTACACCACCGGGAAATCCAGCGGCAACACCGCCACCAAAATCGCCAGCAGCCCCAAAATCAGCGCTTTGCGCATCACCAATGGGTGCTGGTGAAACACCAGCACCACCGTCTCGCCGTCATGCTGGCCCGGAAACAGCTTCTCGCCCTGCTGACTTTTACCGCTCATGCTCCGATTATACATGGGGGACAAGCGCTCAATCCTGACCCGCACCTGAGTATTCAAGTTTCTCGAATACCAGATTTCACTGCTCATATTGAGGGTTCACAAAGACACAAATTCACCACAGCATCCGAGTATGCCGAAAATTTGAATATGTAACCTCACAGCCATACTCTTTGAGCTGAGCCTCACAACCCTCTTAGAAGCCCGGCCTAAAATGCTATAATCGCTCACGTCCGCCCCGGTAGCTCAGCGGATAGAGCGCCTCCGTCCTAAGGAGGGCGTCGTAGGTTCGATTCCTACCCGGGGCACCAATTTTTTTGCAAAAAAACGCGGCCCCAGCGACGGGAACCGCGTTTTTTCGTTGGAAGCCGAACCTAAAACATCACGTCGTCGTCGGTCCGAGTGTAATCGTGATACTCCTTGTCGGTCATCCACACACTCATCTCGTGCTTAGCCTCTTCCGGGTCACCGCTGGCATGAATCAGGTTGCGCACCGCCCGCTTCTGGTCGTTGGCCAGATTCGGCGAGTCCACCGAGTAATCACCGCGGATCGTGCCCGGCGCCGCAAACGACGGGAAGGTGTTACCCACAATCTTGCGCACCATATCAACCGCATGCACGCCTTCCACCACCATCGCCACCACCGGACCCGAGGTCAGGTAATCCATGTTCCATTCGTTAATAATCTCGCCGATCTTCAATAAATCAGTCGTCCCCAGCGATTCCATCGGATCTTTGCCGTACTTCTGGTAGCTCTCCATGGTTTTTTCACCCACCAGCCGCTTCCACTCATCCGGCGCCGGATAATGGTCACGCGCCTGTTCACGCGTTGGCGTCACCATTTTCAGCGCGATCAGCTTTAGACCCCGCCGCTCAAACCGGTTAATAATTTCACCCACCAGACCACGCTTCACGCCATCCGGCTTCACCATTACAAACGTTCGTTCTTGCTTTAAACTCATCGTTTCACTTTCACATTAATTTGCTCTTCGAAATGTTTGGCCACGCCTTCCGGCTCCGGTGCGATAATCGCAAACCGCAGCGCCTCCGGTGCCAGCATCTTGGCCGCCACCGATGACACGTCGCTCACCGTCACCTTCTCGATCCCGCTAATGATCTCGTCGATCGGCTTCACCCGGCCCAATAGCACCAGCTGCCCGCCAATCCGGTCGGCAATCGCAGAATTGCTCTCGAGGCTCATCTCCAACCCCGCAATCAGCTGCTGCTGCGCTTTGTGCAGTTCGCTGGTGCTCACCGGCTCCCGCCGGATCAGATCGAGCTCATGCAATACCGAATCGAGTGCCTGCTCGATCTTATCGAGGTTAACACCCGCATACGCCTCAAACAAGCCAGTATCAGTGTACGAATTGACCTCCGCATACACCGTATACGCCAAGCCCTGCCGCTCCCGCACGTTGGTAAACAGCCGCGAACTCAAGCCCCGACCCAAAATTGCCGCCACCACCCGCGACGCCGGCTCCTCCGGATCGTCGTGCGCATAAGCCCGCGACGCCACCATAAAGTGCGCCTGCGCGGTTGCTTTCTGGAGCGCGATCGACAGCTTGCTGCTCGGAGCCTCCGGCGCCGCCTCCGGCTTGGCCCGCTCCAGCGGCTTACATTCCGACAACCCCGACTTCACCACCGCCACCACCGCTTCGTGCTTCACCGCGCCAGCCGCCGCCACCACCATGTTATTCGGCCGATAGTGCTGCTTAAAGTAAGCCGCAATCTCATCGCGTGTAATGTGCTTCACCACTTCCTCGCTGCCGATGATGTCGCGCCCCAGCGGGTTATTCGGAAAAATCAGCTCCGGCACCAGCGTACCGATAAATCGCGACGGGTCATCCCGAAACACGTTCATCTCCTCAACCACCACTCCCCGCTCGCGATCAATCTCATCACTGTCCAATAGCGGTGCTCGAACGATATCGCACAAAATATCCAGCGCCAGCTCACCGTGTCGCGCCGGCACCTTAATGTAATACGATGTTATGTCTTCAGCCGTATAGGCATTGGTATAGCCACCCACCGCATCAATCGCCTCGGCAATCGCCTGCGGACTTGGGTACTTGGGCGACCCCTTAAACAAAAGGTGCTCCAAAAAGTGCGACACACCACCATTCTTCGGGTAATCCTCGTAGCGCGACCCCACCCCTACGGCCACATTCACGGTCAAACTCCGGGCGTCGGCCAGCTCAGCAGTCACGATCCGCAATCCGTTTTCTAGTGTTGTTTCCCTGATTTTGATAACTATTGCTCCTTCGATAACATCTGCGGCTTGGTGCGGCTCAGCCGACGTGCCCGCCAAACGTGCCAAACGCCAAAACCAATCAGCACCGCCAATACTATCACGCCAATCTGTTTTATGCTCGAGTCGATCAGGCTCAAATGGTCACTTAAGATCATCCCCAGCCAGATCAGGCCAAACACCCACACCAGCTTACCCACCGCCGCCGACACCAAAAATTTAGCGTAGTTCATGTCCGCCAACCCCGCCACGTACCCAATGAACCCCTGAATCCCCGGCACAAACGCACCGAACAATACCAGCGGACCGCCATATTTCTCAAACGCCCGATGAGCGCCTTCCAGATCATGACGCGAAATGAGGACGTACTTGCCATACCGTTCCACTAGCGCAATCCCACCGTACCGCGCCAAAAAGTAGGCCACGCTCAATCCCGCCAGCTGCGCAATCATCGCCCCCATCCCCAGCCACACCAAGCTCAGGTGGCCCTGCTTCACCCCCACGCCACCCAGTGGCAGGAGCACCTCTCCCAGCCCCGGCACCCCCATGCCATTCAAAAACACGCCAAACGCCACGCCGGCCACTCCCAAATGGTCGACGAGCGCCCCCGCGACGCTAGCTAATTGATTGCTACCCTGCATACACCCGCATTATACCCGTTATCAACCCCAATCGCCTATGCCGATACATGAACGAGGCCCGCTCACCATGCAAACTGCACATGGCAAGCGAGCCTCTGCCCCACTAAAGAAAGTCGCGCAGGGGTTGCGAGCGCGACGGATGCCGCAGCTTCAGCATCGTCTTCGACTCAATCTGCCGGATGCGCTCGCGCGTCACCCCGTAGACCTTGCCGATTTCGTCGAGCGTCTTGGGATGCCCGTCGGTTAGACCGAATCGCATCGAGATGACGCCCGCTTCCCGCTCCGTCAGGGTATCGAGCACAGCGTGCAGTTTCTCCCGCAACAACGTGAAGCTGATCGCCTCAAGGGGCTGAACGGCCTCGGAGTCCTCGATGAGGTCGCCGAATTCAGTATCACCGTCTTCACCCATCGGCCCATGAAGTGAAATCGGCTCACGACCGTACTTCTGGATCTCGACCACCTTTTCAGGCGTCATGTCGAGTTCCATCGCCAGCTCCTCCGGAGTCGGGTCACGTCCCAGATCCTGCCCCATCTGCCGCCACACCCGAGCCAGCTTGTTGATCACCTCCACCATGTGCACCGGAATGCGGATCGTCCGCGACTGGTCGGCCAACCCACGCGTAATCGCTTGGCGAATCCACCAGGTCGCGTAGGTGGAGAACTTGTAACCCAGGGTGTGATCGAATTTCTCGACCGCACGGATCAGGCCGAGGTTACCCTCCTGAATCAAGTCCAGGAAGAGCATCCCGCGTCCGGTATACCGCTTGGCCAGCGACACCACCAGTCGCAGGTTGGCCTCCAGCAGATGGTTCTTGGCCCGCCGACCATCCTCCGCGATCCACCCCAGGTCGAGCCGATCACGCTCAGTCAGAGAACCGTCAGCCAGATCAAGCTTCTCTTCGGCGAATAGACCCGCCTCGATCCGCTGAGATAGCTCGACTTCCTGCTCGGCAGTGATCAGCGGGATCTTGCCGATCGCCTTGAGATACGTGCGGACCGGGTCCGGGCCACGACCCTTGTAACGACCACGCACGAATATCTTCTCGGTATCGTCGCTGTCATCGGTCCCGGCACCAGTTATGGGTTGATCATCGTCGTCATGATCGTCCGGATTTTGGCTAGCGCCTGTCTCGTCATCCTCGTCGTCCTCCTCGTCGTCGTCCTCGTCATCGTCGGCAGCCCCTAGGGCAGCCAACTCATCGGCCTCCAGAACCAGCGCTACCAGCTCGGGGTCCGCATCGAAATCGATGTTGGGTTCGCCGTCAACCGGCAACGGCTCACCGCCGACCTCCATGACCTCGATGGTCTCGTCTGCCTCAAACGAGGCCGGATCTGCCGCCATGATAATCAGCCTCCTACGACCTCTTGTGTCAAAGCCATTCTGAGATAGAATGACCGTTGCTTACTCGCCACCGCCACCGTGGCGTATAGCTGCATAGTATAACCCAATATCTGTTACTGGGAAGTCAATAATTTTCGCACCTGGTTGCGCAAAGGCTGACCGCTGGCACCCCCAACTAGTTAAAAAAGGTTCGCTCACCATGCAGTAACTTCTGCACAGTGAGCGAACCTCTGCCCTCCTTTTGTTGAGTGGCCAGCCATGGCCCGGCCTACTGCAGGTAATCGCGCAGCGGTTGCGAGCGCGACGGATGCCGCAGTTTTGCCAGCGTCTTCGACTCAATCTGCCGGATGCGCTCGCGCGTCACCCCGTAGACCTTGCCGATTTCGTCGAGCGTCTTGGGCTCCCCATCAGTCAGACCGAATCGCATCGAGACAACACCGGCTTCGCGCTCGCTCAGGGTGTCGAGCACCGAGTATAGCTGCTCCTGCAGCAGCGTGAAGCTAACTGCTTCACCAGGCTGGACAGCCTCGGTGTCCTCGATCAGATCGATGAGTTCGGTCTTTTTCCCGTCACCCTGGTCGATTGGCACGTACAGCGAAGTCGGCTCCCGGCCGTACTTTTGGACCTCGACCACCTTTTCAGGCGTCATATCGAGTTCCACCGCCAGCTCTTCTGGTGTCGGGTCACGTCCCAGGTCGTGCAGCATGTGACGCTGCACTCGAGAGAGCCTATTGATGACCTCTACCATATGCACGGGGATGCGGATGGTACGAGACTGGTCAGCCATTGCCCGGGTAATCGCCTGGCGGATCCACCAGATTGCATACGTCGAGAACTTGTACCCCTTGGTGTAATCGAACTTCTCCATCGCCCGATACAGACCGAGGTTTCCCTCCTGAATGAGATCGAGAAACAGCATACCGCGGCCAGTGTAGTGCTTAGCCAGCGATACCACCAGTCGCAGGTTGGCCTCCAGCATGCGGTCTTTGGCCCGGCGGCCGTTCTCTGCGACCCATTCCAGATCGGCGCGCAATCTAGCGTCCAGCTCGCGACCCTCGGCGAGCTTCTCTTCGGCGAACAGACCGGCCTCGATCCGCTTCGCCAGCTCAACCTCCTGCTCGGCAGTGAGCAGCGGCACTTTGCCGATCTGCTTGAGGTAGTCCTTCACCTGATCAGCGGTCGCTCCCGCCACGGCCACCTGAGGAGCCGGGAGGTCGTCGTCGCCGAAGCTGTCGCCGTAACCGAGTACGACAATGACGTCGCGGTCACCAGCCGAACCGGTACCCATGACCCCGTCTACCTTGACGCCTTCTACGTCCTTGCCTGCTTTGGCGTCGTCTTGGTCCTGGTCTTCTGCGCCCTCTTCAACCGCGTCTTCTGTGACGTCTTCAATTTCCTGGAGCCTAGAATCGTCGAGGTCGTCAGGCTCGAGTTCCTCTACTGCATCCCCATCGAAGTCTTCGTCGTCAGGGCCCAGGCCGGCCGGGTCAAAGGCCGCATCTGCTGCCATGGTAATCAGCCTCCCAAGGCTACTGTTGTCAAAGCCACCCCGCTCGGGATGACTACGCACTACTAACCACATTCATGTGGTTATGAATGCATAGTATAGCGCAATAATTGCTACTTGGAAGTCAATTTTCGCACCTGATTGCGCAAGGCCTGACCCCGCAAGCTCGTGGGGTCCCAGTAAATGGCCGCTTTGGCCGCCACATCCGCCCCTTTCAGATCGCCCCTCGCCAGGTCAATGTTGCCAATAAGCGCCTGCAAGTTCGCCAGCGTCGGCCGGATCGTGTCGTCCATATTGCGGTTGGCCACCACGGCCGGCGGGTACAACTGCAACATAGCCTGGGCCGTCGCCACCGCCCCGTTCAAATCCCCCGCCACCGCCTGTACGCCTGCCAGGTCCAGCGCATACTCGGGGTGATCGTACGGATCAAGCTTCAAGGCGAACCTAAACGCTGCCTCAGCACCTTGGTAATCGCCGCGCAACGCCAGCACCCGCCCCTCCAGTTGATGATGCTGCCCATCGTGCGGGTCCAGCACCTCAGCCTGCCGCGCCAAATCCAGTGCTCGGCTACTGTCCGCTTTCGCGCTGGCACCCCCCGCCGAAGCCATCGTGTACCAGTCAATCCCCTCCGCGTTCACATAGTCGGGGTTGTACACCGGCCCCCGGTGTGCTGCGTTATAATCCGCCGCCGCCAACACGTAATTACCATCGTTCTGCGCAGCCGCCGCCCGCACCGCCCAACCATCACTCAAGTACAAACTCACCGTCGGCACCAATGCCGTCGCCGCCACCGCCGGCCACAGCAATTTCAAGCGCGACCGTGCTGGCCACCATTGCTCATACACCAACCCTACCAGCACTGCCGCCAGTATCAGCAGTGCCGGGTAGTCAGTATCAATATCAAGACCAAAGTGCAGCATCAGCCCAAACACCCCCAAGGCCACCGCTAACATCTCCGGCCGCTCCTTCAACCCCCGCAACGTCCCCGAAAACAACGACATCAGTACCAGCCCCAGCGCCCCCGCTCCTACAATCCCCAATTCAGCCAGTGTTTGCACATATACGTTGTGCACGCTGGTTGATGCGCTCACCACGTTTTGCTGATGCCGCGGATGCACGTCGCGAAATGTCCCGGCGCCGCTGCCAACCAACGGCTGCGCTGCCCATATCGACACAGCACTCTCCAAATAGTCAAGCCGATCGTGCAGACTCGTTGGCTCTCCCTTCGCTACCTCCACAAATCGCGACCCACTCACGGTACTGGAGGTATGATGTGCCGTTATAATACTCAATTTTCCAATGCCAGTACTCAGCCCAAAAGCCAAGATCATAACGAACAATAATTTTATCCAAAATGTTCTTTTTAGCTTTATCAGCGCCAAATAAATCAATAAACAGACTGCCAGAACCATCGTCGCAGCGCGCGAATCCGTCAGCAAAAACACCACCAAAAACCAAAGCGTAGCGATGCTCCACCACCAGCTACTTCTACCCACCGCCCGCCGCAGACGGTCCACGCCCACCATGATCGCCGGTACCAAATAGGCCGCTGCCGGGTTTGGCCAATAGAACGTACCCGTCAGCCGGGGGTAATCTGATGTCAGGTACATCCACATCGCCACCATACCAAACACGGCCGCACTCAATAAATACGACCGCACTACCCACTCATGGCCCATCTTCTCCCCCGCCACCGTATAAGCCAATCTGAAAGCCAGCCCTGCCATCCCCCACTGTGTAACCCACAATACAGTCGAATAGCGGTTCGCACTCCACGTTAGCGACATTAGGCCAAGCCCCAGCAGCACCGTCCACCCAATCAATAACGGCCCCCACCGTAATCTGCGCACCGCCGACTGCCGCCACGCCAATAGCGCCCCCAACAACAACGCCGCCGCACTCACAAACATTGCCACCGGCTCCTGCCCGCCAGAAAACCACGGTGCTACCGCCACAGCCAGGCACACCACCCATGTGCCCAAAATTACCGGCCGCACCTGTTCCACTGCTTCCATGCTTCCATATTAGCAAATTGTGCGACATGCTATCCTTAAAATCATAAGGAGTAACCATGGCCGACCTCCGCCTCTCTGAGCTGGTCCAGGACTTCCTGGAGCACCTCGAAATCGAGCAGAACCGCTCCCAAAAAACCATCGCCAATTACGACCACTACCTCCAACGGCT
>Ga0265338_10006000_pt1 | contig 15611 bp, 13 predicted proteins | sample 42126metaG_FD_193579 | JGI IMG/M metagenome (GOLD analysis project Ga0265338, IMG submission 193579) | Rhizosphere microbial communities from Carex aquatilis grown in University of Washington, Seatle, WA, United States - 4-21-26 metaG | ecosystem: Host-associated > Plants > Roots > Rhizosphere... | reverse complement strand
GCGCGCCGCCTTTGTCGCCGCCATGGGCGGCGAGCAGGTGGCGGTGGTGGTGCCGACGACTTTGCTGGCGCGCCAGCATTATCGCGGCTTCTCGGAGCGCTTTGCTGGTTTCCCGCTCAAGGTGCGCCAGCTTTCCCGCTTCGTGGACCCCAGGGACGCGAAAGAAACCAAGGCGGCGCTGGCGGAAGGCACGGTCGATATCGTCATCGGCACCCATGCGCTCCTGGCTGAAAGCATCAGCTTCAAGCGGCTGGGCCTCGTCATCGTGGACGAAGAGCAGCATTTCGGCGTGGTGCACAAGGAGCGGCTGAAGAACCTGAAGGCCGATGTCCATGTGCTGACCCTGACGGCGACGCCCATTCCCCGCACTCTGCAACTGGCGCTGTCGGGCGTGCGCGATCTCTCCCTGATTACCACCCCGCCGATCGACCGCCTGGCGGTACGCACCTTCGTCACGCCTTTTGACCCGCTGGTCGTGAGAGAAGCCCTGCTGCGAGAGCATTACCGCGGCGGCCAGAGCTTCTTTATCGCACCCCGCATTGCCGACCTGCGCGAAGCCGAAGCCTTCCTCAAGAGCGTGGTGCCGGAGGTCAAGCCGGCCGTGGCCCATGGCCAGATGTCGGCCACGGTGCTGGAAGAGGTGATGACCGCCTTCTATGAGCGCAAGATCGATGTGCTCGTCTCCACCAATATCGTGGAATCGGGGCTGGACATCCCGACCGCCAACACCTTGATCGTGCAGCGGGCCGACATGTTCGGCTTGTCGCAGCTCTATCAACTGCGCGGCCGCATCGGCCGCTCCAAGAGCCGTGCCTATGCCTATCTCACCACCCCGGCCGAGAAGAAGCTGACCGAGACCGCAACCCGGCGGCTGGAAGTGCTGCAGTCGCTGGACCAGCTGGGCGCCGGTTTCTCGGTCGCCAGCCACGACATGGACATCCGCGGCGCCGGCAATCTGCTCGGCGAAGAACAGTCCGGCCATGTCCGCGAGGTCGGCATCGAGCTTTACCAGGAGATGCTGGAGGAAGCGGTCGCCGGGCTGAAGGAAGGCGGAGAGGCCGAAGTCACCGACCAATGGTCGCCGACCATCAACCTGGGCGCCTCGGTGCTGATCCCGGAGGATTATGTCGCCGACCTCAATGTCCGCATGTCGCTCTACCGGCGGCTGGCCGGGATCGAGACCCCCGGCGACATCGACCGCTTTGCCGCCGAGCTGATCGACCGCTTCGGCCCGCTGCCGGACGAAGTGCGCCATCTGCTGGAGATCGTCACCATCAAGCAGCTGGCCAAGCAGGCCGGGGTGGAAAAGGTGGATGCGGGGCCCAAGGGCGGCACCATCAGCTTCCGCGGCAATGCCTTCGCCAATCCGCTGAAGCTGGTCCAGTTCATCAACCAGCATTCCGGCACCATCAAGGTCCGGCCGGATCAGAAGGTGGTGGTGGCGCGCGACTGGCCGACGCCCGATGACCGGCTGAAAGGCGCCAAGGCGCTGCTGGCGCAGTTGGCCAAGCTGGCGGCCTGACTTGGTTCCGAGAGGGGCCGCCGATATGGTTCGGTGGCGCGAGAGCAGGGGTCATGGACAAAATCGAATTCGTCACCGACCACCGGCTCAGCGACACGCTGGCCTTGCAGCTTTTCATGCTGCGCAGCCATTTGTTGCGGCGGGCTCTGTTCCTGGCGGTCTGTCTGCTGGGGGCGGTCGTCATCAACACGCTGATGAACGGCGCGCCTCTGTCGGATTCCCTCAGCGATCTCGGGGCGAATGCAGGCCGCTATATAGCGATTGTGGTGGTGGGGCTGGCCGTCATCTATGCGATGGCGATGGTGCTGGCGGTATTGGCTTGGCGGCGCCGGCCCAAGCCGCGCCAGATCCGCGCCGTCATCGCCCCCGACACCATCACTTTGCAGAAGGACGGCTTCAGCTATAGCGCCCGCTGGGCCGATGCCGATGAGGTAGCGGAGACCAAAGCCGCCTATCTGATGAAGTTCAATCAGCTCTACATGCGCCTGCCCAAGCGCGGCTTTGCGCCGGGGCAGGAAAATCTGTTCCGCGAAATCGTCTCGGTCGCCGTTCCGCGGGCCGCCAATCGCCTGCGCTGATCGAAGCTTTCCGTCAGGCCGGCACAAGCCCGTCTTCGTCCGAAGACTTGGGCGGCCATAAGGTGCGCACGGCCCGGCGAACACGGCGCGCCCCGCGCCGATAGACTTGGTGCAAGCTCGGTTTGGCAGACACCAGGCTGCGGCGAATGACCAGCACGGCTGTCTTTATCTGCTGGCGGGATACCAGGATGATGACGGCCGCCGACACCTCCATCAGCAGGCCCAGATCAACCCCGAACAGGAAGACCAGGTCCATCGCCACGACCTGCTGGAAGAAGATCACCAGCAGGATCAGGCCGATGATGTGCAGCACCCGCCGCCGCGTGATCCCGTCGATCAGCCGGGCCGGTTCGACCACCAGCATTGCCCACAGCCAGTCGCCCAGCGCGCAGGGCCAGTCGATGGTCAGCTTTTGCCACCAATTTTTCATCTCACCACCTCAGGATCAGTTTTCCACCGCTGAAGCTGTAGGACTTCAGCCGCTTCAGGAAAGTCATGCCTAGCAGCGAGGAGCCCATCTCCGCGCCGTTGATGGAAACAGGAACATGGGAGAGATGGAAGCCGCCCACCGATAAAGTATCCACCTGGGCCGACGCGCCGTGGCCGATGCCATTGGCCGAACCGAAGGGCCGGTCGAAGGTCAGCGAGCCCAGGTCAAATCCCAGCCTTTTGGCATCGGACGGGTCCAGCACAATATCGCTGGCGCCGGTGTCGATCAGGAACGGTATCTCCGTGCCGTTCACGGTCGCGTAGACGTGATAGTGGCCGTCCTCGCCTTCCGAAATGGTCATCTCCTGCGCGCCGGTCTGGACGGCATAGCTGGGGATCACAGCGCCGCGCAGCCGCAGCCACAGATCCGTAAGCTCATTCTGGAAGGAGAAGCCGATCAGCAGCACGCCGCCCACCGCCAGCCAGAGCAGGATGTTGCGCGCGGTCTGTTTCAGGTTGAACTCGCGCACGAACAACAGGCTGCTGGAGACCAGGAAGAGAAAGCCCAGGGTCTGCACGATCGCCGGATCGCCCAGCGGGGAGTCGCTCGTCGGGAAATAGCGGTTCAGCACAAAGATCAGCAGCGCCGCGCCGCCCATCACCCCCAGCCAGAGATAAAGGCCAAGCCGCGACGCCTTGCGCCGCGGTGGCGCGGGTTGTCCCCGGGGGCCGGGGCTGGACATGCTATTCCAGTTCCATGATCACGCTGCTGCCGGCCTGGATGCGCTCCAGCAGCATGGGGCATTCCGGCACCATGCGCTCCATCCAGTAGCGGGCACACATCAGCTTATCCTTGTGAAGCTGGTCATCCTTGCCCAGGCTGACCTTGGCCATCCGGCCCCACATCAGGGCCAGCATGGTGATGCCCATCAGGCGCAGATAATCGGTGGCGCCGGCGCCCGCATCGTTGGGATTCTTCAGGCCATTCGCCGCCAGCCACATGGTTGCGGCCTGCAAGGTTTCGGTGCCGCGCTTCACCCCGGCGACGAAGGGCTTCATGGCCTCGTCTTTTTCATGCTCGCCGATCCACCCCGTCAACAAGGTGAACAGGGCCATGGGCGCGGCGCCGCCCTTGCGGCCCAGCTTCCTGCCCACCAGGTCCATCGCCTGCACGCCATTGGCGCCTTCATAGACCATGTTGATGCGGGCATCGCGGACGAACTGCTCCACGCCATTGTCGCGGATATAACCGTGGCCGCCATAGCACTGCATGCCGAGATTGGTGGCCTCGAAACCCAGATCGGTGCCGAAAGCCTTGATGATCGGCGTCATCAGGTCGGCCAGCATGGCGGCACTCTCCGCCTCGGGCCGCTTGGAATGGCCAATGGAGATATTGAGTGTGGTCCAGGCCGCCAATGCCCGCATTCCTTCCGTCGCGGCGCGCGCCTGCAGCAGCATGCGCTTGACGTCGGGATGGACGATTTCCAGGTCGGCGGATTTGTCCGGCTCTTTCGCGCCGGTCAGGGCGCGTCCGACGCGGCGTTCATGGGCATAGGCATAGCCGTTCTGATAGGCGACTTCGCCCAACCCGATGCCCTGAATGCCCACGCCCAGCCGCGCGGCATTCATCATGCCGAACATGCCGGCCATGCCGGCCGATGACGAGCGCTTCTCGCCCGGCTTGGGCGGGGTGGGCTTGGGGCCCAGCCGCCAGGCCTTGGCGTCGTCGAAATTCATCACACAGGTGGCTTGGCCCTTGATGCCCATCTTGTGCTCGATGCCGCCGGTATTGACGCCGTTCTTGGTGCCCATCGCCCCGTCTTCGGCGACCAGGAATTTCGGCACCATGAAGAAATTCACGGTGGAAAGATCGTCATGGATCTGGCCGTTCTCGTCCGGAATTTTTGCGATCACCATATGGATGATGTTGTCGGTGAGGTCCTGGTCGCCGCCCGAGATGAAGATCTTGGTGCCGTTCATCTTGTAGGTGCCGTCGGGCTGCTCGACCGCTTTGGTCTTCATCAGGCGCAGGTCGGTGCCGGCGCCCGGTTCGGTTAAGCACATGGTGCCGGCCCATTCGCCCGACACCATCTTGGGCGCGATATGCTGCTTCATCCAGTCCGGAGCGGTCTCCAGCAGCGCGCCATAGGCGCCGGCGGTGAGCATGGGATACATGGCCAGCGACTGGTTGGCGCTCATTCCCATCTCGCTCACCGCCATGGTGATGATGGGTGGCATGCCGGCGCCGCCGAATTCTTCCGGCGCGCCCAGGCCGCCCCAGCCCGCTTCGCTGTAAGCCTTGTAAGCCTCCTTGAAACCCTTGGGCGTGGTCACCACGCCGTTCTGGAAATGACAGCCTTCCTCGTCGCCCGGCTGGTTCAGAGGCTGCATCACTTCCTCGCAGAACTTGCCGGCATTGCTGAGGATGTCATCGGCCAGATCGGGCGACAGGTCGGCGAAGCCGGGCAGGTCGCGATGCTTTTCCAGCTCCAGCACTTCATTGAACAGGAAGCGATAATCTTCGACCGGGGCGCGATAGATGGGCATGTGAAATCCGATTTGGGGAACCGGATTCTTAGCCCGCTCCGCCCCCTCTGGCCATTGTGCAGATGCGACAAAGGCCGGGCAGGGCGCCCGGCCTTTGCGTCATGACTGTTGCTGGATCGGCCTGTTACTGAATCGGGGCAGGTCCCACGGTGCCGGTGGTCGTGCCGGTCGCAGAGCCACTAACGGTGTTGCCATTCATCGTGCCGGTGGTCGAGCCCGTCGCGCTGCCGGTGGGTGTGGCAGGGTTCAAGGCCTGGGGCGTGTTCAGCGCCGGACTGGCGGCGGCATTGGCGTTGTTCCGCGCCTGTCGCGCCATGCGGCTTGCCGGTGTCTGGGCCTGGGCATTCACGCTGCCCGCATTGTTGCCGGCGGTGGCGCTGTTGAGATCGCCGCTGGTGGTCATGCCGCCGGTGCTGACCGAACCGCCGACCCCGTTGGAATTCGAGGTGACCTGGCCGCTGGTGTTGACGCCCGCGCCAACCGACGTACCGGCGGCCCCGGTGGTCGCGCCGGCGCCGATGCCGCCGCCCACACCGGCCGCGAGGGCCGGCAACGCGACAAAAACCGCACCGCACAGCACGGCTGAGATGCAGGTATTGTTCAAACTGGTTTTCATGATGGTCTCCTTCCTGGCGGAGCAGAGCGCTCCGTATGGTGTTCGTGGGAAGGGAACGGGTGGGAATGCAGCCTGTTCCGGGGGAACCCGTTCAGAATTGCAGCTATTTGAGGGGAACCAGTGGTGACCCCAGGAAGGTGAGGCGATCAGCGATCAACCGACAGGTTGATCGCCGCCGAACGAACTTCCGGCAATGGTGCAGCACGCACTGGCATCGCGACTCAAAATACGGCAAAAGTTCCGCGCGTGACCCCGTAGCTCAGCAGGATAGAGCGGCGGTTTCCTAAACCGTAGGCCGGTGGTTCGAGTCCTCCCGGGGTCACCATCCCAGATAGAATATGAACTGGGAAACCCGGGTTTCTGGTCACCTGGGCCGACGATTCGTCACCGGCTTCATTTCTTGCTTACGTAGATTTGCCAGGTCCGGTAGTCGATCAGCATATGCAGGTTCTGCAGGATGTCATTGCCCATCAGCACCTGCGGATTTTCCGTCGCGGCAGGGCTTTCGTAGGGCGCGTCAATGAACGGCTGCCCGCCCGACGCAGCGAGCGTCTCCAGAATGAACATGTCGGCCATGGACGCTGAATACCGAAACTGCCAGCCCGGGGAATGGGAATTCGCCAGGACAACGGCGCCAACCAGGTTCCACTTGCCGATCAAGACGCTGTCCAGCTTGGCTTCGGAGCCGGAAAGATCGCCGCCATTTTCTGCCGCCATGTGATGAGCAGGACCGAGCGCAACATTGGGGCCCAGCACCGCCTTGGTGGCGCGCGTGTTGATCAGGGTGTGCGCCATGCCCGTGGCTACCACCGCTTTTATCGGCACGCCGTCCATGGAAATCGGGATTTTGATTTGATCCAGGTCGGTCCGCGCGAGCTGGAGCTTGACGAAATTATTCGTCCAATAGACGACGTGATCGGCGCAACTATGCGGCTTGAACAGGTTGATGACCTGGTGGGCGGGGTCGATCTCCACATCGAAATTGCGCAGCAGGTCAGGCGCAAGAATCCCGTCCAGACCTTTGGGAAGCGCGACCGAGAGCAGCGTCAGGGTTCCGGTCTTGAGGGCGCCGAATTTGATGTCGTCGATCCGGGAGAGGCTGCTGATTTTGCCGCCACCCGTGTCGCTCAGGTCGTAGCTGAAGCCCAGGGGGCTCTGGCGCAGACCGATACTTTTGGCGACATCGTGATCGATGGCGCTGAACACCGCGCCCGTATCGACGATGAAGTGCAGCGGATGATCGTTGACCTGAAGCTCCACCACCATCTTGCCATTCATCCAATCGAAGGGCAGCGCGGCCTGACGGACAAGCCTGCACTCTTCCGGGAAGTCCTTGAGCGCTTCGACGGTGACACTTTCATCGGCCGCCCGGGCGACGCAAACCGCCAGACCGAAGGCCAAGGCGCCAATCGCAAGGATGGATTTCATCCCGTCGAGGCTAGACAGTCATCTGTGGCCGTTCAATGACGGACGGATTGATCTTTAGACAGAAGCATCCCTACTGGCAGAGCGCGCAAGGCGCGTCCCCGGCGTGGCACGGGAGCCGGCATTTACTTTCTGATCGAGAGCCAGCGGCTGCGATTGAAATCGGCGGCGTTGGGGACATAGCCGCCGACTTTGGGCGCGACCAGCTCGGTCTGGGAAGCAAAGCGGATGGGAAGCCAGGCCATATCCTTCTGGACGATGCTTTCCGCTTGTTTCAGCATCGCCGCGCGCTTACCCGCATCCGGCTCGCGTTCGGCAGCATCGAGCGCCGCATCGAAGCGTGGATTTTTGTAGCCGGCATAGTTGCCCGGACTGGAAGAGCGCAGCAGATCGAGGAAATTGCTGGCATCTTCGAAATCGGCCAGCCAGCTGGTATAGCCGAGCTGATAGGCGCCGCCGCGCAAATCGCGCAGCAGGATCGCATAGTCTTCGCTGGTGATGCGCAGATCGACATGGATCTGCCGCGCCATGGCCTGGAAGACCGCGGCCAGACGCCGGCCGTCCGGCGTGCCGGGTGTAGCGTAATTGAGAGTCAGCTTGTTGAAGGGGCCGAAGCCCGCATCCTCCATCAGCCGGCGCGCTTCGGCGAGGCGCGCGGCGTAAGGCTGAGACTTGAAGTCGAGCTGTGGGCCGCCGGCATAACCCGCCATGTTGGGCGGCACATAAGCGTAGGCGGAACGCTCCCCCAGCTTCAACACCTTTTGGGTCACCGCCTCGCGGTCATAGACGAGGTTGAGCGCGCGGCGGACGCGAATGTCCTTCAGCGCGGGATCGCGCAGATTGGTGGCGACATAGATCAGCGCCAGCGACGGCAGAATGTGCAGGCTGGCCGGCATGGTCTGCTTCAGGAAGGGAATCTGCGCACTTGGCAAGGGCGTTTGCATGTCAAGCTCACCGGCGCGGAACCGGCGCAGCGCCGCTTGGGAGTCGGCCGTGGGAAAATAGTTCACGATGTCTATCTTCACCGTGTCGGCGTCATAGAAGCGCGGATTCTTTGCTAAGGTGACGCGATCGTTGGGGACCCAGCTTTTCAGCAGATAAGGCCCGTTGGAAATATAGGCGTTGGTGCGCACGCCGCTTTTCAGCGCTGTCGGCGGCAAGGGCAGGGCGGCCGGCTGGGTGAGAAGCTCGGGCAGATAAGGCGCGGGATGCTCCAGGGTGACGATCACCGTGGCGGGATCGGGCGCGGTGACGCCCAAACTGTCCGCCGGCATGCGGCCGGCGCTGATGGCTTGTCCGTTCTTCACGATCCAGAGGTTCTGCGCGGCGCGCGCGGCGGTCTTTGGCTCCAGCAGACGTCGCCAGGCAGCGACAAAATCCTTGGCGGTGACGGGGCCGCCATCCGACCAGCGCGCCTTGCGCAGATGGAAGGTCCAGGTCAGCCCGTCGCGCGCGGTTTCCCAATGCTCGGCGATGCCGGGAATAGGTTTGGCCGCCGCGTCAAGGGTGGTCAGCCCCACCATCAGATCGCCCAGGATATTGGCTTCCATCACGGTCCCCGCCTGGGCGGGATCGAGCGTATCCGGCTCGGCGCCATTGCCGCGGTTGAGCACGATTTGCGCGCGCGCGGACGTCGCCGCGAGAAGGAACAGAAAGACAAAGCCCGCCGCTTTCACGCGAACTGCTTCAGGCGCGCGGCCTGATCGACGGTGATCCAGCGCGAGCGGTGCTTGTCCATGCCGTTGACCTGCCAGCCTTTGACGTAGGGCCAGACCATATTGGGATCGACCCAGAAATAGAGCGGCAGCAGGGCATGGTCGTTCAGCGCCAGCGTTTCGGCCTGGGCTAGTTTCTGGCCGCGAGCGACAAGGTCAGTATCCTGCTGCGCCGCGGCCAGAAGCTTGTCGAAGGCGGGGTTGCTGTATTGGCCGTCATTGTTGCCGCCGCCGGTCTGCAACAATTCCAAAAAGGTGGCGGCATCATCGAAATCGGCGACCCAGCCTGCTTCCGCCAGGTCGAAATTGTGGCTGTGGGTCTGGGCCAGAAAGACCGCGAAATCCATCGGCACGATGCTGAGATTGACATGGATCTGCGCCATCATCTGCTGAATGGCGGCGGCCACAGCGCGATAGGGGCCGGGGGCGGTGCTGCGGATCAGGTACGTCGTGGTGAGCCGGTTGGTCTGGCTGAAGCCGGCCGCCCGCATCAGCTCGCGGGCGCGGGCGATGCGGGCGGAATTGGGCATGGTCTTGAAGTCCAGGCCGTCGCCGCGCGGGAAATTATTGATATTGGGCGGCACCAGGCTGTAGGCCGGCACGTCCCCGGCGCGGCGGATGCGCTGGGCGATTGCTTCGCGGTTGATCGCCAGATCGAGGGCCTCGCGCACCCGCACATCGTTGAACGGCAGGCGGCGGTGATTGATGTAGATGAATTCAGCGCTGAAGATCGATTGGGGATGCAGAAGCTGCGGCAGGTTCGCCCGGATCCAGTCGATGCGCTGGACGGGAATCCTGTCCTGCATGTCCAGCTCGCCAGCGCGCATGCGCTGCAGGGCGGCGCTGTAATCGTCGGTGGGATAGTAGAGGACGCGCTCCAGCGCAACATTGGCGGCGTCATAGAAGCGTGGATTCTTCTCCGCCAGGACATGGCCATTGGGAACCCATTCTTTCAGGACAAAGGCGCCATTGCCCACATGATTGCCCGGCCGGGACCAGTCTTTGCCTTTGGCGGTCACCACATGTTGTGGCAGGGGGTGAGTGCAGGGATGCATCAGCATCTGGAGCAGATAGGGCGCGGGATGCTCCAGTCGGACTTCCAACTCATGTGCGCCGACGGCGGCGATGCCTAAGGCGCTGACCGGCAGTTTACCGGCATTAATCGGCTCGGCATTCTTGACCAGGTAGAGGTAATAGCCGTAACGCGCCGCCGTGGCGGGATCGACCAGCCGACGCCAGGAGAAAACGAAATCCTCGGCCGTGACCGGCGCGCCATCTGACCACATCGCCTCGCGCAGTTTGAAATTCCAGGTCAGACCGTCCGGCGAAGTCTTCCATTCCGTCGCCATGCCTGGAATGGGCCGCGCGCCAACATCCTCGGTCACCAGACCGACCATCAGGTCGCCGATGATGTGGTCGTCGCCGTCAGCGGTCGACAAAGAGTTGTCGAGCGTTTCAGGCTCCGCAGCATTGCCGCGCCGTAACGTGCCTTTGCCGGGAATTCCGGAACGGGAAGCGCCTGACGGCTCGCGCAACGCCCAAGCGACGCCCGCTGCCAGGCTCGCGCCGCCGATCACCGCGCCGCGCCGGTTCCATGCCTTGCTTGATGTCATCAAGACCTTCTACCATGCCTCGCGATGCGGATTTGCCCGATTTGTTGCAAAAAATTCAATCGGATTTGGCGTCTCAATTGATTTTGGTGGCCATGCGTTCGAGAAGAAGAATGCGCAAGCTTTTGTTTGCGGCCATGTTGGCGGTCGGAGCGGCTGCGCCCGGCATGGTGCTGGCCGATGCGCGCGAAGATGTCGTCCGCAGCATGACGCGTTGCGCCGGTTATACCGATGATCGCCAATGGTTGGAGTGCTATTACGGCGCCGCCCAGCCGATGCGCGCCTGGCTTGGGCTGCCGCCGGCGCCGCAATCCCAGCTCAAGCTGCTGCAGGGCGAGGGCCCCGCATCGGCGCCGCTTTCAACTCCGCTTCCGTCAACCATGACGCATGCCGCAGTCCGTACCGGGCCGCCGCCGCCGCCCAAGCGCTCGGGTATTCTCGATGTGTTCGGCGGCTCGGACGTGGTCAAGAACACGCCGATCCAGTCCTATGAAATGTCGCAGAACGGCAATTTCGTCATCACCCTGCCGGACGGGCAGGTGTGGCGTCAGACCGACGAGGATGTCAGCAAGAACCCCGTGCGTTGGAACAAACCCGCGTCCAGCATGCGGGTCACGATCAGCCAGGGCGCCATGCATACCTTCAACCTTTTGCTGAATGACGAGAGCATCCATCACAAGGTTACGCGCATCAGATAACAAAAAAGCCGCCCCTCATCGGGGCGGCTTTACGAAATCAGTGCGCGGGAAGCTGGCTGTCCTCGACTGGCTGGTGCGGCTGGGGATTCCACATCCCCGATTCGTAGACATAGACACCGAAACCGATCATCACGACGGCTATAACAATCGCCACCACGGTGCGGGACTTTTTGTCCGGCGCGTCTTCGCCATGGTGGAATTCACCGATGTTACTCATCCAGTACCTCCCGAAAAATTAGTCTGATAGCGTCTCCATTGCTGATGCGCCGTTCTGATAGTGGCGATTGCCGCAATTTATAGCATTTTTTTCGAGGCGTGGCAGCCCCGAAACATCCCTACTGGCCTTAAAAACTAGTCGTGCTCGGCCACAAAGTGGCCGGGCACGACCTGCTCCAGTTTGGGCCGATAGCCGGGTTCGTCCAGCCGGGATTTGAGGAACGTCAGCTGCGCCCTGGGGTCCAGTGGTGAGGGCAGGTCGCCGGTCAGAAGTTCGCGTTTTCGGGCCCGCTCGGCGCGGGGATCGGGGGCCAGAACGGCGGAGAGCAGTGCTTTCGTATACGGATGGCGCGGGCGGGCGTACAGATCCGCACTGGGAGCAAGTTCGACCACCCGGCCCAGATACAGCACCATCACGCGATGCGACAGGCGGCGCACCACCGACAGATCGTGGCTGATGAAGATCAGCGACAGGCCCGTTTCAGCCTGCAGCGCGCCGATCAGCGCCACGATCTGCGCCTGGATGGAAACATCCAGCGCGCTCACCGCCTCGTCGCATACCAAGAGCCGCGGCCCCACGATCATGGCGCGCGCCAGCCCCACGCGCTGGTTCTGGCCGCCGGACAGTTCATGCGGATAACGGTTGATCCAGGCGGGATCGAGCCCCACCCGCGCCATCATCGCGCGGACTTTTTCTTTCACGTCGCTTCGCGAAAGCTGGGGTTGGAGCGTGCGCAGCGGCTCGGCGATGGACACGCCAATGGGCATGCGCGGGTCCAGGCTCGCCAGCGGGTCCTGGAAAACAATCTGCAAGTCTTCGCGGAGTGCGCGAATGTCGCTCTCGGCCACCGCGTCCAGGTTGCGGCCAAGCCAGACGACCGTGCCGGCCGTCTTAGGCAGAAGCTGCAGCACGGCGCGCGCAAGCGTGGACTTGCCACAGCCGGATTCACCCACCACGCCCAGGGTCTCACCCTGATGCAGGGTGAAGCTGATCCCATCCACCGCGCGCAAGGTCAGCGGCTTTTGAAACAGGCCGCGGCTGACCGGGAAGCTGACTTTCAGGTCTTCGACTTGCAGCAGCGGCGGCCCAACCCTGGTGGGGGGCGGCGGGGTATCATCGGCTTTGGGGATCGCCGCCAGCAGCATGCGGGTATAATCATTGCGCGGGGCATAGAAGATCTCGTCCGCCGTGCCGCTCTCGACAATCTCGCCCTGACGCATCACCCGCACGCGGTCGGCAAGCCCGGCGATCACGCCCATGTCGTGGCTGACCAGGGCGATGGCGGTCTTTTTGTCGGTCTTCAGGGCGCGCAAGATTTCCAGGATCTGCGCTTGCACGGTGACATCCAGCGCCGTGGTGGGTTCGTCGGCGATGATGAGATCGGGGCCTGTGATGGTGGCCATGGCGATCATCACCCGCTGGCGCATGCCGCCGGAGAGTTCATGCGGATATTGCTTGAGCCGCCGGGCGCTTTCGGGGATGCGGACATAATCCAGCATCTCCCGGGCGCGCTCCCAGGCCTCCGCCCGCGGCATCTTATGATGCAGCATCAGGGCCTCGATGATCTGCTCGCCCACCCGCATGTGCGGGGTCAGCGAGGTCAGCGGATCCTGGAAGATCATGGTGACGGCGCCGCCGCGCAAGCGATTCAGCCGCTTCTGCGAAGCGCCCAATATCTCCTCGCCGCGATAGAGCACGCTGCCGGTGGTGCGGCCATTGCCGGCCAGAAGCCCGAAGGCCGCCAGGAAAAGCTGGCTCTTGCCGGAGCCGGATTCGCCGACCACGCCCAGGCATTCGCCTTCCTGGATGGTCAGGCTGGCATTCCTGACCGCATGGACTTCACCGTCCGCCGTGTCGAAGCGCACATCCAGGTTCTTGATTTCGAGCAACGCCGCCACGCTCAGCGATCCTTGGGATCAAGGGCGTCACGCATGCCGTCGCCGATGAAGTTGAAGCAGAAGAGCGTGACCACCATGAAGAGCGCGGGGAACAGAAGCAGCCAGGGGGCGGTCTCCATCTGATCGGCGCCGTCGGAAATCAGCACGCCCCAGCTGGTGAGCGGTTCCTGGATGCCGAGCCCCAGGAAGGAGAGAAAGCTTTCCATCAGGATCACGCCCGGCACGGTCAGGGTGACATAGACCATCACCGGCCCCACCACATTGGGGATCACATGACGGGTGATGATGCCGAGCGGACCGACACCGGCGGCGCGCGCCGCCTCGATAAATTCCTTCTGTTTGATGGAAAGGGTCTGACCGCGGACGATCCGGGCCATGGTCAGCCATTCCACTGCACCGATCGCGACGAACAGAAGAATGAAATTGCGGTCGAACATCACCATCAGGATGATGACGAAGAAGATGAAGGGCAGGGAATAGAGCACATCGACGATGCGCATCATCAGCCCGTCGATGCGCCCGCCCAGATAGCCGGCGATCGCGCCATAAAGGACCCCGATCACCAGCGAGACCAGGGTGGCCACCAGCCCCACGGCCAGCGAGACGCGTGCGCCGAACAGCACCCGCACGAAAAGGTCACGGCCGACCGCATCGGTGCCGAAGATGTGGCCCGGCGCGCGGCAGGCTGCTTCGATCGGCCACCAGCCGGGCGCGCAGGCGATCAGGTCGTAATTGACCTCGTTATAGGGGTAAGGCGACAGCAACGGCGCCAGCACCGCCAGCAAGGCGACCAGGCCCAGGACGATCATGCCAGTCAAAGCGGCACGGTTGTGGAAGAGGCGCCGGCGCGCATCCACCCACAGGCTGCGGCCCTTGATCTCTTCCGAGGATTTGAGCGTTTGGCCGGTGACAATCACTTGAGCCTCGCACGGGGATCAAGGAAGGCGAGCAGCATGTCGGCCAGAAAGTTCAGAAAGATGATCAAGGTGGCGTAACAGATCACCACTCCCAGCACGAGCGTGTAGTCGCGGTTCAGCGCGCCTTGCACGAAATAGCGGCCGATGCCGGGCAGGCCGAAAATCTGCTCCACGATCAACGAGCCGGTCAGGACCGCCGCCAGGGCGGGCGCCAGGTAGCTGATGAGGGGCAGAATGGCCGCGCGCAGGGCATGGCCCAGCACGATGCGGCGGGTGGAAAGCCCCTTGGCACGGGCGGTGCGGATATAGTTGGCGTGCAGAACTTCCACCATGCTGCCGCGGATCATGCGGGCGACGATGGCGATCTGGGGAAGCGACAGGACCGCAACGGGCAGCAGAATGTTGCGCCAGGCGCCGCCGTTCCAGCCACCCACCGGCAACAGGCCGGCATAGATGCCCAAGAGCAGGGTCAGGATCGGCGCGGTCACGAAAGAGGGAATGGTGATCCCCAATATCGCGGCGGTCATCACCGAATAGTCCGGCCATCGGTTTTGATGGAGCGCGGCCAAGGTTCCCAAGGTCGTGCCCACCAGCAGCGCCAGGGTCATGGCCAAAATGCCAATCAGCGCGCTTACGGGCAGGCCGGTGCCGATCAGCTGCACCACCGTGAAGTCCTGATTTTTGTAAGAGGGTCCCAGATCGCCATGGGCGACCTTGCCGAGATAGATCACATATTGCCGACATAGCGGCTTATCGAGGTCATAGGCCGCCTTGATGTTGCGCTCGACCTCGGGTGTCAGCTTGCGCTGGCTGTCGAAGGGGCCGCCGGGCGCGGCGCGCATCATGAAGAAAGCCAGAGTGATGATGACGAACAGGGTGGGAATGGCGCTGGCCAGGCGCCTCAAGCCATAGGCGATCATCGCGAGACGAACTCCTGCCAGCGCGGGGCGATATCGGCGCCATGGTCCAGCCACCAGCTTTCGTTGACGGCGAAAGCGTGGGTGAAATTGTTCGGATTGGTGGGAAGCAGAGGGCGCAGGTCGGCGCCCGTCTCAGGGTTGGTCTTGACCAGGGCGAAGGCCGAGCGCCGCGCCGGGCCGAAAGTCATCCAGCGCGCCATACCCGCCAAGGCTTCCGAGCCGGTAGCATAGGCAATGTACTCCTGTGCGCGCAGTCTGGAAGGATCGCCGGCGGGAATCCCGAAGACATCCAGCTCGTAGAGCTGGTGATCCCAGATCACATGGGGCGTGAAATCCTTTTCCGCGGCGATGTCGCCGTTCAGCACTGTCGCCATGATCGCCTGGCCATCCTTGACCCAGCGCAGCGCGCCGATGCTGTCATGGGCCCAGATCGGTTTGAGCGCCTGCAGCTTGGCGAAGGCGCGGTTCAGGCCTTCTTGTGTCGCCAGGGTGGCGTAGACATCCTTGGCGCCACACCGT
>Ga0265338_10005999_pt1 | contig 15619 bp, 11 predicted proteins | sample 42126metaG_FD_193579 | JGI IMG/M metagenome (GOLD analysis project Ga0265338, IMG submission 193579) | Rhizosphere microbial communities from Carex aquatilis grown in University of Washington, Seatle, WA, United States - 4-21-26 metaG | ecosystem: Host-associated > Plants > Roots > Rhizosphere... | reverse complement strand
TGAAATTCAGGCAGGCAAACCACGGTTCCAGGCGAATCTGAGGCAGCATGAAGGTATTCGTGACGTGCACCTCGATCATGACAAATACCGCCCAGCCTCGAAGGAGGTCGATGTAGACGTAGCGAGGCTTGGATTGAGTCTGAGGTTTGGGTTGAGATTGAGGTTGAGACATCGTTACCGGAGCTGGGGTGAAATGTCGGAATTATTGTTGATCCTCGTTCTCACAGAAACGGTGAGCTCGTGCATTGTCGGAATGGTGCTGTCAGATTACTTTCATTTTCTTTCCAACAAGCTCAAAAGCTTCTAGGGCGCGGTCAAGGTCTTTTCTGGAGAGCGCCGCTGAGACCTGCGCGCGCAGCCGAGCCTCCCCTTTGGGAACGACCGGGAACCAGAGTCCTTTGATGTAGACGCCAGCCTTCAGCATTTGAGCGCTCATCTCCTGCGCCAGCGAGGCTTCTCCCAGCATGATCGGAACAATGGGATGATCTCCCTCGAGAATTCTAAATCCTAATCCCTTGATCTCTTTCCGAAAATAGGCAGTGTTAGCGTGGAGACGGCGCACGATCGACTTATCTTTCGCGAGCAGCCCGAAGGCGGCCGAACAGGCGCAGACAATTGCAGGAGGCAGAGAGTTCGAGAATGTATAGGGACGCGATTTTTGGCGCAGATACGAGATGAGCTCCTTCCTTCCACTCAGGTATCCACCCGCCGCTCCTCCGATCGCTTTGCCGAGTGTTCCCGAAATCACGTCCACCTGGCCGACAACTCCAAATTGCTCGGGCGTCCCTCTGCCGGTCTTGCCGCAAACGCCAATCGCATGCGAGTCGTCGACGAACAAGATCGCACCGTGTTTGTGGGCAACTTCGACAAGTTTGTCGAGCGGCGCGAGGTCTCCTTCCATGCTAAACACGCCGTCGCTTGCGACGATACGAAGCCTGTATCCTTTGTCGTCGTCTTCGCGGAGAAGCTGCTCAAGGTGCGCAACATCCGCATGATTGTAAATCTTTTTGTCGGTCGTTTCCGGTTTGCAGAGACGCATCCCATCGATGATGCTCGCGTGATTGAGCTTATCGGTGTAGATGGCGTCCCGATAGTTCTCTACCCCCATTTTCTCATTCACGAGACTTGCGAAAAAGCCTTCGTTGGCCGCGAAACAGGAGGAAAAAAGGATCGTGTCCTCTGCCCCGAGGAATTTCGAAATTCTCTTTTCAAGGTCAAGGTGGATGGTCTGCGTGCCGCAGATGAACCGCACCGAGGCAACCCCGTAGCCGTACTCTTTAATCCCTTTGATGGCTGCCTTGCGCACCGCAGGATGATTCGACATCCCAAGATAATTGTTGGATGCCATCATCACCACTTTCTTTCCACCGACCTTCACCACTCCTGCCTGCGCCGATTCGAGGGGCGTCTCGTGCTTAAAAGTGTTCGCCTCGCGTATTCGCGACAGCTCGGATGTAACAAGTTCGATATAGTTCATGGCAGAGATCCCTGCTTGATTTATGGTTTCAGCAGAACTTTGAAGGCATCGCCGCGGCGAATTGCCTCGAATGCATCCTCGTAGCGGTCCAGCGGGAACTGATGTGTGATGAACCCGGTTGTCAGGAACTTCCTGGCCAATCCCGCCTTGAGAATATGCTCCATCTGATTCCAGGTTTCAAACACCCTGCGGCCGATGATCCCTTTGATCGTGATCCCTTTGAATATCACATCGCCGGCAAAATCGATAGGCATGGTTCCGGTCGGCAGGCCTAACAAGGAGAATGTTCCCCCCATCCGGATCGCTTTGAACGCATCTTCGTACGCTTTGTAACTGCCGGACATTTCGAATACCGCGTCAACGCCCGTCTTCTCCGTTTGTTCCATGATGACAGAATGGAAACGATCTCGCTCGCCCGGGAGTGCCATGTCGAAGCAGTCGGTGGCCCCGTAAAGGCGGGCCATACGGAAACGCTTCGCATCGAGCTTCTCGTGCGAGAATTCGCCATGAGAAGCGTCCGTCACAAATATTCTCCGGGCTCCGGCGTATTTTGCCACCGCCGTAGCCATCAGCCCCTGAACGCCGCAGCCAAGGACAACGACGCTCCCTCCCTTGACGTCCACTGACATGACGGTATGCGTCGCATTGCCCAGTGCATCCATAAAGGAGATGATCTCGAGAGGAATTTCCTTCTCATGGAAGAGAACCAGGTTGCTCGCGGGGACTTTGACGTATTCTGCGAACGCCCCGTCATCGTGAACCCCTTTGATGACGGTATTCCGGCAGACATGCTTTTCTCCTCGGCGGCATTGATAGCACTTGCCGCATGTTACGTGCATCTCCGCCGATGCGTGAAAGGAGGATTGAACGATCGGGAAGAAGTTTTTGCTGTTCGGGAACGTAGCCTCCTTTTCTCCTCGGAGGAGCTTCTTCACTGCTGGATTCGTTTTTGCCTTCTCAAAAATCAGCCTTGCAATATGTTTGCGGGCCTTTGCACCGGCATCGACAATCCTCCCGGAAAACTCATGGCCCACTGTCACCGGATCCGTCAGCGCGCGCGACATCTCGACACGAAGCGATTCTTTCGCGGTGTAGATTCCGACATCGGTGCCGCAGACAGCGGCCGCAAAAACCTTGATGATGATGTCTGATGGAGATACCACCGTGGGAATGGGCTTATCGACGAGACGAAAACCCTTCATCCATTCCTCACCTGCTACAGGGCGCGGCTTAACGATTGCTTTCATGGTGTTTGATTCCTGATTATGCCCCGCCAATTTCATTACTGTATCACCGCTGGCTTCACTCTTTGAATGATATCGTGGTCTGTTGGGTATTCACATAAACTCGATTTGGGAGCCTTCATAATTCCCCATCGCAGCACATGCATGAGCAAATCGAAAGAAGAGGATCGATGTGAGTCTTACGCTCCTTCGGAGATCGGGAAGGAATAAGAGAAGAAAACCGGGAACGATATGCTCCTCGCAGAACACCGCTTCAATCCCGCGCTTCTACAGAGCCTTCTTCAATCGAATACTAAAGGACCCGTCAACTCCGTGTCTGTGCGGAAGTGTTTCTACGTACCCGTCCGGCGTTACCACCGACGGCGGGACGAACGAAGCCGCGGACTCAACGGAAAACTCAGGATGATGTTCCAGAAACCCGCGGACAATGCCAAAATTCTCTTCAGGCTCTGTCGTGCACGTGCTGTAGACCAGAACGCCGCCCGGTTTTACAAGCTTTGCTGCATTTTCCGCGAGGAGCCGTTGAAGATCAACTAGCTTTCGAACATCTTCCGATTCCCGCTTCAATTTTACATCGGGTTTCTTGCTCAGAACGCCGAGGCCGGAACAAGGAGCGTCGAGAAGAACTTTGTCCGCCGGTTCCGTGGAATATTCCATACTGTCCGCCGCAACGCAATTGACGTTCGTAATCCCCAGCCTTTCGCAGCTTGTTTTGACAAGGTTCAGCCGCGTCGAGTATTTGTCGATTGCGATAACCACTCCGTGATTGTGGAGCGCTTCGCCGATGTATGTGGTTTTTCCGCCGGGGGCGGCACACATGTCAATGACCCGGTCCCCCGGGTGAAGGTCGAGAAGCTGACAGGCGAGCCCCGCGCTTTCGTCCTGAACCGAAAAATACCCTTTGCGAAACAACTCGGTCTGGGAAATATTCGAAAGGCCCGACGTCCTGACGAAGTTGCTCAAGTACTTCGATTTCTCGAAGGTGACATTCTGGGTTGAGAGAAGTTCGAGGAACTTCTCCACCGGGATCCTGGCCGTGTTGATGCGCAGCGAGAGCGTCGGGCGTTCGTTATTGGCCTGGAGCAGTTTTTCCGTTTCAGCAAATCCAAACCGGTTCATCCACCGGCGCACGACCCACACCGGATGCGAATACATCACCGCGAGATACTGCGCCGCATCGATCGTCACGTCCGGATAGTGGATGCCTTCGAGGTTGCGGATAATATTTCGGAGAACGGCGTTGACCAGATTGGCCGCTTTGTCGCCGCGGATTCGTTTGACGAACTCTACAGCCTCGTTGACGGCCGCGTGGTGCGGCACTTTGTCCAAGAACATGATTTGATAGAGCGCCGCCCGAAGGGCGTTCTTTACCGTGACTTCGGCTTTGGTGAAGTTGCCGTGGAAGAAGCCGTTGAGGACCCAATCCAGCTTCATCTGCCAGCGAAGCACGCCGTTGACAATCTCGGTGAGCAGCGATTTGTCGAGGTCGTTGATCTCGTCCGACCGAAGTTCAGCCTCGAGCAGCTTATCGAGATAGGCGTCTGTGCGCTCGACCCTGTTGAGAATTTTTACCGCACTTCCGCGAACTCCGTGAAACAATAACTTCTTTTCTTCTACTTCCATTGACCATCATGTTCGAGTTGAATGAAAATCCAATATTAGCGCGTCAGCCGGGCGATGCGGCGAGCATCTTCCGTCATCGCGTAGACTTTCCTAAACACTTCAATCTCCTCGTCGGAGAGCGCCACCTTTCGACGGGCCATCGCCTTGCGCGCGGTCTCGATTGCACGATCCACTTCGTGCGTGACATAACTTCCGTCTTCCCCTCCCCATGCGAATGAGGGAACTGCCTTCGGCGGAAATCCATTGGCGACAATATTGCTGACGGCGCCGACAACAGTCCCGGTGTTGAACACTGTGTTAATCGCCGTTTTCGTGTGGTCGCCGATGGTAACCCCGACGAATTGCTCTCCGCTGTCCACGACTTCACCATTGACGCTGACTTTCACGGTACCGTAGTTGTTCTTGAGGTCGCTGTTGGTCGTTCCGGCGCCCAGGTTGACCCATGAACCGAGGTAGGAGTGCCCCAGGAATCCATCGTGCTGTTTGTTCGAGTATCTGTCAATGATCGAAGCCTCGACCTCTCCCCCTATTTTGCACATCCGGCCGATCGAAGTATCTTCGTAGATCTTCGCCCCGACTTTGATGATAGAACCATCTCCGATGGAAGCCGGTCCAATAATCGTCGATTGCGGCATCACCGTAACGTTCTTGCCTATATACACCGGTCCGTCTTCCGCATCGATGACGACTCCCGGCTTCAAAACGGATCCCTCGCCGATATAAATATTTTTTTTGTTAAGGAGCGAAACGCCCGGAGAGATCTTCGCTCTGATCTTTTTCCCTCCCAATCGTTTCGTGTCTGATGCGAAGTCGGCGCAGAGCTGTGCCCTGTTGTGCTTTATCAAATCGAATGGGTACCGGATAAGCGTAAGATGAACTTCCTTCTTCGTTACGTTGCCGAAGTCGGCAATGGAGTACGTTTCCCGGGCGAGTGACGCAACCCGTCTGAGGTTCTCGCCGGAAAGCCGCGCCGCAACGACCTGTTCATCGCTAACGTAAACAATGTCCGCAGATCCTTCTGCCGGAATGGCTTTCACAAATTGTTCATCGACGATTGCTCTGCCGTTGACAAACAAATACTTCTCTCCGGAAAGTTCATTGACGCTCGAAAGCGGATTGTGCAATCGAACAACGCCGGCGAGATACTTCCTGCAATGGAGATCAAGCTTCAGGCGCGGATACGCCGCCTCGACTTTTTCTTTCAGGCTGCGGGCGCCGCATTTCAGTGAGTAGACGGGGCGAAAATAGGCGAGAGGGAGAAGCCGGGAGTAATAGTTATCTTCGAAAAGATAAATCTTTGTTGGCATGAAGTTCTAAAGCGAAAAGGTCAAGGACCTTCAAAAGGTGCTACGGAATTATTTGCGAACTCTACGAAGTAAAAAAACGGAATGCATGGATCATACATTCCGTTTCAATGTGCTTGGGCATAAGATCTCCAGCAGAGTTTACGCTGCCGGTTGTTCTGTAGCCGCTGTCGGTTGTTCTGTAGCCGCCGGCGCTTTCTTTGCGTACTTTCTATTGTAACGTTCTACGCGTCCCGCCGAATCTACCAACTTCTGCTTGCCCGTGTAATAGGGATGGCAATTCGAGCAAATTTCGAGGTGAATGTTGCCGACGGTTGACCGTGTTTCGAATGTGTTGCCGCAAATACAGGTGACAATTGCGCGCTTGTATTCGGGATGGATACCTTTTTTCATCAAAACCTCCAAAATCTCGGGTAATTAACTCAAAAAATATACGAAGTTTCCCGACAATTTGCAAGAGCGAAAGACGCAGAGCCGCTACAGTCCGACGATAGAACCATAAAAGGCAGAGTTTTGGTCGTCAAAGACGTCGCTATTTCAGAAGGAGCATTTTCCTCGTTTGCGCAAAGCGACTTCCGTGATTGGTCAAACTTACAGCTTCGAGGCGATAAAAATACACTCCTGAGGAGGCGGCTGTAGACCATCGGACGAGGTGAATACCGGCCTCACGCTCTCCTCTCTCCAACACAGCTACCTGCTGACCGAGCACATTTGATACGACGATTTCCACGTCGCTTCGGCTCGGCAATTCATAACGAATCGTTGTTGACGGGTTGAAGGGGTTCGGAAAGTTCTGTGAGAGACTGAACTCATGCGGAACTTGGGGAGTTTCCTTTACGGCAGTCATCGTTCCACCGAGGGCAACATATCTCGCGACCACTTTCTGATAATCGGATTTTGAATCATAACCGGCAAGCAGGCTGTCATTCCAAATAAGCGAGCCGATCGGGAGATTGTCGATCGCGGAGATGTGTGCCGACTGGCTGAAATTCTCTGTGAGGTCTGTAAAATTTGTAATACCGGCATATGTCCCCGCATCTTCCGTTTTTACTCCTTCCACCATGCCCGGAATGGTCGTTGGATCGTAATCGCCGAAGATGTAGGCGCTGTGGACGATATCGTTCGCAGGTACGTTCGGCACTCCCCACTGGACTTCATCCCACAACGCCATTTGATTGGCAACTGAGGCGTCCTTGATACCTGGAGTGATGGTCTGGGGATCAGCAGTGATGATATTGTCCTCGATCATGCTTTGAGGATATGCCGCGAACAGAGCTTGTGTCCGCTCGTTCATCCACGCCCCGGGAACATTGTGTACTTTCCACGGGCCTTTTCCCCAACCCCACCAATTCACATAGGACACTGGGTAAGGGCCAACCTTGTTGTAGGCGTTGTCCTGATTAAGATAGTAGCTGTTCATCAGCGTGTCATTAAAGTTAACATTATTCGAGACAAAGACTTTCATTCTGTCAAGACCTAGGTCCTCGGTATACCCCTTGAGATCCGGAGTGCGAAATTGCGGCTGGACCATAATCTTCGAGCCTGGAGAATCTGTGGTATCGATATTGATCGTGCTGGTAAATTCTCTCCGGTCTGTATCTTCGTTGTACACGATGTTGGTATCTTCGCCTGCCCAGTTATGATTGATGAAGAGGTTATTCGTAACAATGAATGTAATATAGAACTGCGATTGCAGCCAGTTTTTCTTGTTATTGACAATGGTGTTGTGATTAAGATATGCAAACATCGTCAGCGAGTTTTGCATCAGAAAGGTGAGCCCGCCCCCTGTTGTCGTAACGTTTTCAATCCACAGGGTATCGACCGGGTTCTTGCACATGAAGACCCTCGATCCCCACCACTGGCCCGGATGGAACAGGTTGCGGAAATAGGAATTCGTGATAAAAAATTTCGCTCCGTTTGTCCAACCGTTGCATTCAAAAAAGTCTATGTTCGTGAATTCGAAGAGGCAGTTGTCGATGGTTAATACCTGCGGTAATGTCGGTCCACCTGGCACTGCCGATCCTGTCGTCATAAACCAGTTCTCGTTGTTCTGCGTTTTGTCGAGCTGCATCCCCTGGTAGTGGATATTTACAAATTTGATGCTTCCCTGAACGGTGTTTTGTCCGATCGGTTTGCCGCCAACGGGGTTCATGACAATGATTGGTTTTCGCCCGCGCGCCTCCCCCACAATCGTAAGCGTTCCCGTAGGATTGATAATGGCGATCGGGGCGTTCTGGACGTAGATTTGGTCCTTCTGAAGAAGGTAGACCCGGTTGGGATTGTTCCGAACGTTGTTGGTCACATCGCCGTTGATCGTGGTTTCTAGTACCCCTGCTCTACTGTTGACAATAGTAATGGTGTCACCCACTCCGCCATACACATACGTTCCAGCCAGCACCCAAGCCATAATGCAAGACGGAAGAATAAGCCTCATATTTCCTCATATCAGTTATACATACTCATGTTGTTTGTCCAAATCCAATAACCCCAAAAAAACAAAAGTCGGACACATCCCCAGTGTCCGACATTATTGTTTCCCTACACCTCTCAAGACATCTGTGTAATCTGCCATCTGCGTAAAATCTGCGCCATCAGCGTAGTCACCGTTCACTTTAAGAGCACCATTTTCTTCTCATCCACAAACCGTTTGCCCGGATCGCTGACGGAAACCGCTTCTATCCGATAGATATAGAGCCCCGACGCAACATGGGCGCTCCATGTCTTTTCGTAACTTCCTGTGCTCATCTCTTCGTTCGCCAAATCCGCAACTTTCTGGCCGAGCAAATTGAAGATAGAGAGCCGGACCCGGCTTCTCGTCGCGATATCGAACCGGATCGTCGTCGATGGATTGAAGGGATTGGGATAATTCTGAGCCAATGCATAACCCGCCGGAGCTGCTGCCGCTTCGGGGACGGAGGTAGTCGTGCTCTTCAATTTCACGAGCTCTATCCCATTCCCTGTCCCCAGGTTGCGGGAATACATTTTGTCTGTGGAATTATTCCAGTGCTCATGCACACCCAGGCTTTGCAGCCGGACACCATCGCCGCTCGGTGCATAGAAAGTTCCGGAGGGAGGATTATCCGCTTGTGCGGCTTCATGAAGATAATTATCTATAGCTCCATAGATGGTCGTATCATGGAGTACGTTTGCAGCCATCTGGGCCGCGGCTTCGGCACGTATGAAATCGAGACACACCGATTCGATGGCGACATTATCCTGCGACACGAAAAGGCTCGACATCCAGCCGTTATTAAACGGCGGAGTAATCCATCGACTATCCTTCGTAATCTGCGATCCTTCTGTTTGACCTACGTAAAGCCCTTCAACCATGAAGAGAAGAGTCTTCCCGCCCAGATCTTTGTGCCCCATCAGATCTACCAATGCATTATATGTGCTGTCATGCCTTCCGTAAAAAGTCCACTCGGCACTTCCCGGAATAATGATATTGTGCACGGCGATATAGGGATGAACACCAGCTGCGTGGGGCGCATATTGGTAGGGAACTCCGTTCGTGTCGTCGCAGCTAAGTGTTCCAAAATGATTTTTGGCACAAAACGTGACCCCTGCATACCGATGCCCTTTGAAACTTGCGAGGTTGATCAGATAGGCGGCATGGGTTACTGCCGTCGGCAGGTGCGCCGGATTTCCGCCCCCCAGCTCGAGCGTCAGCTTCTGCGACCAGTGAACAATGGTTGTGTCCCGGATGTATTTCTCTCTTCCGCTCCCCTGCACCCATCCCATGACATGTACATGTGGGAATTCGTTTTTGCATTTGGAGTAAATGATGTTAGGGACGTACCTGATGAGATCATAAACAGTGATGTCGCTGTCGGCGACTCCAACATTGTGAACTAACTGGCGAAGGAGACTGAGTACGGCTTGAGGGGATGCAAATGTAGAATTGTAGGGGTTGGAGCTATCACCAACCATGTTGAGGTTGATCTTGACGGCAATTTTTTCCCCGGGGGTATATCCGATACTCCCCTTACCATGCTTGTTGTTGAAGTACTTGAAGAGAGCAATCCATGCGGAGCTGTCGGTTGGTGCTTCTGTGAGCGAGCGCAGAGATTTTGAGAGCATAGAATCAACAGCCGTTTGATTCGTGCTCGCATCACTCCACCAGTTTCCGGTAGTTCCGTTCCAGTGCGCAGCCGTAGAATCCCGTACCCAGACAACGCGCCCCGGAAAAATCCCTCTCGCGACTCCCATTGGGGTGTTGGGGGGGTCGAAGGGGACGAACAACGAATCGCCCATCGGACGCGCTTGGGTTTCCGTGTCGGTTCTGAGAACAGTGAACGCCCCGGCCGCGAGGGCCGCAAACGCCAGGATTGACGCCATAACATAATTGGAGTTGCGGAAGTACCGCCGCGCTCCTTTGAAGGAGAGAAGAGCGATGACGGCGCTGGCAATGTAAGCAAGAAACCCGCTCGCAATCGGTGCGGCGACTTTCATACACGGATACTCCGCGCGGCTCGGTTTCGGAATAATTCGTATGAGCATCCACACAAGGGAGGCAAGGCCCAGGAAAAGGAATATGAAACGCATGAGCAAATTTCTTTTGTGCTTCATCTGATGCTCGTGCATAGACGATCCGTGCGGACACTCCGAGGAGTTCTGATGATTCATTTCTTTTTCCCTTTCGTGACGGCCATTGCGGCTCGCTTCTCGCTTCGTTCAGAGCCTGAGTTTATTTTTTCTTTTGGATAGGTCCATTTGTTGCTCGCGGGGACATTACGGGATTCCTTTGCAGCGTCTCACGTTCGGCAGGCAGCCTTCCGCGATCCTTGGCGGAATCAAACCATACGATTTCAGCAATTATAGTTGAACAACAATTATGCCCTCTAGAACCAGCATTGCGAACTGATTTCGGCATCGGATTTACTGAAAGTGGGAAGCTGGAGAATTGTATTTCCCCAGCTTAATAAAGGAAGCGCGTGAAGAAAGGAATCGGAGAGAAGGCTACAGCGTATGGCTGGGGAAATTGCCCATTTATTTAGGCGTTGCTCTGCGAAGCCTACGCGTGTTTTGGATTCTCATCTGCCAATCTTGGCGGGGAATCGATCCGAACTCTTCGTGAATTGAAGATGACAAAAACGGAGCTCACGATCATCGCCAATGCGGCGACGATTGGATCAAGAATACCGAACACGGCGAGAATGATTCCGATTATATTATAGATAAATGCCCAAAACAGGTTCCATTGGATGACCCTGTAGGTTTTCTTTCCGAGGTCTAGCAACCATGGGATACGTGCAAGCTGCGTCCCTACCATCGTCACGTCGGCGCTTTCTTTCGCCAGATCAGTCGCGCTGCCGAGTGCGACTCCTACTTTCGCCGCCGCAAGTGCCGGTGCATCGTTGATCCCATCCCCCACCATAAGGACACTTCTCCCTTCGGCTGACAATCTTTTGACTTCATCAACTTTCTGGCCTGGCAGGAGACCGCCTTTTCTGCAGCGTGCATTGATCCGGTTCCCAATCTCATCCACGATCGCCTGTGCGTCGCCGGAGAGGATGCCAGTCTGTATACGCCTTCTATTCAATTCGCTTGTCGTCGAGATGGCGTCGTTGCGCAGTGTGTCTGACAAACGAATGAACCCCCTGACTTCTCCATCCCAGTGGATGTAAATGGTGCTCAAAGAACTTTCGTCTGAGTGATCCGTGATGTTAACAGGGGAAACTCCTATATCTCTCATGAGTCCCGGACTTCCAGCGGTTACCTGATACCACCTTCCCGAGACTTTGACCTCTCCTTTGATGCCTTTGCCGGGAATCGCCGAGACATTCCGACTTTCCCGAATTGAGACCCGGCGGTTTTCTGCGCACTTCGCAATCGCTTTACCAACGCTGTGCTCCGAATGAACTTCTATTGACGCGGCGATTGCCAGCAGTTCATCATCCGATTGTCCGGTCGAATCAATCGACGCTACGGAAAGAAGGCCGTCGGTGATTGTCCCGGTCTTGTCGAAAAGAACAGTGTCAATGGAGGAGAGTTTCTCCAGCACCGTCGAAGACCGAATCAGCACGCCTTCCTCTGCCGCGCGCGCAATGGCCAGAGCGGTCGCCAAGGGAGTTCCAATTCCCAATGCACAAGGACAAGAAACAACGAGGACGGTCAAGGCATGGAGCAGCGCCGCCGCGAAGGTCCCGACGATCATCCATCCAACAAAAGTGGCTGCTGCAATGCCGATCACGACAGGAATGAAAACATATGAGATCCGATCGACCAGTTGATGGATCGGAGAGCGACTCCGCTGGGCTTCTTCCATGAGCAGAACCAACTGCGCATGGAGAGTATTGGTTTCCAGCGCAGTGGTCTTTGCGAGCAGCACGCCGTCGTTATTGATCGTGGCAGCAAAGACCCTGGAGCCGGGCCTTTTGACGGCAGGGAGAGACTCGCCGGTGAGGAACGATTCGTTGACGGACGAATGCCCATCCAGCACTATTCCGTCAAGTGGTATCCGCTCTCCCGGGCGGATTCGTACCGATTCCCCCAGAACGACATCAGAGCTGGGTATTTCAACTTCTTGTCCTTCTCGCAAAACGCGCGCCTTCTTCGGCCGAAGCTCCAGCAGCGAATGGATGGCGGAGGAGGTCCGCGTCTTTGCCGTCGCCTCGAGATACCGCCCTGCGGTCACGAGCACGAGGACCATGGTTCCGCTGTCGAAATATAGACCCGATCCTCCCGTGAATACTTCGTAAGTAGAAAAACCGTACGCCGCCACGGATCCAAGCGCGATGAGGCTGTCCATCGACAATCGGTTTGTTCGCAACTCGCCGACCGCGTTTTTGAAAAATGGATATCCTATGAAGATGACGATCGGCGTAGAGAGAACAAAGAGAAGCATGTTCATGGCGGGAAGCACACTTGCATCGACACCGAGCCACTTCCATCTGTCCGCGTAGAGGACCCAGCTCAGGATCATAATATTCATGGAGAAGAACGCAGAAACACCCAGCCTGATCAGAAAAAGCGATGCGACTCCCCCCTCACCTTTCTCCCCGGTCAGAGAATGCGTGAACGAACACCCGTAACAGCAGAAATGGAATTCCTTGCCTTCGCTGATTTGTGTCACCCCGCCTCGCCCGCTGACGGAACGGCTGAACGGCAGCCCGCATTGATCACATAAGGTATTTGTGATTTCGAAAGCTGAAGCGTCCATGCTATTTGAACCCGTCCAAGTTTACGCTTTTCATCTTGTGGAATCCTGAGTGATCCTTTAAACACAAAAGCGCAACCCAACGGTCGCGCCTGGTATCACTTCATCGCCCGGCTTGTTTCAATGACGCTCGGAGTGTGCATTCCTCGTATAAAAGGGGATCATCCCGATGAACTTGAACCAGACGAGCGCAAATGCGGATGCGAATGCGAGCGTCACTAGAAGCTCCATGATTCCGAACGGCATCCATGCTTCATGCCAGATGAACGGCGCAACTGCAAGGAATCGTTCGACAAAAAGAGACGATAGAATGATCGAAGCAATGCCGACGAGAACGGCCGGCTTCTCTTTGGCTTTTCTGCTTAGGAAAATCGCGAGGGGAAAAAAGAATGCGAAGATGATGTAGTACCACATTAAAGGCGCCCATAGCGGATTATGGAATCGGGCCAGGAGATACGGAATTTCCTCCGTGAGATTGCCGTACCAGATAACGAGGTACTGGGACCAAAAAAATCCGCCGGAGAGCATGCAGAATCCCATCACCAGCCTTCCCATGTCATGAAATTGACTCGTGCTCAGCATCGAATCTGACTTGAATGCCTTCCTCGCAGCAATCGCCAGGAGGGTGACAACGACAAGCGCTCCGTAGAATCCGTGCAGGAAGAAGAGCCAGCCGTACAGCGTACTATACCATTTCGGATCGAGTGACATCAGCAGGTCAAATCCCAGCAAAGAGTACAGGACGGCGAACATGACCAGCAATGCGGGGACGAGCTTGCCGATCGCGGCTCTGCTTTTTTCCGCCTCCTGAACATCCCCTTCCCAATTTCGCGTGATTCGACCGACAAACTTCTCGAATTTCTCGGGGACGTTTGACCTGTACGGTCCGAATTCTGCGCGCAGAGATGTTCGGACGTATTTGAAGCTGATCCACATCATAGCGAGAAAGATTGCCGTATCGCGTACAAAAAAGAAGGGGGAGTTCAACCATGCTTCTTTGCCGGTCGATTCATGGAGCCAGGGAAAAATATAGGACCTTCCAACGAAAACTCCGACGAAGAGAAGAAGACTAACCGGCAGGAAACTTGCCATAGCCTCCCCGGTTCGTCGGAACGGTTCGCCCCATCGGCCGTTGGTCATGCGATAGGCCGCTGAAAAAGCGACCCCTCCCTGTGCAACGGCCGTCCACATCACAAAGTTCACATAATAGATCTGCCATGCCCTCGCCGGATATCCGACGAAGAGAGAAACGGCAAACGCAAATGCTCCCAGGACAACCAGTGCCCAGAGGAAAGAGCGAACCCGTGACGGAAGTTCCTGCAGGGGAAATGTAACAGACGCGTTAGTCATGCTGCTGCAATCTCCGCAAGTGAGCGACAATGAGCCAACGTTCGCGCTGCGTGGTGTGTTCGTAGTACGACGGCATAATGATATGCCCTTTGCGAATCACAGAATAAAAATACCCGTCGGGTGTGCGACGATAGAGAGGCGCAGTCAGATCCGGCGGAGTCGAAAATTTTGGGGCAACCAAACCGTCTCCCTTTGCCGCCACGCCGTGGCATACCGAGCAATAGGTATTGAAGAGAAACTTGCCAGTATCTTCAGAAGCGCGAGTGAAGAGAAATGGGGTTTTGAGCTTAGTCGCCTCAAGGGAATCCTTGATAGGCGCCTCGTATCCAAACATCGGGGCGGTGCCTGCCACCCGAGCGATCGGATCTTCTTGCGGCTTGAACGATGGCTGAGAATACATATCAGTCCGGTATTCGGTCTGTTCACCCGGCTGCTCGCTCTCGCAGCCCGCCAGCAGAATCGAAACCGCAGTGAGTCCGATAATGCACAATGCCAACGTGAATTTGAAATTCGAAGTTTTCATCTATAATCCCTGGGATTTCGTGACTGTAACGGCACCCAGTTTCATCAGCAGTTTCTCCAGGTTTACAACTTCCTCGGGATGGCAATGAATCAAAATTCCGAAGTGATCCGACGAAAGGCGGACGTCATACCCTTCCACCACTTTCACCTGGGGCACCCTCGCATTGACAAGAAATCCGATGAACGTCGCAATCGCGCCGAACAAAATCGTCATGATATATGCAACGACGCCAAACGGGGGAATCGATATTACCGGCTTCCCCCCCACCACGATGGGGAACAGGATTGTGGATCCGATCGTCATCGCCCAGCCCGTCGCCAGGCCAGTGAGTCCGCCGGCAAGCGTGAAAATCCGTACCGGGCTTGGTTTCCGGCGAAGCAGGTGAGAGATTTCATGATGGGGAGTCGGCGAATAGACTTCCAATTCCCGGAAGCCGTCTGCCGGCAATTGTTTCGTGGCGGCAAGGAGCGTATCCAGGTGTGCAAAGATTCCAAAACGATATGTCTGACCGGGCAGCGGCATTAAGATACTGATTTCATCGGTGGTTCAATTTGTTCCTTGACCTCCCACATCGAGACAACCGGAAGGGTCTTCGAAAAAATCATAAAGAGGAAGAAGAACCAGGCGAAGCTTCCTATGACGATAAGACTGTCGACCAGCGTCGGCTTGTACGTACCCCAGGCATACGGTAGGTAGTCATGCGCAAGGGACGTGACGATAATAACGAATCGCTCCAGCCACATGCCAATTTCGACCGAGATACATATTCCAACAAGCCATGGGATGCTCGTACGAATTCTCTTCGACCAGAGAAGCATTGGCACAAAGACATTCGTCGTGATCAACAGCCAGAACGCCCACGCATAGTCGCCGGTCATCCGATAGAGAAAAATGGCGCGCTCATACTGATTCCCGCTGTACCAGGCGACAAAGAGTTCT
>Ga0265338_10005998_pt1 | contig 15626 bp, 9 predicted proteins | sample 42126metaG_FD_193579 | JGI IMG/M metagenome (GOLD analysis project Ga0265338, IMG submission 193579) | Rhizosphere microbial communities from Carex aquatilis grown in University of Washington, Seatle, WA, United States - 4-21-26 metaG | ecosystem: Host-associated > Plants > Roots > Rhizosphere >... | reverse complement strand
CGCGTCAATCCCGAGATCGTAACGGCCGGCGGGCTCGGGGTAGAGGCCAGATCGGTCATGACGACTCCGCCGGCAGGTGTGGTACGGCCGTCAACGCCAGTTGACGCATTCCGGCTCCACCCCAACTGATCTCGGCGGCTTTGCGCGGGACAGGGGACGGAAAGGAGACCGGATGGCCGACGACGATCGGCGCGACCGGCAGGTAGGCGGGCGGCAGGTTAATCTGAGCCTTGCCGTCCGGCGTCGCGAGAAAGCCTTGGGAGAAGCCGATCGAGCAGGTGCCGAGTCCGGCAGCCCGGGCGGCGAGTATCAGGTTCTGCGCGGCCAGTGCGCAGTCGATCGTCGCCCACGGTCCTTCGGTCTTGCTGGCGATGACGATCAGGACGGGGGCATCGTAGAAGATGTTGAACTTCGGGTCGGACAGGATGTACTTGAAGTGATGCGACAAGAGGCCGACCGGCGTCGTCGCCAACATGTGGGCCCTGGCGGCGTCCGAGACGCACGCGAGCAAGGCCTTGTCGCGAACCACGGTGAACGACCAGGGTTGCTCATTGACGGCGCTTGGCGCTTGGATAGCAGCGTCGATAATCGCCCTGATCGTAGCCTCATCGATCGGGTCTAGCTTGTAGGCGCGCACGGCGCGGCGGGCGTAAATGGCGTCCTTGAGGTCCATCTGACGCTCCGGTTGCTGGCGCCCCGGAGACAACGGCTAACGCGCTTGCTTTGAAAACGAGTTGACGTACGTCAATAAGAACGATCGTTGTCGAAAGCTAGCGCGCGGTAATCTTCCGGACACAGCGGAACCGATACCGATTGAATCTTCTTTTTCGGCCAAAAACCGGATTCGAAGCGCGCCTACCCGATTACATCCATCCGGGACGCTAAGAGTGGGCGTCAGCGGACATGCCTATTGGACCAAGCTTGGCCGTCAACGCACTCTTTCATTACAGATCCGTCATGTATTGACGGAGATCAACCCGGCAGAAGCCTCGATTCATAAGGTGCGGCTTCATCGGTACAGCCGACGATATCCGCTTCCTGGTTCGGAGCCTTTGCATGAAAACGACGATTGAAGTCGTGCTCGCATTGCTTCCCTTTGCAATGCTGATCGCGGGGTTCCTGCTATTTCGGCTAGATGCGCTCAGCACCAGCATTTACGCGTGGGCGATCGAGATGGTCGTCTTCCTCTTCTATTATCATTTCGGCCTGACCAAGAGCATCGAGGCGTCCATCTGGGGAAACATAACCATGTGGACCGGCTTCCTCGTGCTCTACACGGGGCAAATCTTCGGCCAAGCATACCGCTCGACCGGATTGCTGCAAACGCTGCTGACGTCGGTCGAGTCGATCCTGCCGGCGCGCGACAAGGAAGGACGTGCGGTCGCGTTGGTGACCGTCGTCGGCGGCTTCATCGGCGCCTTCAATGGCTTTGCCACCTATCCGGTGACCATTCCTGGCCTCGTGGAATTGGGCTTCGGCGGCACACAGGCCGCCGCGGCTTACCTTGTCTATTTCTCCTGGTCCGTTCCGTTCGTCAGCCTGTTCATCGCCGCGAACATATCGAACGTGGCGACGCATCTGCCGATTCCGGAAATCGCGCAGGTGAGCGGCATTCTCGCTATCCCGCTGGTGTTCGTCTCATTGTTCGGATTTCTCCGGATTCTCGGCTTCCGCTTCCTGGAACGTGAAACGCAGATTCTGTTCTGGCTGCTCGGAGCGGCAAATGTCGCCGGCATCGTTCTGTTCACGCAGATCTGGCCGGCCTACTACATCCTGACCTTGATCAGCGGCTCGGCCATTTCCTTGGTCGCGCTCTATGTCTACGGCCGCAAGGCGCAGCAGCCGGTGCCAGGTAGCGTCAGCGCCCCGACGCCGGTCGTGCCGGCTGCCAAAATCGCCGCACCCGAGGCGCAAGCGGGCTCCGTCGATCACGTGGTCCGTGCCTATGCGCCACTTCTGCTCGGCGTGATCGTCGTCGCCGCTACTTCGATAGGCAGCGTCAAGAAGCTCCTCGACCACTTGAGCTTCAACGTGAGCGCATGGGGTTACAGCCAGATCAGTATCAATATCGTCACGTCGGCAGGCTTCTTCATCTTTTTGACGGCGCTGTGCTGCTATTTCTTCAGCATCAAGCCGGCGAATGCGGCCAAGGATCTCGTGATCGCCAGCAAGCGCAGCGCCTCCAGCCTCGCCACGCTTTTTGTCGGCTCGGCCATGGTCTATCTCATGGTCGACTCCGGACAGATCGCATTACTCGGCAATGCGCTGTCTGGTGCCGGCAAGCTCGTCTATTCAGCGACATTTCCCGTGCTGGCTTTCCTCGGCGGCATGGCGTTTGGCCAGGGCTTGCCCGGCGATTTTATGTTCGCTCACATGCAAATACCGGTCGCGCCGCTGCTCGGTGTGCCTCTCGTCGTGCTCGTGGGCATTGTCACCGTGGTGACTATGGGGCCGGCCAATCCGCTCAAGCCTGCGCTCATCAGATACGTGGCGTCTCTGGCCAATGTGAAAGGCCAGGACGGCGCGATCTTCCGCACGGCGCTGCCGTGGCAACTGCTGCAGGTCGCCGTCACGGCGGTGATGTCGGTCATCCTGCTTGCCGTCTGGCACTAATCGATCAGATACAAAGGAGAGAGTGATGCCTTATCAGGACTTCCGCCAGTTTCTCGACGCGCTGCGCCAGCACGGCGAACTGGTCGATATCGGCCGACCCGTCGATCTGAAGACGGACATCGGCAAGACCATGAAGCAGGCCTACGTGCATCAGGGCCCGGCCTTCGTCTTCACTAACAACGGAACCGAATTCCCGCTGGTCGCCGGCGTCTATTCGACGCGCAAGAAGGCGTTGCTCGCCTTCGAGGCGACCGAGGAAACGATCCTCGACAAGGTCGTGCACGGGTTGGAGAACCCGATAGCCCCGAAAGTCGTGAATGCAGGCGTGTGTCAGGAGGTCGTGCTGACCGGCGACGATATAGACATCACGCGCTTCCCGATTCCGATCTACAGTCCGAAGGACGGCGGTCCGTACATCACCGCCGGTATCATCGTATCGAAGGACCCCGAGACCGGCATTCCGGACATCGGGCATTACCGAGTCCAGATTCTCGGCAAGAACACGTTTTCGTTCCTGGCGCAGCCGTTCCACCGCTTCGGCAAGCACCTCGCGAAATATCGCAAGCTCGGCAAGACGGCGCAGGCCGCCATCGTCATCGGCGTCGATCCGGTCCTCGCTTACACCTGCCAGGCGCAGTTGCCGGACAATACCAATGACTGGGAGATCGCCGGCGGCCTGCGCGGCGCTCCGGTCGAGCTCGTGCGCTGCAAGACGGTTGAACTCGAAGTGCCCGCGACGGCGGAGGTGGTAATCGAATTCGAAGTCGATCCGACGCGCAAAGCCGTGGAAGGGCCGCTGGGCGAGTACACGGGGTATTACACTCCGGCCTCGGAAAAGCCGCTCGCGCACATCACGGCGGTCACGCACCGGCGCAAGCCAATCTTCCAGGGGCTGCTCACTGGCAAGCCGGTAACGGAAAACCACATACTCAAGGAAATCCCGTTCGAAGCGTCGATCACCCGCGACCTCAAGCGTCAATTCCCGACGATCGAACGCGTCGCCATTCCTCCGTCCGGCGGCGTATCGTTCTACACCGTGATCGCGATACGACCACGCTACGAAGGAGAGGCGCGTCAGGCAATTCTCGCCGCGATAGCCGGAAACACACGCCCGAAATGGGTCATCGCGGTTGACCCCGACATCAACGTCTACGAGTCTGCGGAGGTCGAGTGGGCGATGTGCTTCCGCGTGCAGCCGGATAAGGACGTCTTCGTTATCCCGCACATACCGGCTGGCCCTCTCGACCCCTCGATCGACGAAACGGCGCAATTGACGGCGCGCACGTCGGCCGCCGTCGGTATCGACGCCACGATGCCGTTCGGCAAGAAGTTTGCCGATGTCGCGGACGTACCCGGCTGGCAAGAATACGTTGTACCCGAGCTTACGCGCTAACTGCGGCCCTGATCGGCGGCGGCATCGTCACAATCGTCAGCGTCGCTCCCTAGTCAGCATGCGGCCGGTGTTCAAACCGCAGCCCGCGAGCGTGTTCGTCGAACGGTGATCCCGTCCGCGTTTAAAGTCCGATCTGCCTCTCAATCCGGACGGTCAGGAATCCGATCGCTTGGTCTGGCTTGGGTCATGAGCACCATTGGCGCCTTGGCCGAAGCATGTCCGACCAACCCCACATAACAGACGCTTAATGCGCCCGGCCCGGGTCGGCCGATCGGTCTTCCGGCGCCCGCCAGAAGCCCATCGAGCCCGCCGGATCGGTCGGCCGCGCCGGTTTGCCGACCGGGTCTCCGCAGCGCCCTCTGCGCCACCCTGTAGGGTCCAGAGGGATAGCGGGCCCGCGGGGCATAGGCTTCCGGCGCTCCAGCCGTTTCGACGGGCTGAGCTTTGCCTTACCCACCGTTCAGTCCTACTCTTGGTCAACTTCAACGGACTGAGATTGAGGTCATGACGCTCCGCCTCGTCGCCGCGATGGTCGCGCTCGTAGTAAGCGCGACGGGTCTGCAAGCGCAGCAGATGATCGCGCCAAAGAAGCCCAAGCCCGTGATCCAGCGGCAGGTCGCTCCCGATCTGTACTTCGTCTTCGACTACGACTCGTCGAACTCTGCTTTCCTTGTCACGGACGACGGCGTGCTCGTCATCGACACGCGCCAGCACCCACAGGACGGGCGCGACCTCATCAAGAGGATACGCGCCGTGACCGACAAGCCGATCAAGTGGGTCGTCAACACGCACTTCCACGGCGACCACCACTTCGGAAACTCAGCCTTCAAAGAAGTCGGCGCCACTATAGTCGCGCAAGAAGACACCGATCGCCTCATGAGGCTCACCTTCAAGAAGGAGTTCGCCCGCCGCGGCAAGTTCTTCCAGAGCCGCGGCTACGACCCCGCGGAGGTCAGGCTCACGCCCGCCGACGTGACCTTCCAGCGCGAGATGGTCATCCGGCTCGGCGGCAAAGAGGTGCGGCTGATGTACCTCGGGCCCGGGCAGAACCCCGGCGACACGTTCGTCTACATCCCGCACGACCGAGTGATCTACACGCCCGGCGCGTTCGCGAAGAGGAGCTGGGCTAACACCGCCTTCACCCCGTCCGTCGACAGCTGGATCAACCTTCTTCAGAATATCTCGAAGATGGACGTCGATAAAGTCCTTCCAGCTCACGGGGACGTCGCGACCAGAGAGGACGTCGGCGAGATGGCCAAGTTCTTGGCGGATGAGTACGCGGGAGTGAAAGACGCGGTCGCGAGAGGCATGAGCGCGGACGAGGCGGCCAAGACGCTCACGTTCCCGCAGTACCGTGACTACCGGAACTATCGGGTGCGTGAGCACGACATAAGGTCGTTGTACAGCCTGATAAAGACCGGCAGGTCTGACTACTTCGACGACGCTTCGGGGAAGCACTGAGCGGGCCCTAGCTCACGCTGAAACTACGTTTGGCGCTAAGATAACGAGAAGCCGAATAGCATATCAAAATGACGGCAAACCTTGCAGTAACGTCTACTCACTGCGGTCGGCAGTCGTAAGCCAAAATGTTGGGCATGGCTCGACTGTTCTGACGTGCGCTCGCAAGCTGCCTTCAGCGTTCGCGAGGCGTGTCATGCGCGATTGGTCTCTCGTTCTCGCTCCCGTCGCGGTCGTCATATACTTCATGATCTGGCCCGACCAATTTCCCGCGCCTGGCCGTGTCACCACACCGGGTTGATCGACGTCAGCGCGATGTCGGACGGCGTCACGCTAGCTTCGATCGAGCCGCGGCTCGCGTGCATGGCCTGTGGCACGATAGGGTGGTGGATGCTCGACCTGACTGGCGCGAGCTTCACGGCGTGCCTCGCCACGCTACCGCAACTTGGATGAGGCCGCCGTCCGTGCAGCGCTAAGGCTCAATGTCCGCTACTGCCTTCGGACCGGACTCAATCGCCGCCACCCGAGAATGGCAGCTACGGGCCATAAGCGGCTAGGTCGCGCTTTAGCACGCACGTCCGCCATGCTCCGCTCAGCAGGCTCATATGGGCCTGGGCCGCGATGCGATTGGGCGAATATCGGAGCCCGAGGTCTGCGCTGGATCATTGTCGGACTGGCATTGGCGACTGAGCAGGTTTCTGCAACCTCCCTTTTTATTCGACGCAATCTACACGCCGCCATCGGGTGAGCCGACGCTAGATGTATGGACGCCGACCAAAACGGGGCGCTCTCTCAACTGCCTTCACCACCATGTGTCAAGGACGAGTTATGTGAGATCGAAGAACATCCACAACACATAGTCGCCGATGCGGCCGGTATGCTTGCGGCCGATGAGCACTGGCACCGAACGCGCATCCGCCGCGCGCCGAAGCGTCCTTGTCATCTTATCGCGGTTGAGTTCAGAGGCAGAGATGACAAGGGGCACCACGATGCCGCACCAGCCGAGCCAGATCTCGGATCGCTTAAGTTTAGCCCCCCGTGGAGACGGGGGCACGTGCCATCGAGCACTAGCGCGGCATAAGCATAGGGGGTCGCTGAGACCTCCACGGCGATCACGATGGCGCTAGCAGCTCGAAGCTGAAAGAAGCCGCCGCCATGTCGGTCTTTCTTTGTGATACAGCCCCACTTGCTCGCCAAGCCCGCTGGAGTAGTCTCTCTGGTAAAGCAAGGAGCGAAGCCCGTGGGTAACTTCGTTCTCCTCGATCTAGCTGGCGGGATCGCCCTGCTGCTCTGGGGACTGCATATGGTGCAGTCCGGCATCCTGCGAGCTTTTGGTTCCGATCTGCGCCGCCTGCTCGGCAAGGCGCTCCAGAACCGTGTTACAGCATTTTTTGCTGGCCTCGGCATAACTGCCCTGCTGCAAAGCAGCACCGCCACCGGTCTGATGACGACCACGTTCGTCCGCGAAGGCCTTGTCGGTCTCGTTCCGGCCCTCGCCATCATGCTCGGCGCAAATGTTGGCACCACACTGATCGTTCAAGTCTTCAGTTTCGACATTTCGTGGATCGCGCCCGTGCTGCTAATTGCCGGCGTCGTCGCATTCAAGCGCGGCAGCCGCACGATCGTGCGGGACCTTGGCCGAGTCGCAATCGGCCTCGGCCTCATGCTGTTGTCCTTGCATATCCTGCTGGACACGTTGGCGCCTGCAGAAAACGCGCCGGGCGTACGCGCCCTGTTGCTCGCGATCACCGCAGAGCCTGTACTGAATGTCTTGTTCGGTGCAGTACTGGCATGGGCAGCACATTCGAGCGTGGCTGTCATACTGCTGGCCGCATCTCTCACCTATTCCAGCTTTATCGATCCGGCAGTAGCATTGGCCATCGTCGTGGGGGCCAACCTCGGGAGCGCCGTCAACCCACTCATAGAAGGCGGGCTCTCAGATCCGATCGCGCGGAGGCTGCCGCTCGGTAATCTTCTGAACCGCCTCGTCGGGTGCGCAATCATTCTGCCGATGTTACAGCCGGCAGCAGCCGTGATGGCGGCATTTGATACCAGTTCAGTGCGTCTCGTCGCGGACTTCCACACCCTCTTCAATCTTGCGTTAGCAGCAATCTTCATCCTACCGCTGCCAGCGATGGCGCGATTTCTGAGGTGGCTGTTGCCCGACCCGCCCCCGGGCACCGATCCGTCGGCGCCGATCTATCTCGATGACGCCACCGTTTCGACGCCATCGCTCGCCCTCACTTGCGCGGCGCGGGAAACGCTGCACATGGGGGACATCGTCGAGACAATGCTTCGGAAGTCGATCGATGCATTTATGAGCGATGACCGCAAGCTCGTTACCGAGATCGAGCGCATGGATAACAGCGTCGATCGGTTGCATGAGGCTATCAAGCTCTATGTCACCCGCATCACTCGGGAGAGCCTCGAGGATCAGGAGGGCCGTCGTGCCATGGAGATCATCGCCTGCGCGATCAACCTGGAGCATATCGGCGATATCATCGACAAAAATCTCATGGAGCTGGCGGCGAAGAAGATCAAGAACCGCCTTAGCTTCTCTCCCGAGGGAGCCGCCGAACTTCAGCAATTCCATCACATGGTCACCGGCAGCTTCAAGCTCGCGTTCACTATCTTCATGTCAGGTGATGTCAAGACGGCGCGGCAGCTCGTCGGAGAGAAGGTAACCGTTCGCGAGATGGAGCGCGCCGCCGCGGAGAGCCATTTCGCCCGGCTGCGCGAAGGATTGACCGCGAGTATCGAGACGAGCTCTCTCCATCTCGACATTATCCGTGACCTAAAGCGCATCTTCTCGCACATCTGTTCGATCGCCTACCCAGTCTTAGAGGCCAGCGGAGAGCTGCAGCCAAGCCGTCTGAAAGTGTCAATCTCCGCCCGCCCCAATGGGGGCGAAGGGTTCGAGGAAAGTAGGTCCACATGATGGAAGGCAGCCGAACGCCAAATGTGATCGCCGATTTCTGGCTTTGGTATGAGAGACGGCAGAAGCGTGAGCGTGGCGCGCTTAGTTGCTACGCTCTTGATCGTTGTGAGGAGGCCTTCCGGTATCGAGAATGGGAACGTTTCGGTTATTGGTTTTCGATCTACTGCCGGGAACGGTCCGCTGGGACGAGGAGTAATTGACGAGCGATCTCGGCTGGGTACCTCGGCTGCCTGCGAGTAGCACGACAGGTCCTCATCGGCCCGGTCCGGTTTGGGTCAGGAGCCGCTGTTCACGAACTCGGCGTGAGCGTCTGCCGCCCTCCGGTTAGCGGACCTGGGCCGCGGCAGGGCAATCGGCCTCAATGGGCACAGAAGCCGGTCCCCTCGGTGTCTCGCGGGCGGCTCTATGCCTGCCCGGCTGATCTAGCGGAAGGTCTTTGATTTCAATGCGCGGCCGCTGCCGCTTTAGCCTCGCCGCGGGCCATGAGAGCATCGACCGCGACTTGCTGATTTCACTGTAGCGCACGGATCAGATCGGTGCCCGCTGGCATAAAAATTCGCCCCCGTCGATAACAGCCGGGGCCGATAGTTTCAGATATTTATACCGCTACCAGTCGCAGCACCTTCCGGGATCGCAGGGACTCCACCTGGCGGCGCCGGCGCCGCTTGCAAGGTCTCAAATGAACGAGCGATCAATCTTGATCTTGTCGAACGGGACGCTCTGCAAGTAGCCGAGCGATGAATAGCCTATACCGAAGTCATCCATCGAGATGCGAACCCTGAGACCTCGCAACCGGCGAAGGACGGTGAGGGTTGTTTCGGTCTCGTTCAAGAGGACCGCCTCTGTAATTTCTAACTCCAACCTGCTAGCTTCCAAACCGGACTCTACCAGATGACTCAAGACAACCTGTCACGCTACCTGTCCCGTTTTGATAACCTCCGTTCCTCCTCGCCGGAAATTCGAACTTGGTCCCCTGCCATGACCCCATCCGGAGGCGTGACGATGATTCGGTCGCTTAGGCTCAGGCCCGACGCCATCTCAATGACTGACCCCAGGTCGCGCGATATCGTAACGGATTTCAGCGCAACGCGATCCTGGTCGTCAACCGTTGCAATCCGAAGTCCATCTTGATCGAAGATCAGCGCGCTGGCTGGAACGCTGATCACCTTTTTTGGATCAGCCAATTCAAAGCGAATATTGGCAAAGCCGCCCGTCATCAATTCGCCGGCCGCGTTGTCGACGATTAGCAGCGTCCTAACCGTCCCCGAAGCGGGGTCGACCGACTGCGAGGAGGCCTTGACCGTTGCCCTGAACGAACGACGGGGAAACTCCGGCACCTTCACTTCTGCCTTCGTGCCGACTGGTATTTCAGTGACATAGCTTTGCGGGATGTTCACATAGACGCGGAGCTTGCTGACATCCGAAACGACGAACAACGGCGCGCCTCCCCCAGCGCCGGCATTGATCAATGCACCCACATCGGTCGAGCGCGCCGTGACGAGCCCCTCGAACGGGGCGGTGATGCGCTTGTATTTCTCCAGAACGCGCAGCCGGTCCAGATCGGCTTGCGCGGCATTAACAAGACCTTCCTTGTTGCCGGCATCGGCCGCACGTTGATCGAGATCCTGCTTCGAGACCGCGCCGGACTGGATGAGCGAGTTTCCGCGCTCCAGCGTCGCTTGCGAGAGCTTGTAATTCGCCTTGGCGCTCGCCACCGAAGCTTGTGCCTGCATGATCTGCTGGTCTAGATCGGGGGCATCGATCAAGGCGAGCAATTGTCCAGCCTTCACCGAGGCGCCGATATCCGCTTTCCATTCCTTTAGATAGCCGCTGACGCGGGCGTAAATCTGCGCCTGGGAATAGGCTTCAAGCCGGCCCGGCAGATCGATCGTGGCCTTCGGCGCCTTGGAGCTGGGATAGGCCACTGCGACCGCGGGAATGGCCTGGGTTCGTGTCCAGTCGGACAGGCGCGCATCCGCGATCCGGCGCGTGAGGAAGCCCGTCCCGACAATGATGAGAGCCATAATCAGGAGAGCGAAACCACAGAGGCGTATCGCTCGACCGGACACCAAACGGCTTGGTGGATTAGGCGACATGCGGCGCTCCAATCGCAGAATTTTGCACGCGGCGCTCGCCGCTGTGGACAATACTAAACATGACCGGGACAAGCATCAGCGTAGCACAAGTGCCGAAGATGAGCCCCCCGACCACAGCGCGGCCGAGCGGCGCATTCTGCTCACCACCCTCGCCGAGGCCGAGAGCCATCGGAGCCATGCCTATTATCATCGCCAACGCGGTCATCAAAACCGGCCGGAAACGTACAAATCCCGCTTCGATGGCAGCATGGATCGGATCGCCGAGCGCCTCGAGGCGTTCGCGCGCGAAGCTGATGACAAGGACGCTGTTCGCGGTCGCTACACCCATGCACATGATGGCGCCCGTGAGCGCCGGTACCGACAGCGTCGTTCCGGTGGAAAAAAGCATCCAGACGATCCCCGCCAAAGCGGCCGGCAGCGCCGCAACGATCACGAACGGGTCGCTCCAGGACTGGAAATTCACGACGATCAGCAAGTAGATCAGCACGATCGCGCCAAGCAGGCCGAATAGGAGCCCTTGGAATGCGCTGTTCATGGTCCGCACCTGCCCCATGATGACGACCTGTGCGCCCTTCGGAACCTGTTTCGCCGTCGCGGCGATAACGCCCTGCACATCCGAAGCCACCGCGCCGAGATCGCGGCCCTGAGTCGTCCCATAAATCTGGATGACGGATTGAATATCGTATTGAGAAACAACGGCACTTCGCGCCACCCGCGAGATGTCCGAAACCGCGCCAAGCGTCTGCGGCGCAGCGCCAGCAGCCGTCACCGACACGTTTTTCAGCGCATTCAGCGAATTGATTTGATATTGCGGCATTTGCATCACGATCGGATAGGAGACGCCGTTTGCCGGGTTGAGCCAGTAGGTCGGCGCTACCTGGCTCGATCCCGCCAGATTGACAACCAGACTATTCGTGACGTCGCGCTCGGTCACGCCCACGTATTGGGCACGCGTCCGATCCACATCGACATCGAACCCGGGACTGTTCAACGACTGCTGCACACGCGCATCGACAAGGCCTGGCACGTGCCGCAAGCGGCGCAAAAGGATCTGCGCATACGCGTAACTCGCGCTCACGTCAGGACCCCGAATCTGCACGTCGATTGGAGCCGGCGCGCCGAAGTTCAGGATCTGACTGATGATGTCGGCCGGCAAAAACGAAAAGGTCGTTCCCGGAAACTTGGCGGGCAAGAGTTCGCGCATGCGACGGACGTATTCGGCGGTCGGCCGGTGCCCTTCCCTCAATTTAATCTGAACGTCGCCGTCCTGCGTCCCAATCGTACCGGTGTTATTGTAGGTCATGTTGATGCCGCTGACCGGCATGCCGATGTTGTCGACCAGAGTGTCGAGTTGGTCGGGGGGAATGATCTTGCGAATCTCGCGTTCGATGCCGGCAAACTGGTTGGCGGTTTCCTCGACCCGGGTGCCGATCTGGGTCCGCGCATGCATCAATATTTGACCCGCGTCCACGGATGGGAAGAAATCGCGGCCGAGGAATGGCGCAAGACCGAATGACAGCACGACAACGCCAAAAAAACCGATGACGAATGTCTTCCGCCAGGTCAAAGCCAGCGTGAGAAGTTCGCGATAGATCGCACGCAGGTGCTCGAACCTGGCCTCGAAGCTACGCTGAAATCGGACGAAAGGGTTACGCGATGGCGGCAACGAACCGTCGAGACCGTGCATGTCCGTGTGCGGGGCATGCGGCCGCAGCAAATAATTCGCCAGCGTCGGCACGAGCGTGCGCGAGAGGGCGAATGAGCAGGCCACAGCGGCCATCACTGATTCCGCCATCGGCACGAATAGAAATCGCGCAACCCCCTGGAGGAAGAACATCGGCACGAAGACGATACAGATACACAGCAGCGAGACGAAAGCCGGCGTGACGATCTGCCTGGCGCCGTCCATGATAGCGGGTTCGACGGCCTTGCCCTGCTCCAAATGCCAGTTGATGTTTTCGATAGTCACGGTCGCATCGTCGACAAGAATGCCGACCGCGAGAGCAAGGCCGCCGAGCGTCATAATGTTGAGCGTCTCGCCGAGCATAGAGAGAGTAGCGATGGCGCCGAGGATGGATAGCGGGATAGATGTCGCGATGATTACTGTCGAACGCCAGCTTCCGAGGAACATCAGAATCATCAGGCTTGTGAGCGCCGCCGCAGTCGCGCCCTCGAAGATGACTCCGCTGATTGCCGCTCGCACGAACACCGATTGATCGCCGATCTGCTTAATCTGCAACGTCGGCGGCAAGATATCCTTGATCGCTTGCAATTTCTGCTTGATGCCGTCGATAATCGCGAGCGTCGAAACGGAGCCGTTCTTCAGGACCTGCATCAGCACCGACCGATTGCCATCGACGTGTACGATGTTGGTCTGCGGCGAGTTGCCATCAAGCACATGGGCGACATCGTGGATGTAGACCATAGCCCCATTGACCGTCTTGATGGGCAGATCGCCGAGCGCGGAAATCGCTGAGGGGGCGTTGTTGAGTTGGATCGCGTATTCGAATTTTCCGATTTTTTCCGTACCGACCGGCGTCAACAGGTTTTGCGCCGCGAGCGCGTTTGCGACGTCCTGCCCCGAAAGCCCGCGCGCCTGCATCGCCTCCGGATCCAGATCGATCTCCACCTGCCGTTGCTTGCCACCATACGGGAGGGGGATCGCCGCACCCGGCACTGTCACCAGCGGCGTCCGCACGGTATTCAAACCGAGATCGGCGAGTTGCTGCTCGGTCAGGCCCTTACCGGACAAGGCCAGTTGAATGATCGGCACCGTCGACGCGTTGTAATTGAGAATGAGCGGCGGCGTCGCCCCGGGCGGCATTTGCTTGACCAGCGTCTGCGCGATGGCCGTGACCTGCGCGTTCGCCGTCCTAATATCGACGTTCGGCTGGAAGAAGACCTTCGTAATGCTCAGCGTGGTGTAGGAGGTCGCCTCGATGTGCTCAATGTCATTGACGGTGGTAGTCAACGCACGTTGAAACTGTGTGGTCATCCGGCCCGCCATCTGATCCGGCGGTAATCCAGTATATTGCCAGATCACGGCGATCACTGGGATTCGGATATCCGGGAATATGTCGACGGGCGTGCGGATCGCTGCCAGCGGTCCAATGATCAGGATCGCCAGCGCTAGGACAACGAATGTGTAGGGCCGCCGCAGGGCGACTCGAACAAGAGCGACCATCCCCCGAGTGCTCCAAACTCCAGCCCGTTTGCCTCAGCGCCCCCTCAGACTGGACGGACCATTAAATATCCAACGGACGTCGGCCTCGAAACCTGCTGCCGCCAAAGATCGCCGCGGCAGGGTTCCGGTGTGGAATTAGCGGAGGGATGCATTTTCGCTGAGGGCGGATCGCTCGGCAAGTCGCGCGCGGGAAGACCCGAAGGCTGTTGCCGACGCAGCAGGCGTCTGCCCGCGGACGGTGCGCAAGCGGATCGAGGGGTCGCCCCGATGTTCCGGCGGGCCTTGAGAATCGCAGTTCGCGGCGGCATGGTCGCTAGCATCATGGCCAACGAAAAGAGCCGCAGCGCCACCGCAGTGCGCGGCAATAGTGCGAATGCGTTTGCGGGCCGAACGCTTGGATGAGAGAAGCAGCAGAAGAGCGCAATTAATTTTCCGCCGAAACCACCCCGGCGCGTTAGGACCAGTCGCGGTCGATCCGCGACCGCTATCGACCCGCTGCTTGAAGAGTGCTGCTACGAAGATTTCGGCGCCCTAGCCAAGATCCTGGGCCTCGGCCTGGTCGACGAGACCGCACAAAGGATCGGAAGCGATCTGTTCGTTCCCAGCAAATGGGCCGAACTCGTTCAGGCCTTGCTCGAACCTTCGCCCGAAATCGCAACGACCACCGCAGCGTTCGACGAGACGAAAGAGGCTGATGACGGAGTTGTCGAGGCCGGCGAGGAGCCGGCAGCGTGACCGAAGTCACCCTTTGCGAGCGGGAGACCGCGCGGCCCGAGCTGGCGCCTCGCATTGCCGCCGTACGCGACCGGGAAAGCGTTTGGAGACCACAGCAGCCATAACGAGGATTAGGTCAACAGCGTCTCAGGGTGGCTTCCGGCGGCGGCTGCCCGATTGTCCTTCGACGGCAATCCAAGTTTTGCAGCCTTCATTTGGACGGTATCATGGGATCGGCGCATGCGACGTGCGATCGCCGTGATGGTAAGAGGCGTAGACCATAGCCGCTTAAGCATCTCGTCTTCGGCGTCTGACCATCTAGTATAGATCGGCGGTCCCGGCATGATTATGAATTGAACGACCAGCTCCTCTTTTCCCCTGCGGCCCCCCGACAAAAAAAGCTTGATTAGGGTCTCCTCGCCTCGTCTGCCGCGCGAACACAGCTCAAATCTGGGTGCGACGAGGAGGGACGTTCGGGCAGAAATAATCGAAAATGACCATCGGTACGTCTACATGGAGCTTCTAGCCCCGCCGCGCTGACCGATGATCTGGAGCCTGGTGAGGGGTTCCTGGTTCCGTCGGTTGCGACGGAGTGAGGCCACGTAGTCTCGCGCCCGCCTATAGCCAAACCGATGCGCTCTATCGTTTGCGATCGCTCCGCGCCGCTCAATGATACCCAATTTCAGGTTCCAGCGGGACGTCGGCGATCAAATTGAGCGCCAACCGGTCCAACATCGCGCTTGCCTCTGCGTGATGCTCCGGCGATCAGCGCGATGCGAACTCGCTCAGGACGGCTCGATGAGCTGTGACCATGCGATCAAAGAGTTCGCGTCCGAACTCCGTCGAAGTGACACTCTCACGGCTATGCTTGATGATGCCTTTCTCAACGAGCAATGAGGCGGTGGAAGTCAATCTGCTTAAAGACACGCGGAAGCGGTTTGACAAGTCGGGTAATAACGACGGCCCCGATCGACAGATCTGAATCAACAGCCACATCTCGTCTGGAGCCAGCGGCAAGTCGAGTGACCGCGCAATCCGCCGGTAGACGTGCCAATGGCGTTCGCGGGATTCGAGGCTCGTCACGATTGTCTCCGACTCCTCCAAAGAGGTCGCATCGCGCGGCATGGCGAAGCTCTCGCCAAGTCCTTCAGGCCGCACTGGTCCGCGCAATGGCACCTCCTGCAAAAGCCAGGTAAGCGCAAATCCGACTGCTGATATTGCTGCGGCCGA
>Ga0265338_10005997_pt1 | contig 15628 bp, 14 predicted proteins | sample 42126metaG_FD_193579 | JGI IMG/M metagenome (GOLD analysis project Ga0265338, IMG submission 193579) | Rhizosphere microbial communities from Carex aquatilis grown in University of Washington, Seatle, WA, United States - 4-21-26 metaG | ecosystem: Host-associated > Plants > Roots > Rhizosphere... | reverse complement strand
CAGCTGCGCCTGAAGCCCCAACGGCCTCCGCCCCCCTGCCGTTGAGGAAAAAGTGCCTCCTGCGCCAACCGCTGTTCCCATCGCCAAAATGGATCCTGTTGATTTCTCGACCATCTCCGCCCCCCCGATCGCCCCCCTGGCTCCCCCTGCCCCAGCGCCTGTTCCGGCTCCCGTTCAGGCCCCGGTTTCGGCTCCGGCAGAACCCCCGGCGGCGGCCCTTGCCCCGCCGGAACCGCCAACCGCGGCGGTTCCAGCGGAAGAAACCCCTGTTCACTTCGAGGAGGAAGCCTCTTCCTCCATTCCCCTCTATACCCCGGACCAACCCCTTCCGGCCTCGGCCCTGGACGGCTATGTCCTGGATGAGCAGGAAGTTTTGAACGCCATCGTTCAGGTGGATACCCAAAACCTGGAACAAGAAGCCCAGGTCCTGGAGGCGGTGGAGGCCATCAGCATCAATCACGGATCCGATGATGACTTATTGGAAGACAGCCCCCACGCGCCCCCCACCCCCATCGCCATGCCCTCCCTATCGGCGGTTTCAAAAACCGCTCCTCAACCTGGGCCCGCGGCCGCTCCTCCTAATCCGGGCCAAAAATCCGGCATCAAACACGGCTTCTTCTAAAAACCGCCCTCCGCTGTCCGGTCTCCGCACTCAGCAAGTAAAAAAGCAAACAAACCCCCATTTCCCGTCCTGAAGCCTTTTGATCTTGGGCCTTAGATTTGATTTTTTACCCGGAGAGCAGAGGGCGAAAGGCGGAGGGCGTTTTTTTATCTTGCGTCTTTCCCAAAGCGTCTTAGAATTACCTTCTCAACCTATTCAAGGAGATAAGAATGCCCGACGTGAGCTACTTGGCCAAATACGCCCCCTTTAAAACTTTTGATGGAAACGACCTGGAAGCGATGGGGTCCGCGGGCGAGGAAAAAACCGTCAAGAAAGACGACCTGGTTTTTGACGAGGATTCCAAGGGCGACAGCATGTACGTGATTAAGTCGGGCGCGGTCAAGATCCTGAAAAAAGTGAAGAACCAGGAAAACACCATCGCGGTCCTTAATCCCGGTGAATTTTTCGGCGAAATGGCCCTGTTGGACGGCCTTCCCCGGTCCGCCGCGGTCCGGGCCACGGGCGACGCTGAGCTTTTCATGATTTCCCTGGATGGCTACCAAAAATTGCGGCGGGACAAGCCCCATACGGCCTTGAAACTGATGGACATCATCATCAAGGTCCTCTCGAACCGCCTCCGCCAAGCCAATAAGAACCTGGAAGTCATCAGTTTCTGGATTGAATAAATCAATTGGAAATTAGCAGTTAGGAATTAGGAATGATGGTAGTTTTTGATCTTTGATCAAAAATTTCCAACCATTACCAATTACTAATTCCGCATTCCTCATTTTTTGCCGAAGGCAAAAAAAAGCCCCGGATGGGGATCCGAGGCTTCAAAGAGGGGGGGATCCCCTCAGTGCCCAGCCGTTAAGCCGGAACACGTAACGTCCCTTATCCACCCTCCGCGAAACAAAGAAAACCAAAGATTATTGCTTGCGGACAGCCGAGGACTTCCTTCTTGTCGTTAGTTGCTTCCCTGCTGCTTCTTGGCCTGTTCCTCTTCCCATTGCTTGCGGCGGGCTTCACGGGCCTCGTCGGACTGCATGGCCATCACGATGTTGCCGATGCGGGCTTGGATGTTGAGCAGGGCCCTATCCCGGCCGCCCCCAAAATCCGGAACCTGGACTTCGCCGAAATTATTGACATGGCTTTTCGCGAAAGTCTTGCCTTGTTTCTCGAAGATTTCAACCTCGAAATCCTTCTCGTGGATGCTAACCTTAACTTTTTCTGAGGATGGGGCCATGGTCTCACCTTTTGACGATTTAATACCGGATTTTGTTCCAGGTCATGCCGTGTCCCTCTCCGGCGGACCGGAGATGAAACGGGCTGTATCTTAACCACCCCCCGGGCCTTTTGCAAGTCTGCCCTCCTCCGCCTTTTCTTGAACGATTTTGCCGGGCCAATCGTCTAACCGCCAGCGATATACGCTGGTGGATACCCCGGGTTTTCTTGATGTTCTTGAGACCCCCGGACCTGCGATCCCTGGATCGGCTCCCGCGGTTATCCCCCATTCCAATTCCAAGGAACCCTCATGCTTTCGAACATTCGAAGCGCTGCCCTTTTGGGGATAGACGCCTACCCTGTCGAGTGCGAAGTGGACATCTGCCCCGGCCTCCCCACCTTCCAAACGGTGGGGCTCCCTGACGTGGCCGTCAAGGAATCCAAGGACCGGGTCAAAAGCGCCATCAGCAATTCCCAGTTTGATTTTCCCATCCAGCGGATCACGGTCAATTTAGCCCCAGCGGACACTAAAAAGGAGGGGCCTTCCTTCGACCTGCCCATGGCGGTGGGAATCCTCGTGGCTTCGGGTCTTCTTCCCCAAAAATCAACGGAGGGCTATTGGATGGTGGGCGAGCTGTCGCTGGAGGGAAAAACCCGCCCTATCCGCGGCGTCCTTTCCATTTCCCTGGCGGCCCGGGAGGCAGGCGCCAAGGGCCTTTTGGTGCCGGCCGAAAACGGGAAAGAAGCGGCGGTTGTCCAGGAAGTCCCGGTTTACGCCGTCAGGAACCTGCGGGAAACCTACGAGTTCTTATCCGGAGCCAAGCCGCTCCGGCGGGTGGAAGTGGATATCCTGGGGGAATTCCAGCAGCATTCCCAATACAAGGTCGATTTTTCCGACGTCAAGGGCCAGGAAAACGCCAAGAGGGCCCTGGAGATCGGCGCGGCGGGCGGGCATAACATCCTTCTGGTGGGTCCCCCTGGTTCCGGCAAAAGCATGCTCACCAAAAGACTGCCGACCATACTTCCCCCGCTTTCGATCGAGGAGGCCATCCAAAGCACGAAAATCCATTCCATCGCCGGAATCCTGGGGAAAAGAAAAGCCCTTATGGCCACCAGGCCCTTCCGGTCGCCCCACCATACGGTTTCGGACGCCGGTCTCATTGGCGGCGGAACCATCCCGAAGCCGGGGGAGGTCAGCCTGGCCCACAACGGGGTTTTATTTCTGGATGAGCTTCCCGAGTTCAATAAAAACGTCCTGGAGGTTTTGCGCCAGCCCTTGGAAGACGGCATGGTGACGATATCACGGGTTCAATCCTCCCTGACCTTTCCCGCCTACTTCATGATGGCGGCCGCCATGAACCCCTGCCTCTGCGGCTACTACACCGACCCCTCCCGTGAATGTACCTGTACGCCCCATCAGATCCAAAAATATTTGAGTAAAATCTCAGGACCGCTTTTGGACCGAATCGACCTGCACATCGAAGTTCCCTCCCTGAAGTGGAAAGAAATTTCCGGCACTGAATCAAGCGAAACTTCCGAGGCTATTCGGGAGAGGGTTTGTAAGGCCAGGGAGATCCAGCAAAAGAGGTTTGAGGGCCAAGGCATCCATTGCAACGCCCAAATGACCACGGCCCAATTGAGGAAATACTGTTATCTGGACGAACCATCCCAATCGCTGTTAAAAACCGCCATGGAAAAATTTGGGCTATCCGCGCGGGCTTACGACCGGATCCTCAAGGTTGCCCGCACCATCGCGGACTTGGACGCCGAAATAAATGTCACGGCTTCTAATATTGCGGAGGCCATTCAATACCGGAACCTTGACCGAAGCGTTTGGAGAAACTGACACAACATGGTTGTCTATGACTCCTCCCCGTCGCAGACGATCATTTTCCAACAATTTTATTAGTCGCCCCAACTTTGATTAGAAGAAATAAAGGAATTACCGCCGCTTCATATTCGATGAACAGGTTTAAATTTAAAAATTTCGCTCACTTTTACTTTGGTTTTACGAAAAATAATTTTGCCCAAAGGTTATAAATAAAACGTCTGAAAAAAATGGCGAGAACAATCAGGGCAATCCCCTGGAGAATCAGGTAAATCTCCGAAGGGCCAAGCCACGATTCAAGAAGGTTCCATTGTTTGCCAAACAAATACCCCAACAGGATATAACCCGTGACGTAAACCACCGACCCTGCGAGATTGTAAAAAATAAAAACTCTCCACCGCATTTCCGCCATGCCGGCCAAAAGATTGGGCATAGGAGGAGGAATTAAGGCGATAAACCGCGCGATAAAGACCATCTTTGCGCCATAGCGTTTAAAAAATTGCTCCATCCACTCGAACTTTTCCGGCGTGAGATGCAACCAATGAATCTTTCTAAAATGGCTGTGGCCAAACCGCCTTCCCAACCAAAAAGCAATTTCTCCCGCCAGAACACAAGCGGTTATTCCCGCCGCTATGGGTCCCCCTGGCAAAATCCCTTTTTTCCCCAGGATAAATCCGGCCCCAAACAGGATTGGTTCTCCTGGTAAAGGAAAACCCATGCTGTTCAAAAAGGTGAGAATGAAGACAATCAAATTTTCATCCTGATGAAATTGCGGGAATAGTGAATGCGGCCAGCGGAGCATCTCCACCTCTCGTTCTTATTTATCAACCACGTGAGCCATTCAAAAGGGCTGCGAAAAAAGAGGCCGAGTTCTAACATTTAATACTTTCAAAATTTCAAGTCACTTGGATTGTTAGCCGCACGGATCCCTCCCCGATCAATTTCTTTGAAACCTCCTTGGGTAACGATCAATCCAACAACTTATTGAAATCGAAATATTGGATCAATTGAATATGAAAACCGCTCCATGGAAAGTCCGCATTTTTCAAGAGTGAGTTCATGACTGATCCAGAGGGCAAGGAGGGGGAACGTTCCAACTCGGTAATATTGTCCCATTCAAGGCCCAAACCAATGCCCGAATCGAAGGCGTATTCCAACCCCAAACCCTCGTTCGCGGCCCAGGCCGTTTCACCATGACCCAGGTCGAAATAATTCATCCCCGCGTCCAGGTAAGGACGGAAATTTTTTGACAACAGGTTCCAGCGAACCTCCATATCCCGCGGGAGATAACCGCGGTCGACACCGGCGGAGATCTCCCATTCCGGTTCGGGCAGCCAGATCATCTTGAAAGCATCCAAGTATGTCCCTAATTGTCCCGCGATGGCGAAGTTATGGTCCCGAATGGTGACAATCTCATGGGAATCATCGAAGAGGACATAATATTTTTCCCCGTTCTTTTCATAAGGATCGATCAGCCGTTGGCTGGTCGGCAATCCCTGGTGTAAGGAAAGGTACATGTCATTGATGACCCCGTTGATCTGGGAAAGACCATGGCAGATCCCGCAATCGAGGGAACTTTGGGTGGCGTCGATTGTGGTGATGCCCGGTAGGAGGACGGCCTTATCCCCACCCTGTCCCAATCGGGGCTTACCCTGGTGAAACGCCGAGGAAAGGACCAGCGCCTTATCCCGACCCGAGACGTAGAGGACCAGCTTTCCATCCATTGCTTCCTTCAGCTTTGGAAAATAGAGTTCCGTAAAATCTTGGGCATCGATATCGGGGGATATTAGGATAACGGCCCCCATTTTGGAAAGGTCTAGTCCCTGCCCCACCATCTCCATCAGGGATCGGATCAAAAGGTAGGCACCCATGCTGAAACCAACCAAATGTATCTTTCGACCCCGGGGCGAGCCGTCCAGGACCCTTTCGATGAATGCGGTCAGGTGGCCGATAGTTTCCGGACGGTTGACCATCGTTTGATCCGTTTTGTAATCGGTAATTGAAATGCTCCCCATGGAAGGCCAGCTGTAAAGGATTGGCATGCCCGAAAGTTGGAGGTCATAGGCAATTTGAGCGGCTTCTTTGGCGCCCTCCTCAAAGCTCGTGGAAAAGCCGTGGACATAAATAAAGGTTTCATCTTTTTCATTGGAATTAAGTGGTGAATCGAGGTTGGCGGAATCGATCGGATGGGGTTCCCGCAAACCAGGTTTATCTTTGTCCTTCTCCCCCAACCGCCACCAGCCGCAGGTTCTATCGCTGTGCCTGCGGTAATGGAGTTTCAGCACCATTTGGGCTTCCCCAAAGGCCACTTGGTCGTCCAGGGTCGCATTAAAGCGGTCGTGCCCGAATACCCGGTCGGTGCCGTAAAAAAATGAAACCACCGGATAAAAATTCCGGGTAGGTTTGGCCGAATCAGGTTTTGTTCCGATGGGATCGGCTTGGACCGAATTGGCCAAAAATAAAAGGATGGCCAGTATCCCGAGGTTAAGAGTAATGAGTTTCACTTCGTCCTTTTGAAGTTCAAACGGCCCGGAGTTGCCGTCCGGGCCGCGCTACATTTTGAACTTTCGGCCTTTAAAAAGGCGCCTAGATCCTTAATTTTGGAGAAGGATGATCCAGTCGGGGAAAGCCTGGATCAAAAATCCGATGATGGCGAAAGCTATCCCGACCACCGCCAGCCTGCTTTGGGAGAGTCTTTCCACCCACCATTCCACCCATGGTGAGATGCAACCCACAAAAAAGCTGCCCCCGCCGATGGTCAACCCCACACTCCAAGGGGATACGAATGGGATCTTTTGGCTTGGCGACCCCGAAAGCAAGACGAAAGACGCCCAGTAAGAGAATCCAGCCCCAACGCCCCTCAAGAGCGAAACCCAAAGAGCCACCCATCTAAAAAGAATTTGTTTGCTGATCCTTCGGTTATCCGCCGGGGACCAACCTAAAAAATAGGTCGCGCTCAGAAAGACGGCGTAAAGGGGAAAAAGAAAAGCGGCAATGGCCCAGGTGGTGATCGCCATCAAACCAATGGACAAAACCAAGGCGCGGCCCGAACCTAAAGCGACTTCCGTTATCCACCGCCTCGGTTGCCTCTTGTCGTGAATCCGTCTGGATTCCTTGAAAAAGTCAAATCCCAGGATCAATCCCATGCCCCAACTGGTCATTAACCCGAACTTCAACCCTAAACCCAAGGAATAGGGAATGGCAAAAAGGAACATGTAGGTCACTACCCGGGTGACCCCAGCCAAAGGCCCGTCCTTCCCTCTCAATAGGTCATAGGCCAAGAAAAGTCCCCCCAAAGCACCCAGGAGGCTTCCTCCCAAATGGCACCAAGCATCCCAATGCTCCATGCCTCAGGCCTCGCCTTTTTGAATAGGTTCTAGTGGAACTTATATTAGGATCAGGGGTTGTCTTTTTAGAGAGGGCCTGGAAATGGAGGATGAATTTTTCACTCCCCGGCCCAATTTTTAACCCGAGATTTGGATCGCCTAAAAGTCCTATGAAGTGTTGAAGCAAGGAATGTGCCCCAAAACATCCCCGTCAATCTTTCAGAAGGCCTTTTCGAAAGGTAAGAGAAACCTTGGGGACAATTCAAGATTTTGCTTCCCTGTCAAATCGATACCTATGACTCTCAATTTGATCCTTGACCCAACGAATGAATCCATGGTCAACAAAGCAAACCTAAAGTTCTAATGGGCTTGTTTCTTGCATTATCCATTAGAGAAATGAACGGCCAAGGCTTATGCCTTGAACTAAAGGAGTCGGATCATGACAACGAATAAAGTATTGGGTATCGATCTAGGTACCACCAATTCCTGTATGGCGATCATGGAGGGCGGCGAGCCGAAGGTTATAGATAACGCGGAAGGGGTTCGAACGACACCCTCAGTGGTTGGTTTCTCCAAAGCCGGCGAAAGACTTGTCGGGCGAATCGCCAAAAATCAAGCCATCACCAACCCGGCCAACACCGTGTATTCCATCAAGCGTTTCATGGGGCGCAAACTGCTCGACCCTGAAGTTGAGATGGACCGGAAATTGGTGCCCTACAGCCTCAAAGATTCCTCCAACGGCGACGTTCGGGTGAAGATCGATGACAAAGATTTCTCCCCTCCCGAGATATCCGCCATCATTTTAACAAAACTCAAAGCCGACGCCGAGGCTTACTTAGGAAGCAAAATCACAGAGGCTGTGATCACGGTCCCCGCTTATTTTAACGACGCCCAACGCCAAGCCACCAAAGATGCGGGTAAGATCGCCGGATTGGATGTTCTTCGGATCATCAACGAACCTACTGCGGCCGCTTTGGCCTATGGGTTGGACAAAGACAAAAAAGACGAAAAAATAGCGGTTTACGACTTGGGTGGCGGCACATTCGATATCTCCATCCTCGAATTGGGGGACGGCGTATTCGAGGTAAAGGCCACGAACGGGGACACCCATTTGGGCGGGGACGATTTCGACCAGCGGATCATCCAATGGCTCATCGACAACTTCAAAAAGGAAACAGGTGTGGACTTGAAGAACGACCGAATGGCCCTTCAACGGCTGAAGGAAGGAGCGGAAAAGGCCAAGATCGATCTTTCCACAGCCAACGAAACCGATATCAATCTCCCCTTCATCTCGGCGGACGCCTCTGGTCCCAAACATATGAACGTCAAGCTCACTAGAGCCAAACTCGAACAAATTGTCATGGATATGGTGGAAAAAACAATTGAACCCTGCAAGAAGGCCTTAAAAGACGCCGGGCTTACGGTGGAGGATATCCAAGAGGTCGTTTTGGTGGGCGGCATGACCCGCATGCCCCTGGTGATAAAAATCGTTAAGGATTTTTTCAAACGCGAGCCCCATAAAGGAGTTAATCCCGATGAAGTGGTCGCTATCGGAGCCGCCATTCAGGGCGGAGTATTAAAAGGCGAGGTAAAAAACGTCCTTCTCCTGGATGTCACTCCCCTATCCTTGGGTTTGGAAACACTGGGAGGGGTCATGACCAAGATCATTGAACGCAACACAACCATTCCAGTCAAGAAAAGCGAGATCTTTTCCACTGCCGCCGAAGGTCAAAGCACCGTTTCGATCCACGTATTACAGGGCGATCGGGAGATGTCCACCGATAACCGTACCCTTGGACAGTTTGAACTTGTCGGGATACCCCCCGCTCCCCGGGGTGTTCCCCAGATCGAGGTTTCCTTCAATATTGACGCCAACGGCATTTTACAAGTGGCCGCTAAGGACATGGGCACAGGAAAGGAACAATCCATCCGTATAACGGCCTCTTCAGGGTTATCCAATGAGGAAATCAAAAAAATGCAGAAGGACGCCGAATTACACGCCGATGAGGATAAGAAGAAAAAAGAAATTATCGAAGCCAAGAACCAAGCCGATTCCCTGATCTACTCCACCGAAAAGACCCTGAAGGAGTTTGACGGTAAAGTGGATCCGGAGGCCAAAATAAACATTGAGAAAAAGCTGGAAGCTTTGAAAAAAGTCCAAGCTAGCAAGGATGTCCAGTCCATCCAAACAGCCATTCAAGAACTCAACGAGGCCGCCATGAAACTGGGCGAAGCCATGTCCCAGTCGGCGCCGAAAAACCACGGGACGCACTCTGAAGCATCGGAAGAAGACGTTCCCACGAACAAGGAAGAAAAAAAGTCTAACGATAAATACAAAGACGCTGTAGACGCCGAGTTCACCCCGGTGGACTCGGGTAAAAAGTAAAATAAAAACCGTAGAAAGTCATTTTGGAATGGGATTTTTTAATGCTTAAAACCAAACAGAAACTTAAAAACCTTTCTTCTCTTGCCAATCCCTATAACCTTGAAGAAGCCGCCTATTACAAATGGCTCAATCGGGGCGGCCAAAACGGTGACGCACTGAAAGATTGGCTCGAAGCCGAATCGGAACTTAAAGCTGAACTTCGTAGTGAAGAATGAGTTGGAATCAAAAGGGGTCATTCATGAAAACCATCCGGGTTGAAACCGCCGGCGGTCCAGAGGTTTTGAAGCTGGTAGACGTGCCGATGATCGAAAAACCAGGGCCTGGCCAAGTGGTGGTCCGCCTCCACGCCGCGGGGGTCAACTTTATGGACGTTGGCCAACGAAGGGGCAGTTATCCCGTCAAATTCCCCTTTACACCCGGTGCCGAAGGCGCAGGCACCGTCGAATCCGTCGGCGAGGGTGTGACTACCCTAAAACCGTCCGACCGCGTCGCCTACACCGGTGTCCCTGGTTCCTACGCCGAAAGGGTTCTCGCTCCGGCTGAGCGCCTGATTCACCTACCCGACGATTTAAGTTTTGAGCAGGGCGCGGCCTTTCCCTTGCAGGGCATGACGGCCCATTACTTGATCCATGATTTTCGAAAACCTAAACCAGGGGAGGTTGTGCTGATTCATGCTGCCGCGGGCGGCGTGGGCGGTCTACTGGTGCAATGGGCCCATCATTTAGGCGCGACGGTCATCGGCACCACTTCCAACGCGGAAAAAGCTAAAACAGCGCGCGACTCAGGCGCGGAATACGTGATTGACTATAAAGACTTCGCATCGGAAACAATGCGGGTGACCAAAGGCCACGGCGCCGACCTGATCATTGACGGCGTTGGCAAAACCACCTTCCCTGGCGATCTAGAAGCCATAGCTCTTCACGGTCAAATTGTGGTCTTTGGGGCGTCCAGCGGCTTCGCTGAACCCATTTCACCCAATCTTTTCATGGGCAAGGCCATCTCTGTTTCTGGAGGTAGCCTGCAAAATTTTATTCTCACTCGGGGGGAATTGATGCGCCGGGCGGACGATGTAATGGAAGGGATGCGCCAGGGCTGGCTCCAGCTAAAGATCGGCCATGTCCTGCCGCTGGCCCAGGCGGGTAAGGCTCATGAATTGCTTGAAAGCCGCAAGACCCAAGGCAAGCTGATTCTTACTATCGATAACCTATCCTAAGCCGCGTCCGGATAATTGCTGTGAGTTTTGGGCCTAAAACAGCTTTTTATTTTAAAAAATTTTTTTGACAGGAAAACAACGATAGGGTTGAATTAAAAGCGGTTTAGACAGATTTATCGGCTTCTTTCCATCGCCGTTGTATATTCACCCCTCCGCGCGGCCCGGTTGCACATGACCCGGTGAAGCAGCGTTTTCTGCGCCGTCACCACATGGACTTCTTCTCCCATCCAGATCTCCAAAGCCGGCTGTTGGATGGCACGGGAGAAGGAAAAGGTCAGGGCCCAAGGAAGCTTGGACCTAAACCTCGAGTTCATGGCGTTCAAGCGTTCCGAGGCTAATTCAGGGGATTGTCCACCCGATAGGAACGCGATCCCAGGGACGGACGCCGGAACGGACCGGTAAAGACAATTCACGGTTGCGTCCGCCACATCTTCCACGGATTCCTGTCGGGGACAGGCCCAGCCCGGAAGCACCATATTGGGTTTTAAGATTACGGCCTCCGTTGCCACTCTTTGCGCGTGGAGCTGGTTAAAAACCATCCGTAGGGTTTCCTCAGTCACCTGTAAACACCGTTGAAGACTATGCGCCCCGTCCATGAGCACTTCCGCCTCCACAACGGGGACCAGCTCGGCCTCCTGGCACAAGGCCGCATAACGGGCCAGGGCGTGGGCATTAGCTTCAATGCAGCCCAAACTCGGCAGTCCCTCACCCAAGTCAATGACCGCGCGCCACTTGGCGAACCGGGCGCCTAATTGGAAATAGCTGATCAGACGACCACGCAAACCATCCAAACCCTCGGTAACTCTTTCCCCGGGATGGCCCGCCAAATCTTTCGCTCCCGTATCCACCTTGATGCCGGGGACGATTCCCAAATCGGTGAGGGCCTTCACGAAGGGGGTTCCGTCCTTCTTTTTCTGGCGGATGGTCTCGTCATAGAGGATCATGCCTGAGACACACTCCGAAATGCCCGGCGTCGTCACGATCAGTTCCCGATAAGCGCGACGGGCTTCCTCGGTCTGTGGAATATCCAACTTGGCGAATCGTTCGTTGCAAGTGGCGTTACTTTCATCCATGGCCAGCAGGCCCTTATCCCCGGACAATAAAACCTTAACGACCTCTTTTAGCGATTTTAAACTCATTTGTAACGCCCCCATTCAAATTTTATCCCTTTCCAATTTTCTTTGGGCTTTTCAATGGATCCACCCTTCATACCTTGATCAACCGCGTTCATGGAACCAGGACTGCCGCGCCGTCAAACCGGCCAGCGCGAAGGTCGGCCAGGGCTTGGTTGGCCTGGTTCAGTGGATAGCTCGTTGTCTCGGCGATGATTCCGATCTCCGGCGCCAAGCGCAGAAAATCGACCCCATCCTTCCGGGTCAGATTGGCAACCGACAAGATCTTTCGCTCTTCCCATAAAAGCCGGTAAGGAAAACTTGGAATATCGCTCATGTGGATTCCCGCGCAGACGACTCGCCCGCCTTTTCGGACAGCCTTCAGGGCCAAAGGCACCAAGGTCCCAACAGGGGCGAAGATGATCGCCGCGTCCAAAGGCTCCGGCGGTATCTCATCCGATCCTCCAGTCCATTTAACATTGAGGAGCCTGGCGAAGGATTGGGTGGCCGTGTCTCCCGGTCGGGTAAAAGCAAAAACGGATCTTTTCTGCCACTGGGCGATCTGTGCCACAATATGGGCCGCGGCGCCAAAACCGTAGAGCCCTAGTTTTTGGCCCTCGCCAGCGACGGCCAGTGAGCGCCAGCCTATTAAGCCTGCGCAAAGCAATGGGGCCCACCCCACATCGCTTCCCTCCTCCCCGAGGGGGAAGGCAAATCGGGCTTCCGCGTTGACGGATGTCGCGAAACCTCCATCACGGGTGTATCCGGTGAAGATGGGGTTATCGCAAAGGTTTTCATGTTCGGCAAGGCAATAGGGGCAAGCTCCGCAAGTGTGTCCGAGCCAAGGAATACCGACGCGCTCTCCCAACTTCAATCCTTCCACCCCGGCCCCCAGGGCCTCGACCCTGCCGACGATCTCGTGGCCCGGAATGATCGGAACCTTCGGGTTGGGCAGTTCACCGTCAACTACATGCAAGTCCGTGCGGCAGACCCCGCAGGCGGACACCTTCACCCTAACCTCACCCGGACCTGGTAGGCGGTCGGGAAGTTCGCTCCATTCCAGCGGGGCATTCAGTTTTTTAAGCACCATGGCGTTCATCTAATTCTCCCGCTAAGTTTGATGACCCTGAATTTTATCGACCACCGACATTTATCCCAAATGTCTTAGGCGTTGAAGGATAGTCGGCAAAAGTTCCGGCAGATCCTCGGCGATAAGACCGGTCCCAAATTCGGCAGCCGCCGCACCGTGAAGCCAAACCCCCGCGGCTGAGGCCAGGAAAGGGTCCATACCCTGGGCCAGCAGCCCAAGGACGATCCCGCTCAACACATCGCCGGACCCCGCCGTGGCTAAAAAAGCCGGGGCGTTGGCATTGATAATCGCCCGCCCATCCGGAGCCGCGATCACCGTATCGCTGCCTTTGAGAATAAGGATGGCTTTGCTTCGACAGGCGGCCGCGCGGGCGCGGGAAAGTTTATCCCCGCTCATATCGAACAAGCGGCGGAACTCCCCCTCATGGGGGGTCAAAACACAAGGACCGGTGATGGCGCTATCCAACGCCAAGGGATCGGTTTGGAAAGACGTTAGCGCATCCGCATCCAACATTGTCGGCACACCACTCCCCAGCAAAACAACAGCGAGGGTCCGGGTTTCTTCGCCGACCCCAGCACCGGGTCCAACCAGAAAAGCGGTGAATCGATGGTCTTCCATCAAAAGATTGATATCCTCCGGACCTTTCAAAGGATGAACCATGATGCTGGTCAAGGCGCCCGCATAGATAGGAAGGGCGATCTCGGGCACCGCAATGGTCGTCAGGCCCGCTCCGGCGCGGGCGGCGGCGCGGGCCGCCATTCGGGCGGCCCCGGTGACCGGGTAGCCTCCGAATATCAGAGCATGGCCGCGGGTATATTTGTTGCCACCGGACACCGGCCTTGGCAGGTTTGAAACCCAAAGTTTTGGATCGTTCTCAAAAGTGTCTGGGACGAGCCGCTCAAGAACAGAGGGTGTAATACCGATGTCGGCCACGACGACTTCCCCGCACAAATCCCGGCCCGGCAGAAGTAGGTGGCCTGGTTTCTTACGGAAAAAGGTGACGGTCAACGCGGCCGCGACCGCGCCAAGTGCCTCGCCCGTATCCCCCATCAATCCGCTGGGGACATCGATGGCCACGATTGGAAGGCCAGATCGCCCGGCTTCGGCCAAGGTCTCCAAGGCCTGCCCACTCAAAGGACGGCTAAGTCCCGCCCCGAAGACGGCGTCCACCACCAGACCCGCGTCCCCAATCACCACCGGAGAGAGCGGTTCAATGGTTCCATGCCACAACTCCGCTTGGAGGCTCGCCTCCCCTTTTAGATCATCGCGGGAACCCAATAACGCCACCCGCACTTCCCAGCCCTTTTCAGCGAGGAACCGCGCGGTCGCAAACCCGTCACCGCCGTTGTTTCCGGGGCCGCAGAGGACCGTAACCGGGCCAACGGGCCATCGCTTTTGGATCTCGGACGCTACGGCCCTGCCCGCGTTCTGCATCAACTTCTCCACCGATGTGCCCGCCTCCGCTGTCAGGCGATCGGCTTCGGACATCCGCCAAACATCCAACACTGCCGTGTCTAAATTCATTGATGATCCCATCTTTCCAGGCCCCGCCGCAGAATCTATATTTCTCTTCAGCCATTCACGAATTCGAGGACTACACGGGACGGCACGTCTCCCTTTTCAAGCCGTTCAAATATGTTGTTGATCGCCGACAAGGGCTGCAGCTCGATATCCGCCTTGACCTTTCCATCGGCTGCGAAGGCCAGCGCCTCGGCCATATCCTTGCGTGTGCCCACGAACGAACCCCGAATGGTTACACAGTTCGCCACTACGTCAAAGAGTGGAACCGGAAATTCACCCGGCGGCAGCCCCACCAACACGCAGGTGCCCCGTTTGCGGGTCATTCCCACGCCCTGTTTAAAAGCGCTCAGAGAAGGGGCCGTAATGAGAACCCCATGGGCCCCACCGCCGGTCGCTTTTTTTAGGGCCTGGGCCGGATCACCCGTCCTGGCATTGAAGGTAAGATCGGCGCCTAAGCGCTTGGCGTGCTCGAGTTTGCCATCGTCAACATCGATCGCGCAGACATGGAGTCCCATGACTTTGGCATATTGGATCGCCAGATGCCCTAGACCGCCTGCTCCCGAAATAGCGATCCATTCACCGGGTTTCGCCCCCGTTTCCTTGATCCCTTTATAGGTGGTGACACCCGCGCAAATAATCGGGGCTGCTTCACTTGCGGCGAGGCCGGCGGGAATATGGGCGACATAGTTGGGATCAGCGATGATATATTCGGCAAAACCACCGTTCTTTGTGTAACCGCCGAACTGCGCTTGCGGACAGACCGTCTCCCAGGCTGAAAGGCAATACTCGCAATGGCCGCAGGCTGAATACAGCCAAGGCACCCCGACCCGTTCGCCTTCCTTTACGTTCGTCACGCCCGAACCGATCGCAATGGCGATCCCGATGCTTTCGTGACCAGGAATGAAGGGAAGGGTGGGTTTTACCGGCCAATCTCCATGCGCCGCATGAAGATCGGTATGGCATACACCGCAAGCCTCGGTTTTAACCAATATCTGACCGGGACCAACGGATGGGATATCCAATTCCTTAAGCAGCAAAGGTTTCCCGAATTGTTCAACAACCGCCGCATGCATTTGACTTCTCATGATCGACCCCCGTTTCTTTTGAGTGGCGTCCCTGACGAAAGTCGCTGATTTTCGTTTTCGAAACTAGGCCGGCGCGTCGATGGAAGCGACTCGTACCAATTTTTTGTTCACGAATTCCTGGATCCCCAGGCTGGAGAGTTCCCGTCCATAGCCTGAGTTCTTGATCCCGCCGAAAGGCAGGTCCGCGGTGGTCCAAGTGGGGTGGTTGACGAACATCATTCCCGTGTCCACCCGGCTGGAGAGGC
>Ga0265338_10005995_pt1 | contig 15633 bp, 15 predicted proteins | sample 42126metaG_FD_193579 | JGI IMG/M metagenome (GOLD analysis project Ga0265338, IMG submission 193579) | Rhizosphere microbial communities from Carex aquatilis grown in University of Washington, Seatle, WA, United States - 4-21-26 metaG | ecosystem: Host-associated > Plants > Roots > Rhizosphere... | reverse complement strand
GGCTGGCTTTCTACGCGCGCGACAGCGGATCCAGCACGACCAACATGGTCCGACCGTCGCTGCTGCGCGCGATCCTGGGCGGGCCTGCGTGTGGGACCAAGGCGGCCCATTCCTCTCGAGAAAGCTGAGCGAGATCGTCGAGTGCTCGTCGATTTGTGGCGAAATCGACGGCTTGGTCCTGACCCTGCTCGAGACGCTCCTCGTTCATCCGGACGAATCGATCGAAGGTCGCATCATCCTGCAGTCCGGTGACCGGTACAAAGGGGCTGCCGAACACACGCGGGTGCCCCACGGGCCCTCGCACTGAGCCGAAATGCTCCGATGTCGACTCGCCGAAGCGGTCAGCCAACTCCTGCTCGAGTGTAGCGGTAGCGCACTCGCGTGGCACGACGACGACGAGGTAAGACCCATCGGGCGGTACGCCGAGCCGCTGTGCCTCTTCTGTCGCGTGGCGGCTCCAAGCTGCCCTCCTCAGCAAGTGCCAGAGCTTATCCTGTCGTGCCAAACCTCCCTCAGCAGCGCGCAGGCACGACTTGGCGAAGGCGGCATCCGTCGCGCCCTGCAGCACCGCCGTCTCGCCAGCCCATGGGAATCGATGCCACATCGCGTTGACTAGGTCAACGTCACATTCCTTCAGCACACCTTCTCTCAGCAGCCTCTTGATCAGCTCGACCAATTCCGGCGTCGGAGCTGCTCCGAGCATGTCGCCTAGAGCCGACTGCAGCGAGCCGTTGGCGGCAAGCCCGCGCAGCGACTCTGCCGACCACCTCGACAAGATCTCGCGCAGCACCGGCCGCCCGTTTAATTTGTCGAAGGGGTTGTTTTTTATGTCCTCGAGTAGCTCTGCCGCTGGGTCGACGCGTTGAAAGCACTCGTCGCCGTCAGCAACACCCGCGTACGCGCGCGGACGAGGGCTGGGTCCGGCTGCTGGATCCGAAACCCACGGCTGGCTCAGCAACCACGACATCACCTCCTCTTGACGAGCACTGTCCCCGGGGACTTGGCGCATGACCTGCATGGCGACAGACGGGGCGGGCGGCAACAGGAACAAACCAGCCGCGGCGGTGCCTGCGAACAGCGGTGACCACACGCTCCGAAGGTCATCGGGCGTTTTCGTCTCGGCCAGGGCGGAGTGTGACGCTCGCCGGATCAGCGTACACCAGTGCGACGCTTTCAGCCCGTGCACGCTCGGCAGGCTTGCTGACTTGTTGACCAAGTCGGCGTACGAGCGGAGCCGGTCTTTCGACTGCCGATCGACTTTGACCTCGGCCCGACACGCTCAGGAGATTGGGCGGCTTCGCAATATCCTCCGCGTCCACAAAGAGAAGCGTCTCGGCATCCCGAAAGCTGACAGCGTATAATTCGTCGTGCGGCGACGTCTCGGGTATCCCGACTAGGAGAGCAGGGCGTACGCCGGGAGTCCAGATGAGAAAGGCCTCGCGCAGAAAGCACTCTTTATCCGCCACCGGCACGCCGAGGGTGCGGAAATCGGCAAGGCACGCGTCATCCTCGTGGTCCTCGCAGGCATGCCCTGCACCGGCCGCTGCACGGTCTGGTGGGACGGCCAGCAGAGCAGTGTGTTCCTCGTAGAGCACTCCTCCGCACAGGTGGGTGAACGGTGACTGGAGGTCCCCAAGGTGCCAGACACCAGGTACAGCGTAGGACGCGACGATCCGAACCAAGTCCGCTGCAACCACAGGCCACGCGCTCAATAGCGCCACGACGAGCGGGCCGAGCATGTCGCTGATGAGAGCACGTTGTGGGGGACCGAGCTTGCGACCTCGGTCCGTGGCGACAGCGTCCGCCTGCCGCGGCAGGGCAACAAGGCGACAGCACACGCATGACATGCACGCAAAAAAAGAAGTGGCGCACGGTGGCGCTGTCCCTGTATCACGATTCTGTTCAACATCTCCGCTTCCTCCCCGCACCCAGGTCCAGTGTCGTACATGTCGTTTTACACGAAAGGGAGGATCAATCGCCACCGACGTCGGGGTTTCGTTCAGGTGGCTCACCGACGGCGCCGACACTTTCGGTCTCCTCGAGCAGGGCCGCGGTGACCTCCAGCAGTTCCGGCGGCAGGGAGGGCATCGTCATGGTCGCCTGCCGGCGCCGTCGCACAAACTCTCTCGCGCGACTGGCCGCGCAGCAGGGCTTGTTCTTGTCCCAACAGGGTTCCACGGTGTGCCGCCAAAGGTACCTCGCGGCGCGGCGGGAGTAGACGGCCGCCTGTGCCCGCGTGCCGCCCCCGCCGGCGTCGCCTTCGTCGTCGCTGGCCAACTCGCGGGCGGCGCCCTCGGGATCGGCCACGTCCCGCGGGAGCATAGAGCACGACCTGCATTCGCGGCAGAGGACCATCCTGTCGCAGACCGTGCGCCACGTCGAGAACGACGCCATCCAGAGTGTTGAACAAGGCGTTGAAACCATCTCGCAGAAAAAGCAATCCTTGGGGATGGACCTGTGTGTGCGCCGCGATCGCACACTGTACGTGTAACGAACCGCGGGGAGGACCCTATTATCCTGGGCGCGTACTCACCTCGCGGCGACCTGAAGCCTCCACACTTCACACAAGGGACCAACGAGAAAAAGGCAACGAGTCGATAGCGTATCGATCTGTCAAACTCATCTTCCGAGCAATAGATCCCACGTGAGAGCCCAACCGTCGGCCCCGGACCTCGTATACGGGAACACCGCGGACCCGGCAGGGCCCGCCGTCCTCGTGCAGGTCACCGTGGGCCATGGCTGCGGCACCCTCGGCCCAGGTGCACCGGCACACCGGGCACCGAGCCAGCGACCCCGACGCCACGGACGCTGCCGCGCACTGCAGGTGCTGGTAGGCCCCGCACCTGACGCACTCGATGCTGAAGGCCTTGGTGTCGCAACGTTCCAGGCACACGACGCACTCCGTGCCTTTGGGGAGCTGCGCCAGCAGCCTGCCGAAGCGCTCTGCCCAGACACGATGACAAGTGCGAACGAGCGACGGCGGTTCGGTGAAGGCAAATGGGCTGTAGTAGCACGCCAAGACGGAACCGGAAGGCGTGTCCAAGCCAATGCGCCAGTAGTCGACCACGAGCGGACCGACGAGGTGAGCAAAGGCGGCATCACAATCCGCGGGCGAGTCGTCAAGCAGTGCGCCGAGGCGACCGGCCTGGGAAGCGGTGAGGGCCAGCAGGCCCCAGGTCGCATCCGAGCCGCGCAAAAGGCCCCGCATGATCTCGAGCACAGCAGGCGCGCGCCGCGTGCTGCGGTCACCCGCTGATACCAGCAGCTGCGCCACCATTGCGTCGAATTGATCGTCGGGCAGCACGCGGCGGAGGCGCGCACCAAACAGCGCGCTTTGGGAGCGCTGCCACCGAACGAACAGCTCCAGGGCAAACCGCTGGACGAGCGCCTGGCAGAGCGGAATCGAGCTCTCGGGATCGTCGAGTGCGGCAACCACGGCCTTTTCGTCGCACGGTGCCAGCAGCAGCCGCGAACGGCTGACGGTGCAACAACACTCCAAGCAACACAACGCGTGCCGCCGTGCTTCCTCGCCACGACAGCAGTGACCGTGTTGTGCCTTGCACGCGGAGGCCTGTGATGCCGTTGGCTGGGCAACGGGTGGCTGAGCCATGACTCGGTGGCCCGGAGACGCGTTTTTCACGAACCACGGGAGGGCCAGCGTCTTTTTTCGTGAAGCACGCAAGGAGCTACTCGTAGTCTCGCAATGTTGCGCGAGCGGGCTCGTTCGATTCAAGGGCGCATGGCCCGTCGTGCCCCCGGTTTTTCCGCCGGGATGCGTGGATGCAACCAAGCAACCGCGGATCCCAGCCTCTTAGGTGGCACCGCCTGTGAAGTGCCCTCTGTTCACCAAGCGGAGCGTGGTGGGAGCAGGGCAGTCGTTTGGTATGTACATGTACGAAAACGCGGTGGTGCCTCTCACTGCCCGGGAACGTTTTCGCCACACGCCAGACACGGCACGCGGGTGGCAGGGCTTGCAGGTATCGTTTTGGCAGGCGGACAAAGATCGCACAGGGCGGCGGCGATATGGGCCACGTCGACGACTGGCAAGTGCCCGGCGAGGAGACCGCGCATCTTGGAGCACCTCGGACAGCCCGGGGCATCCACCGAGCGAGCGTGTACCCTGCACATCAGACAGCCCTCTGCTGCAGACGGACTCAACCGGTTGCGTCCCTTCCCTCGAAACAACGGAACGCGGCTGCACCCGGGCCAGAACACCGGGCGACACGATTCGCACAGACGAAAGATCTGCCGCCGTTTGCACCCGGCATGTTCGCAGCGCCATGTCGACTTGGATGTCGTCTTCTGCGTCCAGCACACGCTGCACATGGCGCGGAAGCTATCCGGGCCCCGCTCCAGTGCCCAGCCCACAGGGCGGGCCGCCGTCCCGGGCATGCTGGATGCCTCTCTGCGCGCTGCGCACGCGTAGCAAATCACGCATGGGTCAAGGCCTCCGCACATGCGGCACCACAGGATATTCCATCCCGCCGACCGATACAAGGACGCGGCTTCGTACTTGTCTGCTTCCTTACAACAGCACGTGGTGGCACGGCACACCCGGCACGTGCGCGCGCGGTGCCAATCCGGCGTGCAACACCGGCTTGGCACCAAGGCCAGCGGCTGTGCCATTGTGTGCTGGCACGAACCGTGACTAGCAGATGACACGTCGGAGCGCTCCCTGGAGAGGGACTTTTTTTTATTCTGGTCCTGCACGCAGTGGATGAAGCACTAGCGACCGACTGTCGCTCGTCGGCTTCACCGTCCTCCGGCCCTCCCCTGGTCCGAGCCGGCACCGTGTCCGACATACCTGTCGGCGCCAGGCGTACCGTCCTGACGAATTCATGTTGCACACACCGATACAACATGTGTCCATGGCGCAATGGAAACGCAGTTGGTCGCAAACCGAAAGAGTGGTGGTTCAATTCCACCTGGACACTTGATGGTATTTTTTGTTCCGTTTTGCCCTGATGTCGCGTGGGAGGGTGTCACTTCCACCACGTACCGAGGCGCCGTCGCTGCTCTCTTGCATGCCACTGGAAGTCCTCAGCTTCCCGCTGCCTCGCGCGATCACCGACGGCGATCAAACGGGTACCGCGCAAATGCCACGGAGATCGACCTTCACGGTCCAGCGACTCTGGCACCCGCGGACTGCACGCCTTGTGCGCCTGTGCCTCGCCTAACCCACAGCGCGCATTTCGAAAAGCAGCGGTCCCCGGCGTTCGCAATCGCAAGCGCGGCGGTGACCAGGGTCGGTGGCGTCGACCACGGCTCTCTGAGCAGCACTCAACCACCTGTTCGTCGCCGACCCACGAACAGCTCAAGCGGACTCCGTCGTCGTGCGCAGGGTGAGAAAATAGAGCTTCGGCCGCGCACCGACCGCGTGGCTCCGGGTACTCGCCGTGAGCAAGCGGAAGCACGGCGGCGCCATCCAGACGCAGGCAACGAACAAGGCGTCGCGCCAGCAGACGGCCGAGCCCCGCGGCCGACCCCGCCGACCAGCCCGGAGCGCCCCGGACGACCACGGCGTCGCAGTTGTCGCAGAGGACATTGGAGCTGTAGCGGAGCGTCAGCTCCTCGAGCAGCGGGTGGGCGCCTCCAATGACCGGCGCGCCATCCAAGAACTCGAGATCTATGTCCTGGGCCAGCGCAACTGACGCCTCGGATGTGACCCCTTCATGGAGCGGAGGCGAGAGCTGGAAGTCGAGCCAGGCGAAACGGAGTCTGCCAAAGCGGACCAGGCGCCCGACCGCGACGTACGCCTCATGAGCGAGACAGCCGTCCAGGTCGAGCAGCGTCAGCGACTCGAGCAGCAGCAGCGGCTTCAGGGCTTCTCCAATGAACCGGCACAAGTCGTCGGGGCTCGACCGACACGAGCGCGGGTGTTGTAGTGCCCGAACAGCCCGATCTCGGACGACGCGCTCGCCGCATGCAGCTGCAGGTGACGGAGGCGACCGTGCGCTTGGGTCGGACCGATGGTGCTGACCCGGCCCGTCGATTCTCGAAAGAAGCCGTCGCGCGCCAGCCACCACGGCAGCGCGAGGGTGTGAAGAGCGGGCGACGGAGCCGAGTCAAACCAGGGGATGCCGGCAACGGCACCTAGCGCCCGCAACAACGCGGCGTGTTTCTCGCCGGCTGCATCCGGTGACGCGTCATCCCCAACCAACTCGGGCAGGTAGTCGTTGTCGATATCGAGCGAAAGGTGTGTCAGCGCTGGCAAGCGGTCGAGCTGGCGCAGGACAGCCGCCAGCTCATCGTCGCATCTGTACCAACTGTGCACTCTCAGCTCGGTCAGGCCGCTCAACAGGCCCAATGCGTCGCAGCGAGCGACAGAGAGCGCTGTGGCCGGTCGGTCTAGGTGCAGCCAAACGCTGCCTACCCGCGCAGCCAGCGCTGCGTCGTCGCGAAGGCGCCTCCAGTCGCTCGGCACGGTCAAACGCGCGCACCAGCCCGCGCCCCGCGTCCCAGCGGCCACGCCCTCGGGCCACAGAACCGCGCCGGCCACTGTCAGTACGCAGTACGATGGGGATGGCCCTGCAGAACGGGGACAGCTCGGCGGCGTCGGCGACGGGCAGGGCGCCATCGACGACGCTGCGGGCGCCGTGAGCCCAAGAAGAGAGCGTCGACGGCAACGACGCGAGCTGCTGCGCGTCGCCAGAGGACGCGCTAACGGACACCAGGTCCGCCGGTCCCAGCCCCAGATCGACACGGCGCGAGGTCGCCAACAGCCTTCTCAGAAGGGGAGGCGCCGCGGTCTGCCGACGGTGACGTCCGCGGTGCCGAGGGCCAGGCGTATCGCCCATGCGCATCGGTACCCAGGCTGGCAGAACGCTGCAGGAGGCGAACATGCAGGCCAAGAGATGCCATCGCCGCGACAACAAGGCGACGCTGACCAGATCGTGCGGACACAAGAGGGACAGCACGTGCTCCCACAGCAGCATCTGTAGCCGCAACTCGAGCCGTTCGAGCAAACCGGGCTCGTTCGGAGGTTGCCCACGTGCCTCCTCGCTTTGGGTGACGCCGAGCATCTGCAAGTACAAGTAACCGAGTCTTTTGAATGGAAATATGCGATGCGTCGCGTTTCTCTGTCACGATTTTACTTGTCCGCCCGCGGATCACGAAAACAGAGAGGCAGAAGCAACGGCAGTGCCCAAGACGGTGGGTTTTGGAGGGTTATGGGTTCTCTCTTGGCACATGGCGCAAACATCGGCCCCACCCACCACTGGCTTGGTCTACTTTAAGTTGAAGCTGAAGTTGGTCTCGTCGACGGCCACGAAGCACGTGTTCCGCCAGAGCACTCCGCGGCGGAGCGAAAGCGGCGTCGCTTCGCCTGATCACGCCACGGCACAGAACGCACGACGACGGCGAACGCGCCGCGCGAGTCGACCAGGCCCCTTGGACCCTGCATGAGTCCGGCTTGCAATCGTGAAGCCCGTATGTTTTGACGATTTCATGTGCGATCGAAGCAGAGCATGACGGAGAGCGAGACGACAACTGCGCCCGGGGGTTGGACCGTACCGCGCACCCTCCCGCTGCGACCCTCGGAGGTCGCGCTCCGCGAGTCCTGCCCGGCTATGCCGTCTGCCCTGCTCGCGGTCGTGGCGGACTTGGTCGGAGAATATTGGAGGTTGGACTTTGCCGGCGCAGAGGCACTAGCGGCTCGGGTTGGGGAGGTGAGGCCGCTTTCCGTCAGCGCAGTCGGCGTCCTGGCTCCCGGGCTGCTCGGGCCACCGGATGACTTCCGGACACGCTCCCTGTTCGACGAATGGCTTCCTCGTCGTTTCGGCGACGTCTGCCCATGCCAGCAAGAAAGCTTTCGCGTGGACAACGCGGGTTGTCTGCTCTGGGTGGTGCCCGTTGGGCCGAAGATCCCAGGGCCGCACAAATGGCGACTGCTCTTCATCGACGTCGTGAGCTGCGCTCTCCTCACGCGGAAGGAGCTGCCGGGCTTGACGGACCTCCTGTCCGACGCCGATGAGCCCGGAAGATTCTGCTGGTCGCCCTGCCTTCGCCTCTGCCCGAAGGACGACTGGTTTATCCTGGCGCCTCCTGGTTGCCGCGGCAGGGTCCTGCTGCGTCAGCCGCCCAACCTCTGGATGTTGGATTTATTTGGCGGTGGCCTTATGTGGAAAACCCACACTTACGCGGTGATTAATGGCGCGCGCTTGTCGCAGAGGCACGTCGCCCTCGTCTCTCGAGACTTCTACGAATTTCGCTTGCAGGTGAGACACGCCGACACAGGTCTGGTCATCGTCAATGATTTACCGTTGGGCAACTCGCAATGCGCGGTCGGATGCGATGGTCGCCGGCTAGTGGTCGCTGCGTCGGGCCACCTGTTGGTCTTCGAATGAACGAAATGACGCGATCGCCGGTGCAGTCGAACTTGCGAGTCGCACGCACGCCCGGTGTTCGAGTTTCCTGCTGCAGCACGGGTTCCGCGGCGAGTTGCTGTGGCGTGTCGAAGACATTTCAACTCTGCGGAATGCGCAAGCACTGCGACGAGCCGCCTCGTCTTCAGTGATCGCTCGGAACAGCGAGTGTAACGCACAAAGCCTTTTTCTCTCGGGACTTTTTGTACCGGCGCGCACATACTGCGCATAATGGCGTGACTCGGAGGGTCTGCCCTTGACAGCGCAGCCCGAAATGAGCACCGTTCCTCGGATAGCAGCACCAAAATGATTCTGGGACGCGTTACCGCTGCTGGCTACACATCTTGGTGCTGCCGTCTCGCGGTCTTGGCGTTCAATGACTCGTGACGGCAGGAGGACTACAACGCGTTCCGTGATGACGATACCACCGTTTAGTCGTGCTGGAAAAGAGGGTCCGGAGGCCATCGCCCAGAATTCGGGACCCAAGGACAAAAAATACTGAGTCGCATCACCGTCTCGACCCCCTCTTCGACGTCCCAGAGGCGTGCTTGTTCCGGCGACCAGATGTACCCCTCGCCGCAGCCGTCGGCTTGGCGGTTCCAGCCGCGGAGCCCGGCGTGCCATCGGTTCGAGCGACCAGTGGGTAGGCGTCGTCCCTGGCGCGCGCGCCGACCGTAGCAGCGGGCTGCTGGGGGTCGTCGGCGATCCTGTGCGGCGCGGTACGCACGGGCTCGAGGTCGCGAATCTGTTTGACGAACCACGGATTCGGGAAGCACGAGCGCGGCTTCTTGTCGCGCAGGAGCGCCAGGCCACTGTCCACCGACATTCCGCCGTCGCGCCGCAGCACCAGGTAGGCCAGCGCGGCCGCCGGGGCCCTCGACATACCGGCCGAGCAGTGGATCAGAACGCGCCTTCCCAGACCGACCTCCGCCTCGACAAAGCGCGCCAGGTCAAGCGCGTCGGAGGAAGCTATATCCTGGCTCGAGTTGTCGCGCCAGGCGTACCTCCTGTACGTGATGTCCGAGGTCTCGGCGGAGCGACCGTACTCATCGGACAACTCGGCCGCCACGCCGACGATCGTCGCGACGCCTCTGTAACGCAGCTCGCAGAGACAGCGGGCGCTCTGTTCCGCACCGACAAAGACGCCCGGCGCGATTTCCACTGCGTGGACGTCGGCCTCGTGGCGTTTCCGGTCGGCCTCTGGCACGCGGGCCCCGCACACGTCACAGGGTCGAGAAACCAGCGACGTTTTCTGGTCACTGGACATCGCGAATACAAAGCCCAACAACTGATGAAGAATGACCGAAACCACGAAAAGACAAAGGTCGAGGGTTCCGGACTGCAAGGCCGTGGTGCTCGAGACTCGTTGCGATGACATGCGCAGGCTTCGCAGCGTGTTCGACTCCTTGAGCCGACGCTACAAAATTGGGGGATATCCGTGTTGTTTACTTCTGGAAAATCGACTGCAGTCTGTTGATGCTGTGTTGCGCGCTCTCCCAGATGCGCGCGAGATCCTGCCTGGACCAATCGCCGCTGTCGAGCTGCGTCTGGAGCGCATCCAGCGCCGACCGTGCGCTGGCCACCGCCGGGTGCGTGGCGCCGTTGGCGCTCTGCGCTCGGCGGAACTCTTGCCACGCCTTGTTCAGCTGGTTCTGCACCAGCTTCGAGGTCAACTGCGCGGACTTGTTGTCGTAGAACCACTTCCACAAGAGGTAGAGGCCGCCGATGATCAGAACGGCCCAGACGAGGGTCATCCACCGGTTGGTGTTCTTCTTCTCGGGGCGCCGGTAGACGTAGCCAGCCGGGCACCAGGCCAGGCCATTGGCGTCCACGAGTGGTTTGATGCCGTTTGCAGTGACCACCGCGTCGTCTTCGTTTGTTGGGCTCACGATGAACATCGTCTGCTCTGGTGACTGGAAATCTCCGCGCCCGAGCATCTGGCTTGACATTTTTCGGCGCAGAGCTTGCGGAGTTTTTCTTCTCTCGTCGCGCTGTCTTCTGGCGAGGTCGTGTGTGCGTTGGAGGAGAGGTCGCGGGCGTTTTTTTTTCCTCTCGGGCCTCTGGGCATCAAGGGACAACGGGAACCAACGGGGAGGTGGCAGTCCATTCGACGGCTTCTCCACGCACCTTGCCGGGAGCAAAACGTGGCGCGAGGGCTCTGTCCGCGGCCTGTTTCCAGCCCACCTCCCGCGCCACGGGCACAATGCGCAGCACGTCCAGCCGGGGAAAACGCAGCGTCGGGAAAAGCTCGGACATCTCTCCTCTGCGCAGCGCCGCCACCGGTAGGCGGTGGAGCGTGACCCGCCGTAGCTCGGCTCCGCCCCGGAGTCCGCGAGCCTCCCCGAACAGCCTCGACATCCGCAGCAGAATCTCGTCCGCGGAGGCGAGAGGCCCGCAGTCCAGCACGATCGATTCGAGTGCAGAGAGATCCGGAAGAGGCGGAGCTGGGGGCGATGCAAGCAGCCCGAGCGGGCTGCGGAGACAGCGCAGAGCCGGAAAGCACTTTAGGGCAAAAGTCATCTCGGAGTAGCCCGCGTCAAAGACGCCGAGAAAGCCGAGCGACTCGAGCCGGTCGGCGCAGCCGGCGAGGGCGTGGTGCCAGCCCCTGAAGTCTAGCGAGCGCATCGGCGTCTGGCGACCGAGCGTCGTCTCCCCTTGACCCGACTCGAGGGTCACCGACCTGAGCGCCGTCATCCGGAGCAGGCCCTCGCGGAGGAGCGGCTCGGACAACGGCGTGTTGAGCGCGAGGCAGCGCAGGGTTCCGCCGTGCGAACCGAGGACTGTGCCGAGCCTCGCGCGCAGGCCGCGGCACCGATTGCATCCTTCCGGGCACGGATGGCCGCCCCGTTCGAGGAACACGAGGCGCAGCGATTCGAGGTTGGGGAGTCGCTCGTGGGAAAGCGGCGCCAGCGTCCTCGCCTCGGGCTGCTCGAGCGTCAGGTCCAGACACACGAGCTGTGCAGGCCAGGGCACGCCGCCGCCGCCGATTCTCATCTTGGCGATGCGTACGGCACGCAGAGTCGTCGTGGCCACCAGCCTCTCCAGCAGGTCGTCGCGCAGCTTTCCCCTGACCGTCTTGGACTCGGAGACGAGCGTGTCGACGGCGCGGCTGTTGCGCCCGAGGTCGAGCAGAACGCGCCGCCTCAGGATGTCCGGTGGGAACTCGTCCAGGCACAGGTGGCCCGGGAGCAGTCCGCGTTTGCGGCACAGGCTCTGCCAGTCCCGCGACGCGCACTCGGCGTTGGCCATGCTCTTGCCGCAGGCGTAGCGCGCGGTCTCCTCCCACACGAAGGACGGCAGCCTCTGCCACTTCGACTGCCGCCGCACGGCCGACCGGTCGCGGACCGTCTCCACCATTTGGTCGAGGTAGAGCGGCAGGCGCGTCGCCCGGAAGCAGGCGAGAAGCTCCGAGAGCCGCGCTGTAGCCTCGTGTGCATCGGTTTGGCTCCACGGCGCGTCTCGACCCAACATTACGTGGAAAAAAAAACTGCCTCTGCCCTCCTCCTTCGTCACGGTTTTCTCCGACGCAGTGCCAAGGTTTCTCTGTTGAACTTCATTCAGAGTTGACCCGTGCGGGGGGTGAATGGGTAGTGGCGGAGAGCATAGCACGCACCCGAGGCCGCGGACCAACAGGCTCTGCCTACTGGGGCACCTTGTATGTGCTGACGCCCAGCGCCAAAGCACCACGTTTGCGGCGCAGGGGCGCAGAGTCCACCTCACAGATGACTGCGCTGGTGGAGAGGTTGTTCGGTTTGCGCGAGACTTGCCTACCCCAAGACATACTCTTTGACATCATTGTTTCCTGGACATCACAGACGTGGGGCATCAACTGCTGCCGCTCCTTGCGCCCGGACACACTCGGAACTCCCTCAGAAGCAGGTGGATCCGGCACTCCATATGCGAGACGAGGGCTCCGGATGCTGACTCCGACGCTCTGCGCCGATGCTATGTCAACCACAAGCTGCACCGCGACGACGGTCCCGCTGTCGAGCGCAAGTACGGCTGGAGTACTTCCGGGTCGGTCTGAGGCACCGGGACGACGGTCCTGCGGTGGAATCTGCTGACGGAGGTCAGGAGTACTACCGCGCTGGGCTCCTGCACCGCGACGGCGGTCCAGCGGTCGAATACGCCGACGGCTACAAGGCGTGCTATCGCGACGGGCTGCTGCACCGCGTCGAAGGTCCAGCTGTCGAATACGCTGACGGTCGCAGGGAATACTCCGCAACGGGAAGCTGCACCGGAGGTCCAAGCGGCACCGCGACGAATGTTCCCGATAAAGCTGGCGACCTCAGTCATTAAAACCGCGGGGGGTTGTCGCACCGCGCCGCGCATCGCACAGTCGAACCCATTAACAACCACAGAGCAGTGAAAAACTTATTTGGCTGCGGGTGTCACTGTCAGTGCCACGTACTGCTGGAACAGAGCACTGCCTGCGCACTGCACATCCCTAAACTTGCTCCAGCTCGGCCCTCACTTTTTGTACTGCTAAAACACAGCGCGTCAAACTGTCACCGTGACGACGGTTCGGCGGCGAACATGCCGACAGAGGCAAGGAGTTCGACCGCGCCGGCCTGCTGGACCCGGACGACGGTTCGGCGATCGAGTACCGCCGGCCGGATGCCCTCTGGAGTAGCACCAGGTTCATCGGCTTGGGGGTGCTACTGAGTGGCCGGTGCCAAGTACTGGAGGGTTGGGCCTCCGGTCATGAAGGACGGGCCCGGTAGAGGTTGACCATGGAGCATCACCATCTGCACGCGGCTGCACTGCTGTGGCCAACAAACGCCGTTCGCGGGGAACAGGGTGGGCGCGGGCGGTTCGACCTGCTGCTTGGTCTCGACCGTCGGCTGAGTGGCACTGGATTCCGTGCCCGTCTGCTGCTGCGCCGCCGCCGCCTGGGGGACTGGAGTCCGGAAGACGTACTTGGAAAGCAGCCAGATGACGGTCACCGTAAGGAAAAACTCGGCGAGGTAGAACATAAACAGCCCCCACTGAACGTGATACACAAGTTTCGTGCCAGGGGGACCTTTGCGGTGCATCAGGCTGTTGGCGACAGGTTGGATGACCTGCGCGTGCAACTGTCGGGCAAAGGCCTGGACCGCAACCGTGAGGAGGACCGCCAGTGCGAGGTAGCCAAAGTTCTGGGCCGACAACCACGAATCGAACGACTCGTCGCCCACGGATCTTCTGTTGGACTGCGATTCTTTGCCGCCATTGGACATCCAGCACTCCCGGGCCTCTCCCACCTCGTCTCTCCACGTGCGAACACGAAAAAGCGCGGATGATCGTGCTCCAAGCGACCACGCGCGAACAGATCGCGATGGTGTCGTTTTGCCTTTTTATTCCCGCCACGCGACACCCGCAGGAGAAAAAGCTCTCGCCCAGATTGGGGGACTCTCGCACCTCTCATTGAGTGTCTCACGAAACGCATCAGTCAGTTTAGGTTCGGTGGTTGACAGGTGTGCCGCCGGGGACGGGGCGCATGCAAGCGGACGATGGCTCCAATCCATTTTCGACCAGAGGCCCCGCGGCGCCCGGCTTGCACTGCGCATTTCCAATCATGATCGGCAGTGCACTCGGGGAGCACGTCGTCGTCTCCTTTTTGCCCCTCGCAATAGCCCGTCCGGCCTTCTGGATTCATCTCCCCACACGAAACGTAAGTCCCCGCTCTTCCTTGCTTGTCCGATGATCGTGCGGATCGGTTCCCGGGCTCTTGTGCGGCACTGCCTGCCGGAGGATGGCGTTGGGGAGGACCGTGTGACCGAGAAGACAGACCACGACCTCGTGGCGACACGCGACGACGCGCTGGCCTGGATCGGGTCGCTGCCGGCGGACGCCACGTTCTCCGTGGCGCCAGAGAGGTTCGACGGCTCGGCAGAGGCGGTCGAGAAGGACGCGCGCAGGGGGTGGAGGCATCTGGACAGTCGTCTGGCGCTGGAGCTGCTCGGGGCCATGCGGGAGCGCGGCCCGTCGTGGCTGCCAGCCGTCTTCACGCGGTGTCGCGGCTCTGCCCCCTCGGCCGGGATCGCCAGCTTCGAAATCGAGATTGTCGTGCCCGGCAGCGGCACGTCCGCCGAGCTGATCCTCGAGATCTGCCGCGCACTGCAGCGAGGCCGCCCGGCGGGGCCTGCCGATGCCGCTCCTTCCGAAGCTACCCCGCGGGCGATGAGCTCGGTCTCCGTCGTCTTCGTCGATGCCCCGCCCGAGATCCTCGAGGCCATCAAGGCCGCGCACCTGCCGGCCTCCGACTCTGAGCGGTTCCAGAAGCATGTGGCGGACCTTTGCGTCCTCCGCGCGTGCCTTGCTAGACTGCGGAAGGCACAGGAGGACGGGCGAGAGTGGGACGAGGACGCCGACGCCCAGACGACCGGCGCGCGTTACTTTCACGCTCCTCCTGATTCCGCAGAAGCCGACGGGAAGGCGGCGGCGCCTGCCGCGGACATTCCCGGCCTCGTGGCTGCGGCCTTCCTGCCCGACTCCGCTTCCGACTCTGCCGGACGTCGCCCCGTGCCCCCGGTTCTGGTCCACCGTCTGCTGCTGCTCCGGCGCCTGGAGACGTGGTGGAGGATCCGCGACATCCCCGGCCACCACTTGGATCTGAAGATGGACTCGGGTGTCTTCCTGGGGAGCCCGACACTCGTGATCGAGCGCGTGATCGGCCACGACCGGCTCCACCAGGTCATCGCCGAGGTCCTCCGCGGCGACGGGGCGCGTCCTGCCTACCGCCCGCTGCTCGTCGACGAGAAGATGGCCCTGATGAGCAAGCAGCTGTTCGACCAGGCGCCGCTTCGGGCGCGCCTTGACTGCGTGCTAGAGGAGGCGTGCTCGCTCGCAGCCGAGCGCTTCCTGTTGACTGGCTTCGAGTCTTCCTCGGTCGTGGCCTATGGCCGAGCCCTCTCGATGATGGCGACCACGCTCAGCAAGGGGTTCTTCCGCGAGTTCGTCGTGGACCACTGGCGCAGGGTACAGTACCGCGACCTCGTCGCCGAGTACCGGTCGCGCCGCGTAGGTCTCCCGGCGCCCGCCGCTTCTCCGTCGTTTCCAGGCGGCGCCCTCCTCCCAGTCGACCCGTGTCCGCTGCTCGAGGTCGTGCGCCGCGTCCGCGCAGAGCGAGTCGCGGAGCAGGCAAAGAGAGACGAGGAGCACGCAGCCATCCGGCGCGCTCGGGCGAGGGAGCAGGCAGAGGCTGCGGCCGAAGCGGCTCGCCTCGCCGACGCCGAGGCCAAGCGCATCGACGCAGAGCTAAAACGCATGGGCCTGTCGCTGCCTTTCG
>Ga0265338_10005994_pt1 | contig 15635 bp, 11 predicted proteins | sample 42126metaG_FD_193579 | JGI IMG/M metagenome (GOLD analysis project Ga0265338, IMG submission 193579) | Rhizosphere microbial communities from Carex aquatilis grown in University of Washington, Seatle, WA, United States - 4-21-26 metaG | ecosystem: Host-associated > Plants > Roots > Rhizosphere... | reverse complement strand
CCGAATATACTGATGATGGCGAGACCACTGCTAAGTTCTGCTCCGCTGATGTCGCCGCTCATATTAATGGCGTCCTATTCGATCTCAATCTGGATGGAGCGACCTTCCAGGCTTGCGGGGGTTGGTAAGTAGTTGAGCCTATTCACTTGGCGCCAGAGTAAATGAAAGGCTGATAGTCAGGCTGCTTTGTCTGGATTGCTTTTGTCTTAACCTTAAAGCTTCAATAGGTAAGAGGTTCAGTGATTGGATTTGAGTCATACGTATTTACTTTCTAGACCCGTGCTACTGAGAAGTCTTGCGGCGGAAGAGCCAGGAAGACAGGGGCATGGCTACGGCCAATATGCCAATACTCCAAATTACCGCTAACCAAATATGATTACCAGTGGGAGTGTTAAGAATGAGCGCCCGAACTGCCTCAACCACCTGGGTAATGGGCTGATTAACCGCAAAGTCCTTTAGATAGTGCGGGAAACTTTCGGCAGGCACAAAAGCTGAGCTGGCAAAAGTCAGCGGAAAGATAATCACAAAGGTGAGCCACTGAACCGCTTCAACACTTTTGGCAAAAACGCCCACAATTGCCGCCAGCCACGAAAAGGCAAACGTAAATAGCATGAGTATCCCGGTTATATAGAGCCACTCCAGTGCGCCGGCATGGCTACGAAAACCAATAAGCAAACCGGTCGCCAGCATCACAACCGTCGAAATAATATTGCGGAACAAGTCTGAAACAACATGTCCGTTTAATACGGCGATGTTTGACATTGGTAACGATCTAAACCTATCGACAATACCTTTTTGCAAATCATTGCATACAGATACAGCCGTGGTTGTAGAACCAAACGCCACGGTTTGAACGATGATACCGGCCATCAAAAAGTTGAGGTATGTGACACCAGCCGGTAAAGACTTGGATATAGCGCCGCCAAAAACTGTCGAGAATAAAACCAGAAACATAATTGGTTGAAAGAAAGCTCCCAGCAGTTGGTCGGAATTGCGAATGATATGCATGGTGCTGCGTTTGACCATAAGATAAGAGTCGGTCGCAGATTGTAACCATCGGGGTTTATTCTCGAAAACAAGCTGAACAGCCATTTATGTATCCGCCTTTTTTGAATCTTTTTGCACGCCAGTCAATGACAGGAACACATCATCCAGTGTCGGCTTATGAATGGCCATGGATTCAACCTTAATCTTTTTATCAACGAGCTCATCGAGCACTTGGCGGACGTCAGTATTGGGATCGATAATGACAATGGTCGCCGAAAATTCTTTATCATTGGTATCAATAATTTTTTTACCGAGCACCTCGCGCGCTCTCTTTAGATCTATCTCGTTGGCAAAACTTAGTTCTAAACGATCATGGCCAACTTTACTCTTTAGCTCGGTCGACGTACCTTTGGCGATGACTACGCCATTGTCTATTACCACGATTTGATCAGCCAACTGGTCGGCCTCATCAAGGTACTGGGTGGTCAAGAGAATAGTGGTGCCGCTTTCCATGAGTTTTTTTATGATAGCCCACATACTCAAACGCGAGCGAGGATCAAGCCCGGTGGTTGGTTCATCCAAAAAAATCACGGGTGGTGTAGCAATAAGACTAACAGCTAGATCGAGGCGTCGGCGCATGCCGCCAGAATAGGTTTTGGCCGGGCGGTCAGCTGCTTTAACCAGATCAAACTCCTCAAGTAGCTCCTGGGCTCTGGCTTTGGCGCTATCAGGCGTTAGTCGGTAGAGCCGCCCCATCATGATTAGGTTTTCCCGGCCAGTTAAAAGTTCGTCGACTGCCGCCGACTGGCCAGTCAGGCCAATAACACTCCTAACCTTGTCAGCCTGTTTGACTATATCGTAACCCTCGACATTGGCAGTACCGTTATCAAAAGACAAGAGTGTGCTAAGAATTCTGACGATAGTTGTCTTGCCAGCACCATTGGGGCCAAGTAAAGCCAGCATAGTGCCACGCTCTATTTGTAAATCGACACCTTTTAATACCTCGGTAGTACCGTAAGATTTGTGTAAATTTTGAGCTTCAATCACATAGTCATTCTTGGGCATAACGTATTCCTTGCACAAGGAGTCATTTTATCATCATGATCAAGATTAGACGAGGCAAGTAATAATTTCCACCAGCAGTAGGGCTCATTTGTTGCTCGAAGGCTGGATTAGCAGCTTGCTTATATGAAGATGCTCAGAGGCATGTTAAGCCCCGCGGATAGGTAACCTAATGGTAAAAGTCGATCCCTTGCCGGGTTGGCTGTCGACATTAATAGTACCTCCATGCTCTTCAACGATAAGTTTAGTGAGATACAGGCCTATACCTTCACCGGCGTAATCGTAGGATAGCTTATTCTGTCGGTTGCCGCTACTGCGATGAAATTTAGTAAATAATTTGGGTAGTTCACTGGCACTAATGCCAATACCGTTGTCAATTATTTTAATTTCTACGTTGGCCTTTTTGACGGCAACACCTAGCTTAATGTTGCCTTGGCTCGTGAATTTAAAGGCGTTGTCGAGCAAATTATGCAGGGCTGTTTGAATCCTCGCTATGTCAACTTGAACTTTAACGGTTTGGCTGGGAAGGTTTAAGTCAAGCGAGTTATGTGTAGCGCTCGCAAGTTCTTTGGCTTCTTGGACCAGCGGTTCAAGAAGTGCTTGTAGGGTAGTTTCTACCGGGATAATTTTATCACCGGCTTCAATTTGACTAATAGTCAGTAGGTCTTCAACTAATTTGTCCAGATGCTCCGTAGCTGTCTGCAAAGCGTCAACAAATTTCTTCTGGGCTTTATCGACGTGCGAATCATCTAAAAATTCCAGATTGCCCTTTATGGCTGTCAGTGGCGTCCGCAAATTGTGAGAAGTTAATATAACAAATTCCGTCTTTATTTTATCTGTTTCTGCTAATCTTTCCTGGGCCTGCCTGAGTTCCTTTGTTCTTTCCTCGACCTTGTGCTCTACGCTTGTCTTTTCACGCTCGAGTGCGTCATACGATTTCTGCAATTCACTAATGTCTGCAATTGCAAAAACATAACCAGGCGTACCATGTTCCTCGATAATCTTTGCTGCTGTTATACGTACGTAGGCGGTCTGTCCGACGTTATTTAGGGTGAAATTACCTACTGTGTACTTTTCGTTAGCGGTCGTTACCTTTTTAATAGCCTCTTCGATATGTTGAGCTTGTCCTTTGTCGAACAACTCATACAAAGAGCTGCCCCCCACTTGCCCGAATAGCTTGTCAAATGTTTGCTCGGCTTGATTATTCATAAGCTCAATACGAAGTTGATGATCGGTAACAATAACCGATTCACTCATGGTCGATAGAATATCACCAGCCAATGAGGCGGGCGTAACATCAAAGATCTTATAATTTGCAAGACCGTAGTAAACAAGCGCGGCGGTAATAAGCGTAAAAACATCGTGTAAGGGTGGTACATTGAGGCCTATGGCAGGTCCGGCAATATCAAAAACTAGAGCGCCTACTAGCGGGGACGTAAAGGCAGCAGCAAAAAGTGCCGATTGACGGCGTAGAATCTGATTGTGCGACTTACGGTGAAAGCGCAGCAGCATTAGGACCGCCAACAATGTTAAGCCCAGGGCCCAAACAGCATTTAGTGCAAACGCGCCGCCTATTTGATTGTTGTAGCCCCAAGGATAAAGCTTAATGGCAGAACTTGAGGTTTGGAATACTAGCCCGCCATTACCATGAAAAAATAAAAGCGTAGCGCCGCCTAAAATTACCAAGGGAACCAAGGCCACGTTTCTGGGGCGCCGGCTAACATAGAAGAGTGCAAACAAGAATATGCCTACCGGCTCAAAGGCTGGACCAATACCGCCTAGTTGCGCCCAAAACAGTGCCCCTTGGGGTGTAGCCGATAAGCGTTGCAGTAACTCGCAGGCGCTAAAAACAATTATCGCGCCCAAAAACAGAAAGTACCAAGTCGCTTCGTTACTCTTAAATTCAGTCCGGCGGCCAAGCACAATCAGTACAATAATCAGATTAGCAATCAGGGCAGTATAAGATATCAGTGAATAGCTGTTGAATCTTAGGCTAAAAATTGGGGTAGGGCCAGAGTGTGAACGGAAAAATATGAGCCCAAAGACCATTACAAAAACGTAACCTATTACAATACGCTGAAGCCATTTTGTTTTAATTACATCTGTTTGAGCCACTGCTATTCCTATTCGCTTACATTGTACAACTATATGGAGTTTTACATAGAACAATTAGCATAACTATTATTTTCTGTTTTAGGATATCAACTTATAAGACGTCGTTTTTGAAACGTTTTCAGGCGCTTTTCACCGGCATCAAACATATCAGGTATATCGTCCGGCTTAGTCGCACTGCCTGTTTTGGGCTTACTATTAAATGACGGCTGAGGCACGGTGGCAGACATGTTTTTGTAGGTTGTTGATGCCAGTGCTTCAAGATAAGGTTTCATGGCTTTTTGAGCGCGAGCCGTTAGTTTTAACTTAGGCAGCCGTCCTTGTTGTTCCTCGACAGCCAAGCGTTGCTGACCCTCATCAAACATATCAGGTATATCGTCCGGCTTTTTTGCCGGTGAACCCGATTGATTAGTCTTCCACCAAAGGCTTCGCGACGCGAACCGGTTTGGACTAAGATCAGTTGGCGCTTTTACCGGCGCAGAGACGGATACAGGTACGGCTTCGCTTGCGGCTGGTGGTATGGCATTGATGTTAGGTTTTGCCTGCATAGCCGTTTGAATTGGGGCGAGTCCAACCAATCCTTGTTTTACCTCAGACTCTAGGCGCTTTTCGCCAACTTCAAACATATCAGGAAAATCATCCGTAAACTTAGAGGCCTTAGACAATGGTGCGCTGGCAGCCGGCAGGGCATTACTCGACCGCCACCAAACGGATTTTGTACCAATAGTTGTTTGGACCGGGCTGGCAGTTGCGGATTGCACCGGCAAAATGGGAGGCGGTGCTAAAGGAGCAGGATTTTTAGGCCTAATCAGCGGTTCGTTAAAGCTTGTCAAAACAGGCGGCTCGCTAAATGTATTTATACTAGCTGACGGATAGGCATAGGGTTCAGGCTTTAGTAAACCATGTACCAGTTCGAGCAAATATCGTCTTTTAATAAACGCAAAAATTGCCGCCCCAATCAGTAATAGACCAAGCAGTATAAAGATAAAGGGGCCGGTTGACTTGCTTGCGGGCGATGAAGCCGGGGTAGTTTTAAAGCTACTACTATATGAGTCGCCCGTTACACCGTTACTAGTCGGAGTTATCGAGAAATATATGGTTTTGTTAGATGGCAGGTCGCTCAAGCTAACGCTTGTTTGTACATTTTCTAGCGTAATAACATTAGTTAATTGATCCGGACTTGTGCCATATTTAATGGTGTAGCTGGCCGAGGCATCGGTTTGCCAATTGAGAGTTACAGAGTTTGAGGTTATATCAGTGGTATGCACACCACTAATTATTGGCGCAGAAGTTGATGAACTATTCCCCGTGGTCGAAGACGAAGCTGCTGGGGCTGGCGATGGGCTCGCAACAAGTGTGGTCGGAGCAGACGATGGACTGGGAGCAGGACTTGGTTTTGGGGTCGGCGTCGGAGTAGGGGTTGGACTTGGGGTTGGTGCTGGCGAGGGAGTTGGTGTAGGGGTTGGTGAGGGCGCTGGGGCAGGAGCCGTAATAGTATAACTGCCGCCGCTCGTGCCGGTCAATAAATTAGGCTGTTGCCGGGAATCTTGAGCTGATGATTGATTCGTAAAGGCAATATTGGCTGAACCGGCACTATTGCTCGTAACTTTAAATGAGGCGATTAAAAAGTCGCCATTCGCGGCATTATTGTCACAGGCTGTTACGATATCAATAGTGCCAGTACTATTGCTGGACTTTAGGTGAGTGGTGCTATCTGTTCCGGTGCAATAACTGCCGCTAAGCGACAAAGCACTTACTGACACAAGATTTTGCGGAAAACTAAGCTCGGCTTTAATATAGCCTATCGTATTCTGGCCGCTGACTTTTAGCCGAATTTGCACCGTATAACTAGTACCGGTTGTTGTACTGTTGGCCGCAGGACTAAGGTAGAGTTGAATAACATCACCTTGTGCCGCATGGCTAACTACCAATAGGCTTACCCCAACAAGTGCTACCGCGACGGCCGTTAATACTGCTTGATATATTTTTTTAGGCATTGATGGTTTTGTTTTAGCGTTTACAGATACATTTTAACACTTTTTAACTATTCACTAAAGCAAAAAATGATAAATTTATACTAATTGACCAAATAGCACGTTTAGGATATAATAGAAAAATGGTTTTGACAGTAGTGCAGCAGATTAATGAAATAAGTGAATGGCTTGGTCCGGGTTCTCTGAATTTTTTTGGTCGTCCTTATGCTGGTAAAGACGAACGCGCCAAGCAACTAGCAAGCTACCTTGACGCACCCGTGCTAGGTGGTGGGGAGATCTTAAGACAAAGCCAGATTCCATCACATATAAAAGAAATGATGAGACGTGGAGAGCTAATTCCATCTGATAATTATAAAGAAATTGTGTTACCGTTTCTCGGACAAGCAATGCTTGCCGGCAAACCACTTTTACTTAGCTCTGTTGGCAGAATGGCAGGGGAAGAGGAGGGGGTTTTAGCTGCGACAGAGGCCGCTGGACACCCTATACTTGCGGTGCCTTATTTGCAAACGACTGATCAGGAAACGATTCGCAGACATCAGTTAGCCTCTAGGGGCAGAGATGATGATACGCCTGAAGCATTAGCAATTAGGCTTGACGTATACAAAGAAAAGACAATTCCAGTACTAAAAGCTTATGAAGACAAGGGTTTGTTGGTGGTGGTTGACGCCATGCCAGAAGAGGAAATCGTGTTTAGTTCTTTGATTCGGGCGCTTCACGAGCGGGCTAGAGCAGCCTGATCAAAATAGTTATAATTCTACAGAGTAATAAATCCTGTAAAATATGCATATGGCTATAAAACCAGTTTGTAATAGTTGCGGACAGGAGCTGACTGAGTTTGGGGCTGTATTGCTGGGGCCTCCAAATAAGAATAGTCAGGTTAAAAAATATCACCTATGCAAGAGCTGCTATAGAAAAATCGTGAAGGACCAAAAGATAGCAAATAACAGCTTGGCTTGAGGGTTATTTATGGGCCGCGATATGCTATAGTTAAGCAAAAGGGGAATACTACTGCAAAATGTTCGCCGCTATTACTGTCATTACCATTGCGTTTTGCAATTTAGCCCTCGGGCTGATTGTATTGCTCAAAAACCGGCGCAATTTTACTAACATATCGTTTGGCGTTTTTGCATTATCTTTATCGGTTTGGCTGATAATAACTTATTACAGTAACGACTCGGCCTTGAACCGTGATATCTTATTGCAATTAACCCGTTTATCTTTGTTCATTCCCAACATAGCGCTCTATTTCTTATTGCTTTTCAGTCTGAAATTCACAGGATACTTACGACGATACTTTAACTTTATATGCGTAACCCTGGGTTTGATGACAGTGGCGGTATCAGTCTTGAGTACGACCCGTTGGCTAATTGCCGGCCTCGCGCCTCAGAAGAATCTGGTAATACTTAAATTTGGCTGGTTCGCGCCAATTTTTAGTTTTTTTATTATCGGACAATTTGCTGCAGTTATCGTTACCTTAGTGGTATCAATCCGTCGACTTAGGGGTGCTGCCCGGGCGAGGACCCAATATATGGCTGCCAGTTTATTTGTGACTCTGTCCATACTGGTCGTAACTAGCTTAATTATGCCCTTGATCTTCCATAACTATGCCTATGGCAATATTGGCTTGTTATCGAGCATAATCATTGTGGGCGGCTATACCTATGCCATTGTCAAACACCGCCTGTTTGACATCCGGACCGTGGTGGCACGCTCTGTTACTTACATTATGCTATTGTTCACCTTGGGTGCCGCCTATGCTATCGTGACCTTTAAGCTCGGTAGCTTATTATTTTCGCAAAGTAATTTATCTACCCAGCAACAATCGTTTAATATTGTGACCGCGATTGTTTTGGCTTTTACGTTCCAGCCTTTACGACGATTTTTTGAGATTATTACAGATAAGATTTTTTTCCACGACCATTACGATCCTCAGGCTCTAGTTAATCAGATTAGCCAAGTGCTGGCTTCTGAGATTGAATTGGTTAATTTAAGCCGCCGGGTCAGAACTATATTGGTACGCGAAATGCGCCTCAATAATGTCAATATCGTGGTACTCAACAACAATAAGGTTTTCGCCGAAGCCGGACACTATGTGGTAAGCCGTTTAGGGGATTTGGCACGTGACTTGGGCAATCTGCGTGGTAAGTTAATAGTCTCCGAGGAAGAGCTAGACGGGCACCGCAAACAAGTGCTACAAGAATATGGCGTTAGTGTTATGGTGGTACTTCATACAAAAGAAGATAAACGTATAGGTTATTTATTATTTGGCGAAAAACTGAACGGAGACATTTATACCGAAACTGATCTGAGGGCTATACGCATCATTGCCGACCAATTAGCGGTAGCCATTCAAAACGCTAAAGCCTACGTACAGATACAGCGTTTTAATCATACCTTACAGAGCAAAGTAATAGATGCTACCAAGCAACTGCGCGACGCCAATGCCAGTTTGCAAGAACTAGACAGCGTCAAAGACGAATTTATTTCGGTTGCATCACATCAACTACGTACGCCCCTTACTATTATTGACGGTTATTTGTCCAACCTCCTTGATGGTATCTATGGAACTTTTAATGATCGCCAACGCCAGGCTATCGAGTTGACGCATGACCGGCTAAGGCTGACAGCCGGATTGGTCGCTGACCTACTCAACCTGAGCCGGATGGAAGCGGGGCGATTTTTTATGGATCCTGTGCTAGTCGATCTAAATAAGATTGTCGAGGAAGAAATAGCTCAGCTTAAAATTAAAGCAAATGATCAAAAAGTTAAACTAAGTTACGATCCACCAGATAAACCGTTGCCAATCACTTCGCTCGACGAACAAAAAACCAGGCAGGCCATCATGAACCTGATTGACAACGCTATTATTTATAGTGACGGTGGTAATACGGTAAAAGTTTCGCTAAAGACGGCCGGTCAGCAAGTGGTCTTTGAAGTACAGGATGAAGGTATAGGTGTACCAGAAGCCGAACAAGATAAATTATTTAGAAAATTTTACCGTGCCGCAAACGCCAAAAAACACCGTGCTGATGGGACCGGTATTGGTTTATATTTAGTGAAACGCGTAATAGAAGAACAAGGTGGCAGTATTATCTTTTCAAGTAAACAAAAAATCGGGTCAGTCTTTGGTTTTCGTTTGCCATTAAACAATGCTGTTGGCAAGACTACCCCAAATAAACCAGCTGAACGCCAGGTAGTTACGGCAGGCGCTAAAGACTAGGTCATGCAAGCTCCGCCAAGCATGTAGCCCTATCTAGTTTGGTGTCTTATAATACCCCTATGAGCAACCCCGAACATCAACAAAGCCAGGAAACCAAAAAAACCAACTTGTTTAAGGCGCTGGGTACTATTGTATTGGCAGCCGCCGGAGTGGCTCTGTTTCTTGGTCCGCATGGACTCCTAGGGCCGGGACGTGGACGATCCCGCGAATAAACAGGATTTCGGCAATCTAAACAACATATCGTACAATACAGCTTATGGTTAGTGGTTTGACTTTTCGCGAGGTAAAAAACCGCCAAAAGCAATATGGCGCCAATACCTTTGCCAGCACACAGGGCAATAACCGCGCCTTGCTAGCCCTATTGGCGCGCTTTAAAAACCCTTTGGTTATCATCCTGCTAATAGCTGCCACTTTGTCATTGTTTTTTGGCGACCGCGCTAGTTTTTTTATTATCACCACAATTATCCTCTTGAGTGTAACCCTAGACTTTATTAACACCTACCGTTCCGAGCAAGCAGCTGAAGCACTTAAAGATAAGGTTCGAGTTAAGGCGCAGGTAATCCGGGAAGGTAGTGAGCATACGGTGCCTGTCAGTGAACTGGTTCCGGGTGATATTGTCTTGCTGAGTGCCGGCAAACTTATTCCTGCCGACGGCATCATCCAAGACAGTAAAGACCTGTACTGCAATGAAGCCAGCTTAACAGGGGAGTCGTTCCCGCAAGCCAAGCCTGCTCAGGCCGTCGTATACATGGGAAGCGGTGTTGCAAGTGGAACTGGTGTCATGGAGGTGCAGCTGACTGGCAGTCAGACTAAATTTGCGCACGTCGTCGAAGCCCTGCAGTCTAAGCATCAGCCAACGGCATTTGAGCAGGAGATGAAAGATTTTAGCCTGCTAATTATACGCATCACTTTTGTGCTTGTATTGTTTGTCTTTGCGGTTAACGCTTTATTTCATCACAATCTGCTGCAATCACTCTTATTCAGCCTGGCCTTAGCTGTCGGCTTAACACCGGAGTTGCTACCCCTGATAATTACGCTTAACCTGACCAAGGGCTCGCTGGCTATGGCCAAGAACGGAGTTATTGTTAAGCAGCTCTCTGCGATACAGGATTTTGGGAGTATGGACGTGCTGTGTACTGATAAAACCGGCACATTGACTGAAGATCGCATTGTACTGGTTAAATATGTTGATGGGGGAGGTGAAAGCTCCGAGACCGTATTGACATACGGCTATCTAGTAAGCTTGTTTTCTACTGGCTTCGAAAACGCGCTCGATACCGCGGTTCGATCATTTAAGACTATTGCTCACTACGACTATCAAAAAATTGATGAGATTCCGTTTGATTTTGAACGTAAACGAGAGGCCGTCGTAGTACATAGCCAGAAGCAACATCAACGATTATTGATCGTCAAGGGCGCCCCCGAAGAAGTTCTCAAAATAAGCACCAGCTACCAGACTATCGGCAAAAAACTTACCGGGCAACGGCGCCGGCACGTTGAACAAACGTATGCCAACCTTAGCCAGAGCGGCTTTAGAGTTTTGGCGGTGGCAACAAAAACAATCCATCCAGCTAAACGCTATGAACCAAGTGATGAATATGATTTGTGCTTTCAGGGTTTTTTGGCCTTTTTGGATCCCGCCAAACAGAGTGTCGCCCAAACCCTAGAGCTGATGGAGCGTCTCGGCATAACCATTAAAATCATTACGGGCGACAACGCTTTAGTCGCGCAAAAAATAGCTCAGGATATCGGCCTAGAAGTGAGCGGCGTACAAACTGGCGAAGATATAAACCGTCTTAGTACTGAACGTTTAAGACAACTGGTCGAACACACCACCATCTTCGCGCGGGTTAACCCGGAGCAAAAAATGCGAATTATCCAGACGCTGCGCCAAAATGGTCATGTGGTTGGCTATATGGGCGATGGGATTAATGATGCGCCGTCTATCCAGGCGGCGGATGTAGGTATATCCGTTAACAACGCGGTAGATGTGGCTAAAGACGCGGCCGACTTTATATTGATGCGCAAAAGCCTGCATGAACTGGCTGGCGGCGTTGCTGAAGGCCGCAGAACTTTTGCCAATACGCTTAAATATTTGCGCATGAGTCTGAGCTCTAATTTTGGCAATATGTTCTCTATGGCTGCGGCATCGCTTTTTTTGCCTTTTCTGCCAATGTTAGCCACCCAAATTCTACTCAACAATTTACTATATGACAGTTCACAATTTGCCATACCGCTGGATAATGTTGACGACTCAGAAGTGTATGAGCCCCATACACTCAGCATTGCCAACCTTAAACATTTTATGTGGTCGTATGGTCTACTAAGTTCAGTTTTTGATTTCGTAACTTTTGCCACCTTACTATTATTGTTTCATGCCGACGAAGCTACGTTTCAGGCTGGTTGGTTCTTGGAATCGTTTTTAACGCAAGTATTGGTGGTCTATGTTATTCGCAGTCGTTTTGGCCCGGCACGCCGCAGCCGACCCGGTTGGGCCTTGGTAGCAAGCAGCTTTATAACCATCTTATTGGCCATGCTCGTAATTGTGCTACCACTTCGGACTCTGTTTGGTTTTGGGATAATCTCGAGCAGTCAAATCGTAGTACTTAGTTTGATAGTTGCAAGCTATCTAATCACGGCCGAAATACTTAAACAGTGGTTTTACAATAAAGATACGACTTAAATTAACATTAGAGAATAGTCCTAAAACACGTTATGATATATACGTACTCATGAAACTCAAACGACTGACAATTTTGTTAACACCTTCGCTGTTAAGCGGAAGTATAGCCATTGTCCTAAGCGTCATCATTTTGCTTACCACTACCTGGTCATATAGTGTCGGCTCTGGTGCTATTTACAATCTTTTATTTGGTAAGAATAGCTCCGTTGAATTAATCCGCACATCCAAATCTTCTATTTCAGCCTTTACAAATACCATTTTCGATAATTCAATACTTAACAAAGTGCTCTATTTTGCCTTTTGGATGTTGGTCGGTTTAGTAGTTTACATAGTATTGTATTTATTAATCAAAGGCACCTCGTCTGCCATAGAAGATGCGAGGGAAGCGACCTATGCCAATATTGGCAAGGATGAGGTGGCTCGAAGTTTTGGTTTGCGAGCCGGACTGCATCTTTTAGTTTTGGCCGGTTGGGCGATTTATTGGGTAGTTTTTGCCAGGATAGTATTCCCGTTTTCTATTCTGGCAACACACTCTGGGCTCAGCGAACTTCCGCACATGACTGGTTGGCTTTTTAGCTTGCTAGGCTTAGCTGTTTTGACATTAAGCCTGCATATTCATGTGGTCTTCTTGAGGTTATTAGTCCTTCGAGTTCGTTTATACGACAGCACCTAGAAGTAGTTTCAGCAAGTTATCCACATAAGCAATTTGACAAGCCCACAAAGGCGGTGCATGCTGAAGATACATTAATAAGGAGGGTGTACCATGTACACAAAAGCTGTTGCCAAGGATATGTGGTGGGTCTTGGTATTAGGGGGTGTGGCAACGGTAATATTTGGCGTAGCGGCGGTCTTTTGGCCGGGACTAACGCTCTTAACGTTATTATATCTTTTCAGTACCTACGTACTGGCGAGCGGTATAGTCAACGTCATGGCAGGTATTGATGCCATTAATCAAATGGACTGGTGGTTCTTGCCAGCCCTACTAGGTGCCTTCGAGCTGGGCGTAGGGGTTTATTTGCTGCGGCATACAACAGTCCAGTTTAGTACTTTTGTCTTGCTAATTGGTTTCTCATTAATTGCCCGGGGCGTAGTAGAGGCTGTTACATCTTACTTTACCAATGAGCGTGGCCAAGCCAAGGCTAAGGTCTTGAGTTATGTTGTAGGATTGGCTGGCCTGGTAGCGGGTATTGTTATCTTGTTTGCAAAACAATCAGATGGAGTGTCATTTGTCTGGATACTTGGCCTTTATGCACTTGTGGTCGGTACATTACAAATTGCCGCTATAGGTGAAACAATAAAATAGTTGCCCAAAAAGCTTAGTACTTATAGATAAACCAGTGGTCACTGCTTTTAACGGGTTTTCTACCATTAACTTTAAAGATATAGCTAATGAGTCTTGATCCCGGCTTTAGTTCATGTGCGGTTTTTGCAGCCAGCCGCGGGATAAACTTAGGCATTAAAAAAGCCATGACAACGTCGGCATCTGCTAGTGATATTGACCAAAAGTTAGCCAGTCGGATCCGGGCACGGGGATAATAGCGTAACGTACGAAGCGTTGCCACCAGCCACAAAAGAGGGTTAATTTCGTACCCTATGGCTTTGGCTCCGCGTTTGGCTGCTGCTACTACTAAACGGCCATCACCACAACCTAGCTCTATAAATAACTGATTGGGTTGCAGGCTTGCAGCTTCTAAAACTGTTTCAACATCGATTTTACGAGTAGGGACCCAGGGTGCACCTAGTAATCCTCCTCCTGCAAACCCTATGAGTAGTAGTGTAACAACAATCAGCAACCAAAACATGGTTGTCATTATAGCGTGCCGCGAAAAACTAAACTTTATAAAGTAACCAATAATCAGTTGGGCATTGATCATTAGGCATTAGCAGTATATGATTATATAAACTACAACATCAAAATGGCCGACAAAGATATATTCCAAAAAACAGCTGAGGCGCCTTCACAGGCCTTAGAGATGACTATTGAAGCCACTACTAAAGCCATCAACTCTATACCCATGACGGGTGTAAATAAAACTGTCAAAAAGACCGAAGATTATTGGCATATGCTTGGGCCGGGTTTGACCACCGGCGCTTCTGATGATGATCCATCTGGAATTGCCACTTATTCTCAGACCGGTGCACAATACGGTTTCCAGTTACTTTGGTTGGCCGCTTTTACCTTTCCGCTGAGCGCGATTGTCCAAGAAATGTGTGCCCGCATAGGTCTTGTAACCGGAAGAGGCTTAGCGGGTAATATACGAGTATTTTTCCCTAAAAAGGTGCTCTACGCGTGTACCATTTTGTTATTCGCGGCCAATGCTTTTAATATCGGCGCAGACCTGGGAGCAATGGCAAAAGGAATTCAGTTGCTTGGACCGCATCTTAATTTTTCGATGCTGGTTATTGCCCTTACCATTTTTTGTCTTGGATTACAGATATTTACACCCTACTCTAAATATGCCAGGTACCTAAAATGGCTAGCCATGGTCTTACTGGCTTATGTGTTTTCGGCGCTTCTGGCCCATCTTAACTGGCATAGCGTGGCTCACTATGCTGTAATACCGCACATTACGTTTAATAAAGAACAGTTACTACTTATTTGCGCCATTTTAGGCACGACCATTTCCCCTTATCTCTTCTTTTGGCAGACCTCACAAGAGATAGAAGAGCAGGTTATGGCCGGCAAAACATCCATCCAGTCACGACTTGGAGCAAAGAAAAAAGATATCAAGGACATGCGTATCGATACCTGGTCGGGTATATTTCTTTCCAACCTGGTTATGTTCTTTATCATCGCCGCCTGTGCTGCCATCTTATTTAGCCACGGCATTACAAAAATTACTACCGCCGCCCAGGCAGCAGAGGCCCTTAGACCATTCGCCGGAAATGCTACTTTCTTCCTATTTGCGGCCGGTATTATTGGTACGGGCTTACTGGCGATTCCTGTGCTGGCAGGCTCAAGCTCATACGCATTAAGCGAGAGTCTTGGCTGGCGGGGCGGGCTCAACAGCAAGCTCAAACGGGCCCGCGCTTTTTACGGCGTGATTATTATTTCAATGCTGGTTGGGCTTGGCTTGAACTTTATCGGACTTGACCCCATCAAAGCACTCATATATTCGGCCGTGGCCAATGGTATGGTTGCTCCGCTGGTACTATTTCTGATTGTAATTATCAGTAGTAACAAAAAGATTATGGGCGACTGGGCTAATCACCGCTCCACAACTATCATCGGCTGGATAATTGCGTCGCTTATGGCAGTAGCCGGCATCGCCGCCATTGTCTCTTTGTTCTAAACCGTTTCGATTGCGGGTGGAGGCCGTTATGATAGCTATATCAACTAAGCTTCAAGTTATCTGATTTAGATGTTGCTCGAGAAAAGGTAACTCTCCTGCTATTGAAGCACAATTCCTTTTGATTCTAAGGCTTCCGCAAGTTCTTTGACCTTAGACGAATAAAAATCCCCGTGGCAGAGACCACGGGGTATTCAAACGAAGCTGTCCCAATCACCACATAGTGAGCTGGAGATCGCTGGGGTTTTTGCCTTGGTTTCGGATGTACTTCTCTACGACAGCCCAAT
>Ga0265338_10005993_pt1 | contig 15636 bp, 18 predicted proteins | sample 42126metaG_FD_193579 | JGI IMG/M metagenome (GOLD analysis project Ga0265338, IMG submission 193579) | Rhizosphere microbial communities from Carex aquatilis grown in University of Washington, Seatle, WA, United States - 4-21-26 metaG | ecosystem: Host-associated > Plants > Roots > Rhizosphere... | reverse complement strand
CCCCGACCCTCTCCCCCAGAGTGGGAGAGGGAGATTTCTATGGAGTTTGTCATGAGCAAAGACGATTTTCCGAGCCGCCGCGCCGTGGGTGCGGGGCTGATCGCGGCAGGCGCGCTCGCGGCTTCTGGTGCCCGCGCGGCCGCGCCGACGCACGACGAAATGGTGAAGAAATTCGCCGCCCTTCCCGATTGGACCGGCATCTGGATGGGGGTGGGGACGACCCTTTTCGACCAAAGACCCGGAGCCCGCGTCAACGCCAACAGTCCGGACGCCCGCGACTTCCCGCCCTACAAGCCCGACTGGCAAGCGGCCTATGACAAATTCCTCACCGATGTCGTCAAGAAGGAGAAGTTTTCCGATCCGCTCTCGCTCGGCTACCCGGGCGGCATGATGCGCATGATGTCGCCCGCCCGCGGGCTGCAATTCGTGCTGCGCCCGGAACAGGTGTGGATCGTCTATGAGCGGCCCGACGTGCGCTACATCTACACCGACGGGCGCCCCTTCCCGCCCAAGGACGAGTTGTGGCCGACCTTCGAGGGCTATTCCATCGGCCGTTGGGAAGGCGACACGCTGGTGGTGGAGACGCGCAGCATCCGCGGCGGCATTCCCATCGACCGCACCGGCGCGTGCTTGTCCGACGCCGCAACGGTGATCGAACGTATCCGGAAGACCGACGACAAGACGCTGCAATCGGACATCGCCATCGATGACCCGGTCGCGTTCACGGCCCCCTGGAAAGTAACGCGGCGCTACACCAAGCGGCGTGAGGAATATCCGCGGATGGAGAACGTTTCGAGCCTGGAGAACCAGCGCAATCCGATCGTGAACGGCGAGACCAAGGTGCTGCTGGCCGGCGATTCCGATCCGTCTTCTCCGTACCCGGACGATCTCCGCCCCTTCGCCGTGCCGAAATTCCCGTTCCCGCGGAACTGAGGAAAACACCCCCACAAGGCGCCTGGTCGAAGGGGGGCAGCCCGGCGGCCAATCGAAGACGGCACTCATGGCGCGCTTTGCTTTTGTTCGACTCGTGGCGGTTGCCTGTTTCGCTCTGTCGGCAACCTGTGTTCAGGCTCAGGAAACGCGTCCTCCCGTTCAGCCCGTTCAGCAGATTGCCGCGGAACGACTGTCTTCGAGCGAGGCTCAGGCTGCCACGGAAAGCGGCCTTGTCTTCTTTACCGAGCTGTTGGCGCTTGCGACTTTCGGACTGACGATTGCAACTGGCGTTCTCGCCTGGTTTGCCTATCTGCAATCGCGCGATATGCGCGAGCAGGTGCAATATGCCAACGATCTACGCGCAAAGCACCTTGCCGATCAGCTTTTCGAAATCGACAAACAGCACATCGCCAATCCGGAAATTCAGGTGGCACTGGAAAACCTGCGGGCGCCTGGAAGTCCGCCATTTCTCGGCCTGCCCAAGGATGAACTCTTCGTGCAGATGAAGGTGCTCATTTACATGCATCTCAGTCTGTTCGACGAGATTGTTTCCACCTACCAGGAGCGGCATGACGAGGCCGCAAAGATCGAATTGGCGGCATGGCAGCGCTATATCCTCGAAGTGATGAAGCAGCCGCCGTACAAAGACGTTTTTTGGGCGGAAAAACACATTTTCGGCGAAGAGTTCGGGCGGTTCATGGAAAATCACAAAGCCAAAATCCAACCGAACGGCACGCCCTGGGTGTTTTGATCAGGCCGCGCGCGCTTCCATCGCCAAGGCCGCCGATGGCGGGGCGTCGTCGTCGATGAAGGGCTTGTCGGGGCGGAGATAATACGCAAGCACCGCGCCCAGGAGCAGCAGCGCGATGGAGACCAGGAACGGCACCGTCCAGGTGCCGGTCAGATCGATCATCGTCCCGAAGAAGACCGGCATGAAGATGCTGGCTGCGCCGAAGCCGAAATTCATCATGCCGCTCGCCGTGCCCGCGTAATGGGGGGCGATGTCCATCGGCACCGCCCAGATCGGGCCGACGATCAATTCCGCGAAGAGGAACGCGAGCGACAGGCAAATCGCGGCGGTCGTCAGATCGTGGACCAGCACGACAGGCACCGTGAAGAGCGCAGCCCCGATGAAACCCACCACGATCACGCTTGAGCGCGCCAGCGCCAGTTTGCCGGTCCTGTGCAGGATCAAATCGCTCAAGACGCCGCCCAGGGTGTCGCCGATGACGCCGGCAAAAAGCACGCCCGCCGAATACAGCGCCGTGCGGTTGAGATTGAGCCCGTAATTCTGCACGAAGAACGAGGGTATCCAGGTCTGGAACAGCACCAGAAACCAGCCATAGCAGAAATCGACCGCGGTGACGGGCGCGATGCGCCGCGCGAGCTTCAGCCACGGAATGCCGCGCTTCGCGGTTCCGCCGCGTCGCTCAGGCAGGCGCGCGGCGATTTCGGGCGTTACGCCGGGATGAGCGCGCGGATCGTCGCGGAAATACCAAAACCACGCCGCGGCCCAGACGAGGTTGACCGGCGCCAGCCAATAAAACGAGCCGCGCCACGTGAGCCATAAGATCAGCGGCGCCACGATCAGCGCGGTGCCGGCATTGCCGATGCGCGAAAAGGTGTGCGTAATTCCTTGCGCGAAGCCCCAGCGCCCGCGCGGCGTCCATGCCGACATGGCGCGCGTAGCGGTCGGGAACGCCGCACCCTCTCCGATGCCGAGCAGAATGCGCGCCAGGAAAAGCGACATCAGTCCGCCGACCGCACCCGTCCAGACGGTCGCGACGAACACCAGAAATACCGACGCCGTGAGCGTCCGGCGCGGACCGAAATAATCGCCGATCAGGCCGCCGAACAGTTGAAACAGCGCGTAGGGAATCCCGAAGGCGGTGAATGCAAGCCCGAGATCGGTGTTGGAGAGCTTCAGGTCGGACTGCATCATCGGCCCGGCAATCGCGAGATTGGTGCGGTTGACGAACAGCAGGAAATACATCCCGCAGAGCAGCGCGAGCACAATGGTGGGCGGCCGGACGCGAATGTTCATGCGCTGGGCCGCGCTTCGCCCTTGATCTGGGTCCTGTGCATGATGCGGCGAGCGCTGGAATCGAAGGCATCGCGCCGGTGCATGGTGCAGCGATTGTCCCACATCACGAGATCGCCCGCGCGCCACTGGTTGTACCAGGTGTATTCGTCACGGGCGGCGTAGGACCAGAGTTCGTCCAGCAGCGCCTCCGATTGGGCCAACGGCAATCCCATGATGTAGCCGTTGCGGCGGCGCCCCAAATAAAGCACGCGCCGTCCCGAGTCCGGGTGGGTGCACACCAAAGGATGCACCGCGCCCGGCGAATGCACGGGATCGTCCACCGCCTCCACGCCGAGCCGCACATAGCCGCCGCTGTTGTAGGTGCCGTCATGCTTGAGCATCAGCCCTTCGATACGCCGCTTCAGCGCCGCAGGAAGCGCCTCGTAGCCGGAATACATGTTGACGAAGCCGGTGTCGCCGCCCGACGGCGGCACTTCCAGCGCGTAGAGCATGCTCGCCTTGGGCGGGTCCTCGATATAGGACATGTCGGTGTGCCAGACGGCCTCGCCGGCACCCAAGCTGCCGATAGGGACGCCGTTCTCGATCACGTTGGAGACGACATAGATTTCGGGCTTGCCGTCCACGAAACGGCGGCCGGTTTCCTGAATCGGCGCCCAGTCGAGCGCACCGAAGCGGCGGGAAAACGCGATCAGATCGTCGTCGGTCAGACGCTGTCCCCGAAACAGCAGCACCAGATGATCCACCCAGGCGCGATGGATGACGGCGAATGCCGCATCGTCCACATGGCGAAGGTCCACGCCCTTTATTTCGGCGCCCAGCGCAGCCCCGGTCGGCTCCACCTCGATCTTGGCGGTTTCGTTCACGATCATCAGGCGACTTTCCTCCACCTAGTGTCCCGATTCCGAAATTCGCCACATCTCGATATCAGCCTCATGCGAATTTCGGAATCGCGGGGACACCAGCGACTCTTGATTCTGGTGTCGTTTCGGCTTCGAAGTTCGCCCGAAGCCCGATTTCGACAATGAAGCGAACTTCGAAACCTCGACACTGGCCAGATTGCCTTTTCGCGAAACGGGTTACAATCCGGGCATGGACAAATACGATGTCGTGATTTTGGGCTTGGGCGCGATGGGAAGCGCCGCGGCCTATCAGCTCGCCAGGCGGGGTGCCCGCGTGCTGGGCCTCGACCGGTTCGCGCCGCCGCACGGGCTGGGCTCATCCCATGGTGACACGCGGATCACCCGCCTCGCCATCGGCGAAGGCGCGCACTACACGCCGCTCGCGATGCGCTCACACGAAATCTGGCGCGAGATCGAGAGCGAGACCGGGGCCGACCTGATGACTCAGACCGGCGGGCTGATCCTGTGGAGCCCAGCCAAAACCTCCGTGCTGCCGGTCGAGGATTTCTTCGCCACCACGGTCGCGGCGGCGAAGGCGCACGGGATTGCGCATGAGATTCTGACGGCCGCGGACATAAGGCGGCGTTTCCCGCAATTCCATGTGCGCGACGACGAGGCCGGCTATTACGAACCGGCGGCCGGATTCCTGCGTCCCGAAAATTGCGTCCTGGCGCAGCTCGATCTTGCGAAGCGTTACGGCGCGGCGATTCGCAGCGATGAGAAAGTCCTCGGCTTCGATGTCTCGCCGGGCGGCGTGATTATTTCGACCGACCGCGCGCGGTACGAGGCCGAACGGCTCATCGTCACGGCGGGTGCGTGGCTGCCGGAATTGATGCCGGCGCGTTTTGCGAAGCTGCTCACCATCCGGCGTCAGGTGCTTTACTGGTTTGCCGTGAAAGGACCGGCCGCGCCGTTTCTTCCCGGCACCTTCCCGGTCTTCATTTGGGAGCTTCAGGGTCCGGAACGCGGCATCTACGGTTTTCCCTTGAGCGGGGACCCACGTGACGGCGTGAAAGTCACCACCCACGGGTTCGGCCGCATCACGACGCCGGACTCCGTCGATCGCACGGTGAAAGATGCGGAAATCGCGCAGATGTACGAGGAGTATGTCGCGCCCTATCTGCCGGGTCTGGACCGGAATTGCGTCAAGGGGTCCGTGTGTCTTTATACCAATACACCCGATGAAGGTTTCATCATCGATTTCCATCCCCAATCGGACCGCATCGTCATTGCTTCGCCCTGTTCCGGCCATGGTTTCAAGCATTCTGCGGCAATCGGCGAGGCGCTGGCCGAACTCGCGATAGATGGCAAAAGCCATTTCGATTTGAGCGCGATGAGACTTGGCCGCTTTCTATGACGGACGCCCCGATGCACCTGATTCAGATTCTCCTGCCGATCTACGACAATGAAGGACACGAATTCCCTCACGAGCTCTACCGCGCCATCGGGGACGAGCTGGTTAAGCGCTTCAAGGGCCTGACCGCGTTTACGCGCGCGCCGGCCGAAGGGCTGTGGGTGCCTCCCGGGCGGCAAGCCAAGCGCGACGACATCGCCGTGTTCGAAGTCATGGTCGCCGAAATCGACGAGGCCTGGTGGGCCAATTATCGCGAACGGCTGGAAAAGCGCTTGCGGCAGCAATCGATCGTGATACGCAGCTATCCGATCCAGCTGCTGTAAATCGACATGGTGAAAGCCCGCACATCGGCCGCCACATTGGACAGACGCTTCTTTGCCCGCGATGCGGTCACGGTGGCGCGCGACCTGATCGGCGCGACGCTGTTGGTGAATGGCGCGGGCGGTCTGATTGTCGAAACGGAAGCCTACGATCGGACCGATCCGGCTTCGCACTGCTATGAGGGCCGCCGCACGAAGCGGAACAAGTCCATGTTCGGTCCTGCGGGCATCGCCTATGTCTATCGCTCATACGGTGTGCATTGGTGCCTGAACTTCGTCTGTGGACCGGAACCGCTGGGCAGCGCGGTTCTTATCCGGGCGCTCGAACCGCTGCACGGGCTCGATGTCATGGCCGAGCAGCGCGGCGGCCTCGCGCCACGGCTGTTGTGCGCGGGACCCGGGCGGTTGACCGAGGCGCTCGGCATCACGGCCGCGCTCGACGGCAGGGCGCTCGACGCGCCGCCCTTTACGCTCAAGCCGCGCACGCAAACGCACGAAATCGCGACGGGAAAGAGAATCGGCATCACGCGGGGGATCGACCTCGAATGGCGCTTCGGCCTGAAAGGCTCGCGCTTCCTCAGCCGTCCGTTTTCGCCGCGCTCCTAGAAAGGCTCAGAAGCCGCCGGGAATCCCGACGCGCAGCCAGGTGAAGGTGTAGGCCAGAAGCCGCCCCGACGTGATGACGCCCGCCCAGGAGACGATCGACAGCGCCGCAAGCCGCTTCGCCCGGCGCGCGAAGAGGCTGTCGCGCGACATATCGCCAGGCGCGCGCAAGACCTCGCGCCGGATCTTCAGTATAAGGACGACCGCGAGTGCGATCAGCGAAAGCTTGATGTAGAAGTCCGGATTGGTGAACGCCTTGTAGGGATAGCCCGCCAGCAGCAGCACGCCTGAGGCGACGTTTGCCGCCAGCGCCGTCCAGATGACGGGATAGAACTTGTCCAGCGCCGGCAGCGGCACGCGGGGCGCGACCCCCAGAATCCTCAGATCGATCGCCCAACTCGTGCCGGCCAGGAACCCCATGCCGATGGTGTGCACGGTCAGGATCAGCGGGAAGGCGATCAGGGAATCGCTTCGCACCCACTCGCTCAAGCCGGTGTGCTCGAACCAGTCGAAGGCCTGATCGAAGGGCGTCACCCGATAAGGCCCAGAACGATCCCTTCCACGACCAGCACGGCCAGCCAGTGGCCGCCGTCGATCACGGTCAGCATCGGTTTCCTGCCCTGGAAGGCGTTGTTGACGGCAATGGTGGTGATGACGAATCCGAGCCAGACGAGAGCCCCCGAAATCACCCCGTTCATCACGGTCGGCGCCCCCATATGGCCAACCAGCCCCGCCAGCATCAGCGCCATGACCAGGAGTGCTACCAGCGCCAGCACCATCGGGCCCATCAGCATCTGCCGCCGCCCGTCGGGCGGGGTTATCCCGGCCGCCGCCATCCAGGGCCGCCCCAGCACCCCGTACCAGACGGCACCCACCAGCCAGCCGGCGAGCCCCGCCAAGGCAACCCCGATATAGTTAATGTCCGGCATATCCCCCTCCCCTTCCTCATTTTGGCGGAACTTAGCATGTTTTCGACGGCTTGGGCCCTGGCGGTTGCCTTCCTTCGGCCCATCCGCTAAAAGCCTCCGCTCTCCAAGCCATTGCCGCCGAAAATGCAAGGATTTCCGCCATGCGCGAAACATTGGAACTGACCGCCGAAACCCGCACCGGGCTCGGCAAGGGCGCGGCCTATCGGGCGCGGAAGACCGGGCGCATTCCGGGCGTGATCTATGGCGGCGAGGCGGCCCCCGAAACGGTGGACGTGGACGAGCGCACGCTGACCAAAATGTATGGCACCGGCGCCTTTCTGCAGACGCTGGTCATGCTGGAGACGGGCGGCAAGAAGACCCGGGTGATCCCCCGGGCGGTGCAGCTCGACCCCGTGTCCGACCGGGTCGTGCACGTGGATTTCCTGCGGCTGACGCCGGGCGGCAAGATTTCGCTCGACATCCCTGTCCATTTTCGCGGCCAGGAAAGTTCGCCCGGCATCAAGAAGGGCGGCGTCTTGAACATCGTGCGCCATGAAGTGGCTCTGCTCTGTCCGGTGGACAACATTCCGGAATATATCGAGGGCGACCTCTCCGAACTCGACATCGGCGATTCCATCCACATCTCGGCTTTCGCATTGCCCGAAGGCGTCAGGCCCATGATCCGGGGACGCGACTTCACGGTTGCGACCATCGCGCCGCCGACCACCTACACCGAAGAGGTGACGACCACGGCGGCTGCGGCAACGGGCGAAGAGGGTGCGGCTGCGGCCGAAGGTGCGGAAGGCGCCACACCTGCCGCAGGTGCTGCCGCGGCTCCTGCCGCCGCCGAAAAGGGCAAGGGCGGGGAGAAGAAGTAACGCGCCTTTGCTTGGCGCTATCGCGCTCCTCACCCTTCGACAAGCTGAGGGTGAGGGGTACCTTCAGCCCTCATGGCATTCGCTTGTCGCAGCATGAGGGTCCCGAATTTATCGCGCAGCATGACTGACAGCCCCCTCCTCATCGCCGGGCTCGGCAATCCCGGCGAAACCTATGCGCGCCACCGGCACAATGCCGGCTTCATGGCCGTGGACGCGATAGCCGCGCGCCATAAATTCGGAGGCTTCAGGCCGCGCTATCAAGGACTGGTGGCGGAAGGGACGCTCGGCGGGCGCAAGACCCTGCTACTCAAGCCCATGACCTATATGAATGAGAGCGGGCGGGCGGTCGGCGAGGCGGTGCGCTATCTGAAGCTCCCGCTTGAGGCCGTTGTGGTGATCCACGACGAACTCGATCTGGCGCCGGGGAAATTGCGGGCCAAATCCGGCGGCGGCGATGCCGGCCACAATGGCTTGCGCTCGATCACCGCCACGTTGGGCCCGGATTACAGGCGCTTGCGTATCGGCATCGGACACCCCGGCAAGCCCGCGGTGCTCGCCTATGCGCTGCACGATTTCTCCAAAGCCGACAAGGAGTGGCTCATGCCGCTGCTGGATGCCATCGCGGACGCCGCGCCCTATCTTGCCGCGGACGACGATGCTGGCTTCATGAATCGCGTGGCGTTGGCGACACAGCCGCCGAAACCGCCCAAGCCGCCCAAAGTGCCCAAAGAGCCCAAAGAGAAAACAGCGAAGGACGCCCCCGATGGGATTTAAGTGCGGCATTGTCGGCCTGCCCAATGTCGGGAAATCGACGCTGTTCAACGCGCTGACCCAGACGGCGGCAGCACAAGCGGCGAACTATCCGTTCTGCACCATCGAACCGAATGTCGGCGATGTCGCGGTGCCCGATGCGCGCCTCGACAAACTCTCCGTGATTGCCAAATCCGCACAGGAAATCCCGACGCGCATCACTTTTGTCGACATCGCGGGGCTGGTGCGCGGCGCGTCCAAGGGCGAAGGTCTGGGCAACCAGTTCCTCGCCAACATCCGCGAAGTGGATGCGGTGCTGCATGTGGTGCGCTGTTTTTCCGGCGGCGACGTCACCCATGTCGAGGGCCGCATCGATCCGGTGGCCGATGCCGAGACGGTTGAAACCGAACTGATGCTCTCAGACCTCGACAGCCTGGAGCGCCGCATCGTGCCCATCGAGAAGCGCGCCAAGACGGGCGACAAGGAAGCGGCGTTCTCCTATTCGCTGATGGCGAGGGCGCTCGCGCTGCTGCGCGAAGGCAAGCCGGCGCGCTACGCGGAGATCACCCCGGAGGAGCGCGAACCCTACCGCCAGCTTCAATTGCTGACGGAGAAGCCGGTGCTGTATGTCTGCAACGTCGACGAGGCGTCGGCGGCTACGGGCAATGCGGAATCGGAACGCGTGTTCGCGATGGCAAAGCGTCAGGGCGCGGGCGGAATCGCGATTTCCGCGCGCATCGAAGAGGAACTGGCCCAATTGCCGCCGGCAGAGCGCGGCGATTATCTGGCGAGCCTGGGGCTCGACGAGCCGGGCCTCAACCGGCTGATCCGCGCCGGTTACGACCTTCTGGGGCTCATCACCTATTTCACCGCAGGCCCGAAGGAAGCGCGCGCCTGGACGGTCGCGAAGGGCACGCGCGCGCCGCAGGCCGCAGCCGTGATCCACACCGACTTCGAGAAGGGCTTCATTCGCGCTGAAGTCATCAAATATGAGGATTATGTCGCATTCGGCGGCGAAGCCGGCGCGCGCGAAGCCGGAAAGTTCCGGCTCGAAGGCAAGGATTATGTGGTGCAGGATGGCGATGTTATGCATTTCCGCGTCAATGCGTAGCGAGCCCGCACAAAGTCATTGCCTCCCCCTCGTGGGGAGGCCGCGAACGCCAAGCGTGAGCGGGTGGGGGGCTTTCCCCAGCCGCTTCCCCCACCCGTCCGCCTTTGCGCTACGCGCGGCGGCGGACGACCTCCCCACAAGGGGGAGGTGAGATGGCGGACGAATTATTGCATTTCGAGGATTTCCAAGCCGGGCAGGAATATCCGTGCGGAACCCATGTGCTGACCGCCGGGGAAATCGCCGAGTTCGCCCGCGAGTTCGATCCGCAGCCGCAGCATCTCGATCCGGAAGCATCATCCGAAATTCTCGGCGGCTATGCCGCGAGCGGCTGGCATCTCTGCGCGCTCGCCATGCGCATGATCGTGGACGGTCTGTTCAACCGCTCGACCAGCATGGGGGCTCCGGGGCTCGACGAGGTGCAGTGGCGCAAGCCCGTGCGCGCGGGCGATTCCTTGAGCGTAAAGGTCGAGGTCCTCGGCACGCGTGCGTCCTCGTCGCGGCCCGATCGCGGCTTCGTGCAGCTGCGCTGCAGCATGTGGCGCAAGGACGAGCGCGTGATGTTCTGGACCTGTTCGGTGATGTTCCGCCGCCGTGCCACGGAGGCTCACCCTTCGACAGGCCCAGGGTGAGGACTTCTTATTTGTTCCTCATGCTGAGCTTGTCGAAGCATGAGCCCGTCGAAGCATGAGAGCAGGATAGAACACGATGTGGTTCGAGGATGTGCCGCTCGGCGAGAAGACCGTCATCGGCTCCTATACGTTCACCGAGGAGAATATCGTCGCCTTCGCGCGGAAATACGATCCGCAGCCGTTTCACATCGATGCGGCAGCCGCCGCACATTCGCCCTACGGCGGGCTGATCGCGAGCGGCTGGCACACCGCGCTCGTCTGGATGAAGCTGATGATGGCCTACCGGCAGGCGCAGGTCGCCGCCGGCGCGACGCGGACGCAGGAGAACTACGTCTCGCCGGGCTTGCGCGATTTGAAATGGCTGAAGCCGGTCAGGCCCGGAATGACTCTGACCTATACCAACCAGGCGTCCCAGAAACTCGATTGGCCGTCGCTGCCGGCATACGGCCTGCTCGAAGGCAACAACGAAGCGCTGAGCGAAGACGGCACGGTGGTCTATTCGTTCGTCAACCGCGTGCTGATCGCGCGCCGGCCGTCGCAATAAACTGTCATCCCGGCCAAGCGGCGAAGCTGCGCGCGCATCACCCGCCCAGAATATGCGGAGCGAACATGCCAAGCAGGCCCGCCACCACACCAATGACGCCAAACCCGCCGCCGATAAAGGCAAGCGCGGTGAAGCCCGTCACGATGGCTGAAGACGCGAGCAATATCCCCAATTCCAGGGCGCCGCTGGCATATTCGTAGGACTCCTTCGCCGCGGCCCGCTCGTCGCGATGCTTCTCGATGCCTTGCGCCTTGGCCATCAGCTCTTTGCGCCCGTCCTGCTCCTTGGGGTCGGAATCCTCGTGCTTGGCTTCGGCTTCCCAATCGTGCAGCGTGGTTGCCACTTCCGTCGCATTGTCGGTACGTCCCATCGACTGGACCTGCAGCGCGCGTTCATCGGCGCGCAGCATCGCCGCGCGGATCGTCTTCGCCTGATAGAACGCCCAGGTATCGGAGGCTTCCACGGTGTCGCGCACGACATCGGTGTCGGCATTGCGCGCCGCCATTTCGCTGAAGGCGAGCGCGGCCGCCATCACCGCGATCAGGATGCCGATGCGGCGGTTGGTGGGATTGGTGTGGGGGTGCTCGACTTCGATCTCGTGTTCCATTGCTCCGTCTCAGCGCAAACTTGCTTCGATATTGCCGCCGTCGACAGTGACGATTGCGGCCGTGGTCTTCTTCGCGAGCGCCAAAAACACAAACGCGTCCGCAACGTCTTCGGCCGTGACTTCGCGGCCCAGAAGATTGCCGCTCATGTAATCGGCTTCGGAAACGCCACGGGCCTTCGCACGCGCGGCCACCATGTCGCCGGTGAGGAGCCCAGTGCGGATGCGGTCTGCGTTGACGGCGTTCGAGCGGATACCGTCTTTGCCGTGGTCGAGCGCATATTGCTTGACCAGGAACAGGGTTGCGGCTTTGGGCAGGCCATAGGGCCCGAAGTCCTTGCCCGGATTCACCGCCTGCTTGGAGGTGTTGAACAACAGGCAGCCGCCGGTGCCTTGCGTCTTCATGATGCGCACCGCGTGCTGCGCGATCCGTTGATGGGCGAAAAAATTCAACTCGAAGGAGCGGCGAAGCGTCGCCTCGTCCACCTCGCCGATGCGGCCCTGCCAAGCCGCGCCTGCATTGGAGACGACGATGTCCACGCCGCCGAATGTTTCGGCAATCCTTTCAAAAGCGTGCGTCACGGCGGCTGCGTCGGTGACATCGCAGGCGAGCCCCAACGCCGCGCCGCCGATGGATTTCGCGACACGTTTGGCCGCCTCTTCGTCGCGGTCGAGCACGGCGACTTCAGCACCTTGTCTCGCAAACGCCTTGGCGGTGGCCGCACCGATGCCCGAGCCGCCGCCGGTGATCACCGCCACCTGACGCGCGAACGGCTTCTCGGCCCCCTTGCCGAGCTTCGCCTGCTCCAGCGACCAATATTCAACGTCGAACTGATCGGCTTCCGAGATGGATCGATAGGAACTCATGCGCTCGGCCGCCCCGATCACTTCGACCGTGTTCTCTGCGATGTCGGCGGCGATTGCCGCGTCTTTCGCCGAACCGCCGAGACCGAACAAACCGGCGCCCGGCACCAGCACCACGCGTGGATAGGGATCGAGTTCCTTTTTGATCCCGTTCACCCTCGCATTGTTGCGGGCGAAATAATCGTGATAGCGCGCGACGAATCCGTTCACCGCTTCGCGCACGGAAGACGCCCACGCATCGAGCTCGCCCGCTTCGGGCGCGGGCACGATCAGCGGCCAGTTTTTGGTGCGGATGGTGTGATCGGGCGTCGCCACGCCCACTTGCGAATAGCGCGAAAGCGCGTCGCCGTTGACGTAATCGAGGATCTTCGCGTTGCTGCGGAAACACAATATCTGGCGTTTGGCCGTGCCTTCGCGCGGCGAATTTTCGAGCGCCACGCAGCCGCGCAGGATCGGCGCGATCTCGGCAAGTTTCGCAAGCTGAGGCGGCAACACGGAAGGCGCGATAGGTTTTGTCCCTCGCGCGATGCGTTCTTCGGCGAGCGTGACCACCTCGATCATCAGTTCGTAAGCGGTGCGCGCGTCTTCGGCGAAGGTGAAAATGCCGTGGCGGAGCAGGATGAGCCCCTCGACCTTCGGATTGGCGGCATAAATCTCGGCCACGCTTTTGGCGAGCGCGAATCCGGGAATCGTATAGGGCACATAGGCCATGCACCCGCCGAAGGTTTCGCGCGCGATTGCCTCGCCTTCGGGCTGATCGGTGAGCGCGAGCACCGCGGTCGAATGGGTATGATCGACGAATTTGTGCGGCAGGAAGGCGTGCAACAGCGTCTCGACCGACGGGTTCGGCGCCGATGAATCCAGCAGATTGATCCGCTGGTAATTCACCATGTCTTCGTCGGAAAGCTTCGGCAGCGCCATCAGCCGGCGAAGCGGCGCGAGCTTCACCGCCGGCAAACCGGCGGGCTCGATGTCGCCCATGTCCCAGCCCGAGCCCTTGACGCATATGACCTCGACCGGCTCGCCGAGCAGATCGGGCACTTGCGTCTTCACGCTGGTGTTGCCGCCGCCATGGAGCACAAGCGCGGGGTCGCTGCCCAACAGCCGCGTGGTGTAGACGCGCAACGCCAGATCGGGCGCGACGCCTTTCTCGCCATAGCGGGCGATGAAGGATTGGGCTTCTCTATCGGACCAGCGCGATTTCATCGGTTCTCCTTGTCCGCACTAGATCCGCCCGCGCTCTTCGAGCAGGCCGTGCGCCATCTTGCCGAAATCCTCGCGCCGGTTCGCTTTCGGGAACGGCCCGTCCGGCACGCTCACGCCAAGAAAGGCGCAGAGCGGCTCCCACCCTTGCGCCACATCGTAGACGAGCAGCCTTCCCGGCGGGATGTCGCGCTTGACCGCTTCGTTGTGGCGGTGAAAGGCCGCGATCGTTTGCGCGCGGTCGCTGACAGGCGCAGTGAAGACCCGTCCGGCCACCGCCCGCATCATCTCTCCCATGTCGGGCACCGCGGCGATGCGCTCGGACGTCGCCGGATTGAAGATCGTCGCCTGCGTGCTGTCGAACCAGGAATCGGGATCGCGCTCGGTCAAAATCACCTTCGCGCCGGGATAGATCCGCGCAAGCTCGCGGTAGAACGCGCAAGGCGGGAAATCGACGCCGGAGGCGAACCCCCGGAATATCTCTTCCCAATCGACCGGCTCGCCGCGCCCGGCCTTTGCCCACAGGCGAAACGCGCCCGGACGGTTGATCGCTTCGACCATGTGGTAACAGGGGCCGAAACCCAATTGTTCGAGCGCGAGTTTCAGAGACATCGTGCCCGTGCGTCCAAGTCCTGCACCGATCACCTTCAAGGGCATGCTGTTCCTCCTCCGGCCGGTTCGGGAATCGCGAAAGCGCCCGATGCTTCGCACAAAGAGGGCGTTGGAAAAAGGGCAGGCGGAGGAATTCCGCCCGCGCTTAAATCCGGTTTTGTGACAAATGCTTCACGGCGCGCCTACCCTTAGCTGCGCTGCTTGACGAGGCAGACATTGTCCCGGACAATCCGCCGCGTTCATGGCGCATCGACTGTCGAATGGGGCTCATTTTATTTGTAACGCAAACTGGGTTGATCCCCTTAATTCTTGTCGAAAGAGGAGACAGAGATGACAAATCGCGTGCATCATCAGGACGTCGTCAGAAGATTGCTGGAGAGCAAGGCCGTGGATTTCGGGGCGATCGGCAAGACGTTCGCCGAACTCGGCCCGGCGATGGCTTTGGCCGACGAACCCTGGGAGGGGTTTTGCGGGACCATGCGCATCTTCATCCGCATTTTCATCATTCGCGGCCCCGGCCCGTTCGGCAATCCGGTCGAAAATCTTGGCCAGCTTTCGGCCGCCGCCAAGGAACTCTCCGACTGATCGCGCCGGCCCGCGCAATCGCTTCGGCGCACAACGCCAACAGATCCGGGACGGAGGTTTCGGAGCACGCACGGAAGAAAGACCGTGATGTGTCCCGTAACCTCCGTGCCGCCGGCCTTTAGCAGACATGCACACAGATCGGGGCAAGTGGGACCGCGGCGACCTCGTCCGCAGGCTTGCGCGCGTATTGGACGTCGCGAAGAAAGCCCTCACGCGGCTGGCTCCCGCCGGCTACACCGATTCCGTAGAGCCGTCACTGAGCGTCCGTCCGGAAAAGGTGATTTCCGAGACCGCTGTCCTGTTGCTCGCGGCATCGGCCGCGCGTCAGGAACCCGAGATAGAGACCCGCACCAAGACTCTGGCCGAACTCCTGATGGTCCACGCACGCAGCGACCGGATGCGCTTGGGTGTGTGCCTCGAACCCGCGCTCTCGCTCGATTACGCGCAAGCCCATGCCTGCCTCAGCCGGTTGGGCTATCCCGATCCCGCCTTCGACAAGCTCCTCGAGCAGAGCCAGCTCTCGCAGGCGCGTTCCGGACGGGAACGGCCGCCCCACCGGGTGCTGGAGCAGCAATGGATCGCCGGCCTCTTGGGAATTTCGCCCGCAGGCTTGCGCAAACACAATGGTTCCGCCGCTGCAGCCTCAGTGCTGGGAAATCCGCTCGATCTCCTGAGCGGCGGGCGCGAGGACGTCTACGCCCTTACCCACGCGCTGATGTTCGTGGCCGGCGGCGATCTTCCTCCCCGGCCATTGCCGCGCCGGCGATCCGCGATCCTCTCCGAAGCCGAAGCGGT
>Ga0265338_10005991_pt1 | contig 15637 bp, 12 predicted proteins | sample 42126metaG_FD_193579 | JGI IMG/M metagenome (GOLD analysis project Ga0265338, IMG submission 193579) | Rhizosphere microbial communities from Carex aquatilis grown in University of Washington, Seatle, WA, United States - 4-21-26 metaG | ecosystem: Host-associated > Plants > Roots > Rhizosphere... | reverse complement strand
GCTCTATTGCAAAGGCGCATAGTAGCCCGATCGAGCATAAACCGACAGCGGAGGCAGGCCCGCGGGCGGATTGACTCTTACCTTAACCTTGCGCCATTTTCCGTCGTGGGAAATGTCTTTGGGCTTGTAGCCAATCACGTACTGGTTGCGCAATTCGTTTGAGATTTTCTAGGCGATATCGCTCATTTCATCCACGTCGTCAACGCGGAAGAGACGCCCTCCGGTAGAGTCGCTCAAATCTTCAAGCAACTGCGGCCCGGTGCGTTCCTCGGGTGTGGGCGCATAAGCATCAAAAATGCCGATTGAATAGATCTCAGTATCTGACTCCCGCACTTCGGCTCGCACCTCCCCCTCGGTGTAGCGGGAGCGGTTGTCGCCGCCGTCAGATACCACCAGCAGCGCCTTACGTTCGTGGTGCGCGTCCTTCATCTTTTCAACACCGTAGTAGATCGCGTCGAGCAGGGCCGTGCGGTGGCCGGCGCGCACCAGCGCCAACCGCGCCTGGATGTCATCTACCGAACTTGTAAAGTCCTCGATCAGTTCAGGGCGGTCGTTGAATCCGATGACGAAAAACTCATCCTGGGGGTTGGCCGTTTTGATAAATTGCAGGATGGCATCCTTGGCCCGGATGAGCTTTGAAGTCATCGATCCGGAAAGATCGAATATGATGCCGATGGTGACCGGAGCATCCTCGCTGGCAAAGCTCGCAATCTTTTGCTCGTTGTTGTTCTCGTAGACCTGAAAATCCTCTTTTTCGAGGCCTGTAACCAGCCGGTTCATGGGGTCGGTAATGGTCACCGGAACCAGCACCATGTTTACATCCATGCGAATGAACGAGCCTGGGTGGATTTTGAGAGACTTGGTGCCCGCTTCAGGCGCGGCCTCAGCCCCTGCCGGTTCGGCACCCTGCGAAGTGGTCGAAGCAGGCGGCTGCACATGCACTTTGTTCAGCGGGTCGTCTTGCGCATGAGCGCGGACCAGGAAAATGAATGCGATAAAAAATGCTAACCATGCCTGGCGGCGGAACATTCCCTGTTGACCGCCCCCGTACTGCCGTTCGCGAGACTGGGGAAGGATCGTCATCGAATTGCACCCTAGGGTTGGAGGCGATAGTAGCACGATTTGCACACCTGCGGCGCTTTCAATGTGGGACTGCCTATTTGGGTGTGACGTAGCCGGAGGTAACAGGGTAGCAGCAATTGCTGAGATACAATCGAAGCTGAACCCCTGGCAATCTGAACTTGCTTCAGAAGCAGCTGCCCGGACCCAGAACTCCAACCTTTTCAACGCGGAGCACGACTCTCTTCATGGCTCGCATTTATCCTTTTCGCGCCTGGCATTACAGCCCCTCAGCCGTTCGTCTGAATGACGTCGTCACCCAGCCCTACGACAAAATCTCCCCTGCAATGCAGCAGGGCTACTACCAGCGCAGCCCCTACAACCTTGTCCGCATCATACTGGGCCTGCCTGAACTCTTCGATGCCGAACGGGGCGAGAGCGTTTACACGCGGGCGGCGCGCGATTTCAAGGCCTGGCGGGAACAGGGCGTCCTGACGCAGGAAAAAGAACCCTGCGTCTTTGCCTACTCGCAGCGCTTCAAAGTGCCCGGCTCCACTGAGGTCAGGGAACGGCGCGGCTTTATCGCGCTCGGCAAGCTGCACGACTACGCTGAGGGTGTGGTTTTCCGGCACGAGCAAACGCTTTCGAAGCCCAAAAGTGACCGGCTGAACCTGCTGAAGGCTACGCGGGCTCACTTTGGCCAGATCTTTATGCTTTACAGCGACCCCGGCGGCACGGTTGAGGGGATTCTGTACGACGGCGCGGGCGCGGCCGACGCCGAGATTACCGACGAGTACGGCGTGCTGCACCGCGTTTGGCGCATCAGCGATCCTGCCGCCATTAATATGCTCACCACCGCAATGGCCGACAAGAAGCTGATCATTGCCGACGGCCATCACCGGTACGAAACGGCTCTGAATTTCTCAAAACAGCACGAAGCAGCCGGCGAGCCCAAGCCCGAGTTCGGCGCGAACCATCTGCCGCAGCCGGCCTATCCTGAAGCCGCCGTAATGATGACCTTTGTGAACATGGATTCAGATGGGCTGGTGATTCTGCCTACGCATCGCGTGGTGCACAGCCTCGCGGCATTTGACTCTGCCACATTCATTGAGAAGGCGGGCGAGTTTTTCACCGTCGACCCATTGCCGGAAGGTGAATCCTCAACTCTGCTTGAAACGTTGAAAGCGCAAACCGGCACAGCGTTCATCGCCGTCATGCGCGGCGCAGATGTCCTGCTTCGCGCCAGGCCCGACAAAATGGAGGCTGCCTTGGCAAGCCTGCCCGAACGCCAGCGGCAGCTCGACCTTACCCAGTTGCACTCCATCATTCTTGACCGTCTGCTGGGCCTGGACGCCGAAAAGGTGCACGAGCAGACCAACCTCCGCTACTTGCGCGACGCGAGCGAGGCTATCGATCAGGTTCGCCGCGGCGAGGCCGATGTCGCGTTCCTCACCAACCCTGTGACCATGGAGCAACTGCGCGAAGTAGCTTTTGCCGGCGAAGTGATGCCCCAGAAGTCAACTGATTTTTATCCCAAGCTGCTCAGCGGCCTGACGATCTATGCGCTGGACTGAGCCAGTTGCGGGGGCCGGACGTAGACGCTTGGCGGCCGCGTTGGTTTGTTTAGCAACGGCGTCGATGGCGGCGCTGGCGCAGGTTCCTCCATCTCCCGCACCGCGTTACACGGTGGTACTCGATGCCGCACATGGCGGCGACGACACCGGCGGCCACAGCGGAAACTGGGCAGAAAAAGACACGACACTGTCCCTGAGCGTGCGCCTGCGTTCCCTGCTGGCGGCGCGGGGCATTGCCGTTATAACCACCCGCGAGGCCAACGCGAATGTCGACCCGGTACATCGTGACGAGCTGGCCAACCACGCCAACGCACAAGCCTGCATCAGCCTTCACGCATCGCTTAGCGGCACGGGTGTACACCTGTTCACTTCATCTTTGCCGCCCGCGCAGCCGGCCCGGATTCAGCCCTGGCGCACCGCGCAAGCACCCTTCATCAATCGTAGTCTGAGCCTTGCCGGAGTCTTGAATTCCGCATTGCAGCACGCCGGCTTGCATGTGATCTTGGGCCGTACTTCAATGCCGGTCGTTGACAGCATGGCGTGCCCGGCGATCGCGATTGAGATGAGCCCTGAAGGCATTCCAGGCACCGCGGACCACACTGCGGTCGATAGCCTTAACGATGCCGACTACCAGGCGCGCGTGGCTGAGGCAATTGCCGCGGCCATTGTTGAATGGCGCTCCCCAACCTCGGGTGCGGGAGCTGGCCAGCCGTGATTCCCCGCTATCAAACCGTGCTGTTCATTGTCCTCTTGGCGGCGTCGGTCATTATGACGGTGCTGCTATGGCGACAGCTCGACCGCGCCCACCAGCACATGCTCGAGGGCCAAAGCTCCGCGCCCACGCAGGCACCGCTGGTGGCTCCGGCTGAGTCTGCAACCCTGATGGTGGCCAGCGATGCCGACGGCTCGCTTCAGCCGCGTGTGCTGTCGTTGCCGCTGCCCTCGCTCGATGCCAATCCCGCAGCAAGAGCGCGCGCCATTCTCGGCAGACTGCTCGATCTTTACGCGGCCGGGGACTCCGCGCATCCCATTCCCGGAGGTGCCGCATCGATCGAACAGGTGTATTTGCTTCCCGAGCCAGCCAACGATTCCAATCCCAGCGCTGCGAGCAGCAAGAATGCCCAGACCGGCTCCCAGCTAGCCGTCGTGAATCTGTCAGGTTCCTTCGCGGCGAGTCACCCCTCAGGCATCGAGACTGAGACACTCACCGTGCTCTCAATCTGCGCCACGCTGCACGCCAACCTGCCGCGAGTTGGGTCGGTGCGGTTCCTGGTTGACGGGCAGCAGCACGACACGCTGGCCGGCCATGCAGACCTGACGCGAACCTATCTCACTTCGCAAGCCGTTCCCGCCGAGGAAGTGACACCGTGAACGATTCGCATCATTCAAGCGCTCCAACCATCGGCGTCTTCGATTCAGGATTCGGCGGCCTTACAGTATTGCGCGCGCTTATTGAGAAGATGCCGCGTGCAAACTTCGCATTTGTGGGCGACACCGCACGCCTGCCCTACGGCTCCAAGTCGCGCCGCACCATTGCGCGTTACGCCGTACAAAGCGCCCGGTTCCTTGTAGAGGAGCAGAATGCGGAGTTCCTGGTAATCGCCTGCAACACGGCCAGCGCGCTCGCCCTCGACGCCATTCAGGATGCAGTCCCCGTGCCGGTGCTGGGCGTCATCGAGCCGGGCGCGACGGCTGCGCGGCAAGCTTCAAAAACCGGCGACGTGCTGGTCATCGCCACCGACGCAACAGTGCTTAGCCAGGCCTACACCGCGGCATGCCAAGCCCAGGGATTGCGCGCGCTTGAGAAAGCCTGCCCGCTGCTGGTGCCGCTGGTTGAAGAAGGATGGACCGACCATCCGGTGACGGTAGAAGTCATCGACATCTACCTGAACGAGCTGCGCGCCGAGGCTTGGGCGCGAGGGCTAAATCCTGACACGCTGGTTCTGGGATGCACGCACTATCCACTACTGCGGCCGCTCATTGGGCGCGCAGTGCGGCCGGGCGTAAAAGTAATCGACTCCGCCGAAGCCACGGCGCAAATTGCCGCACAAATGTTCAATGGCCGTGCGTCGGGAGAGATCTCCGCAGCCGAACAAACTGAAATTCGCTGTTTCGCGACCGACTCGGTAGAGAAATTCGAACGGCTCGGCTCGCGCTTTCTTGGCCGTCAAGTAGGCAAGGTCGAGCTGCTCGATCTGGGCGGCTGACGCGCTGTGCCAGCGCCGTCGGTCGGTTCGCAGGTGCTATTGGTCCCTGCGAATGAAGTGTTGTCGCGCCGTCCCTACGGGACTCCGGTATGGTGTGGCGCGATCCTTTCCCCACGCTGAAGCGCGGGGCTAACATCCACTTCGCCTACGGCGCGCTTACGGGTGCGATCGGAAATTCGGCCGACAGGCTGCTGATATCCTATAAGGCGGCGGCTCCGCCGTTTCCCCTTTTGGATTCGATCTTTGGAGGAACCAGAAACGCATGATAGATTTGTCCGGCAAAACGGCCGTGGTCTTTGGCCTCGCCAACAAGCGTTCCATCGCATGGGGCATCGCCCAAAAGCTGCACCAGGCCGGCGCGACCCTGGCCATTTGTTACCAGAATGAGCGCATGAAATCGGAAGCCCAGGACTTGATCGACGAGCTGCCCGGCGCATCGGGATTCCAGTGCGATGTCTCGAGCGACGCCGAGATCGAAGCGCTGTTTGCCGCGCTCAAAGAGAAGTACGGCACGCTCTCGATCCTCGTCCACGCGGTAGCCTTTGCGCCGCCTGAAGACCTGCGCGGCGAATTCATCAACACCAGCCGCGAGGGCTTTCGCATTGCGCACGAAGTGAGCGTCTACTCGCTCATCGCGGTGAGCCGCGCCGCTGTGCCGCTGATGACCGAAGGCGGCAGCATTATGACTCTCACCTACTTCGCCGCCGAAAAAGTTGTGCCCAACTACAACGTAATGGCGCTGGCCAAAGCATCGCTCGAATCCGCGGTGCGTTATCTGGCGTCAGGCCTCGGCCCCAAAAACATTCGCGTGAACGCCATCTCCGCCGGGCCTATCAAGACGCTGGCCGCGCGTGGCATTGGCGCGCTGGGCGACATGCTGAAGGCCGCCGCCGATCGCGCTCCGCTGAAGCGCAACGTAGATCAGCTCGAAGTAGGCGGCGTGGCGCTGTTTCTAGCCAGCGATCTTTCAAGCGCAGTAACCGGCGAAACCATCTACGTAGATTGCGGCTACAACATCATGGGTTTTTGAGGGGAATCGGAGTTTGTGTAGCGCGGGTCTCCCGACCCGCGCGTGGCTCCTGTTCCCTGTTCCCTGTTCCCTGCCTTTAATACACTCCGTGATAATCCGGATACTCCGGGTGTTCTGGCGTAGCCGGCGGCGGATTCTTCTTCAACTCATCCAACGCCAGCGAAACCGCCTTCTCAAGCTGCGGATCGTGGCCTTCGCTCACCAGCTTGGGATCCTGCTCAACTTCATAATCGGGATCGACGCCGTGATTCTCCACGTCCCACTCGCCCTTGGGTGAGAAGAAGGCGACGCTCGGCGAAGTTACCTGGCCGCCGTCCATCAACGTTGGAATGGGCCCGATACCCACCAGCCCGCCCCAGGTGCGCTTGCCCACCAGCGGGCCGAGCTTGGCCTGCTTGAAGAGCCACGGGAGCGCATCGCCGCCTGAGCCGGACTGCTCGTTGGCCAGCATCACCTTGGGCCCGTAGATGCCCGCGTTCGGCGTATGTTCCACGCGGCCGTAGCGCGGCTGCCAGTAGCTTTCAATCTGGCGCTTCATCACTTCAATAAAGTAATCGGCCACCTGGCCGCCGCCGTTGAAGCGCTCGTCGATAATGGCGCCCTTCTTGTCAGTCTGCGAAAAGTAATAGCGGTTGAAGTTGGTAAATCCACCGCCGCCGGTGTCGGGCAAATAGATGTACGCAAGCTGGCCGTTTGAAAGCTTGTCAACCTTGCGGCGATTGCCCTCGATCCAGTCCAGGTTACGCAGGGGGCCTTCGCTCATAACTGGAATTACCGAAATGTCGCGCGGGTCTTTGCCGTCGGCCGGCGCGATGCGCAGGCTGATCACCTGGCCGGCGGTGCCTTCAAGCGGCTGCTGGATATCGGTAGCCGCAGTCAGGTCGGCTCCATTGATGGCCAGAATGCAGTCTCCCACTTTTACATTGAGCCCCGGCTGAGCCAGCGGCGCCGGGGCAATCTGCGGATTGAAATCTTCGCCGGTGTAGATTTTGGCAAAGCAATAGCGGTCGTTCTTGATCATGTAATCGGCGCCGAGCAATCCGCCTGGAACGTGATCGCCCTCAGGAATGTGGCCGCCGAATCCGCGCAGATGACCTACAGAAAACGCGCCCAGCATTTCCTGGAAGATGTAGTTGAGGTCGGCGCGTGCCGCGATGGAACTTACGTAAGGCTCGAATTTCTTTTCCTGGGCATCAGTGTCAGTGCCGTTGAAGTGAGGATTGTAGAAGAACGCGCGCTCAATGCGCCACACTTCTCGGTACATCTGCGCCCACTCAGCCTTGGGCTCCACGCGCACCTTAAGCCCGCCGAAGTTGAGGCCGCCATCTCCCGGCTTCGCAGGTTGATCTGCAGGCACCACCACCCACGACGGAGGACCGCCCCCGCCGTCGTCACTGTGCGGGGGAGCCATGGCGAGCAGCATCTTGTTGCCATCGGCTGAGATTTCAAAGCTGGCGACGCGATCAGCAAGCTTATCGGTCTTGCGTTCTTCTGGCGTCCAGCGGCTGAGCGTACCCGCCCCATCGAAGTCATGCGAGGGCTGTGCATACAGGTAGTAAAGGCTGCCCTTCAATCCCGTGCCGAGGGCGAGGTAAAGCCCATCGGGCATGGGCATGGCCACAATGCGCGACTGAATGCCGTCTAGATCGATCTTCACCGGCTTGGGCGCTTCGGGTTTCTTAGTTCCTTCATCGCCGGATTCCTTCGCGTCCGGCTTTTTGTCTGATGCGCCGGCGGCGGCAGTGTCTTTTTTATCGTCTTTCTTGTCGGCTTTCTTGTCGGCCGGCTTTTCGTCGCCCAGTTCAGGCGCAAGCGGCGAAGCTCCATCGGCTTGCAGTACTGCGGCGTACACCTTTGAGCTCTCGATATAGAGATCGCTGGTCATATCGAGGCCGTCAGAAGTGGCTCCGCCGTTGGTGCTGGCGCTGAAGTAGAGATATTTGCCGTCGCGATCGAAGGCTGGATCGTCGGCGTCGGCCAGCGGATCGGTGACGTCTGTCGATTTGCCGCTGTCGACCGAATAGAGCGTAATGGTGTGCAGGTGGTTGGCGAGCGAGCGCTCATACGCGAGCCACTTTGAATCGGGCGACCACGCAAAGTCGAACTCCTGGTTTGAGAATCCACCGTACTCGTTCTGGTCGCAGACTACGGTCGCCTTGCCGGTGGTTGTGTCGAGCACCCAAACCCTGTTGCGGTTGTCGTTGAAGACGATGAGCTTTGAATCGGGCGACCACTTGGGATTGAAGTAATACGAAGGGTCGCTCGATATGGAGAACTTTTTTACGGGCGCTGCGCCGGCAACAGCATCGCCCGTTTGTGGCGCAACGTGGAGCGCATAAAGGGCCGACTCGTCAGAGAAATATGCAATCGACTGGCCATCGGGCGACCAGGCAGGCGTGCGCTCCTCAATGCCCGGGGTGTTGGTGATATCGCGGGTCGGCCCCTTCTTGGTTGCAACGGTCAGTATCTCGCCATGCGCCTCAATTGCCACACGCACGCCGGTGGCAGAGATCGTCACACCCTGCACTTCGCCGCCCACGCTCTGAATGCGCGGCCGCACCTCGGGCAGATCGGCATCCAGATCAATCGGAACAATGCTGTCCTTGCCGGATGCGGTGTCGAAGGTATGAATCTCGCCAAGCTGGTCGTAGACCAAAGTGCTGCCTTCGCCGTCAAGCGTGTGAATGTCAGGCCCTTTGTTGTCGAAGACCTTTTTCACAGTCTTCGTTGCGGAATCGTATTTGAAGATTGTGATAGGCCCGTCGCGGCCGGAGAGGAAATAGATTTTGCCGTCCACATAAACCGGATCGAAGTCAGATGCTTTTTCATGGGGAATCTCGACCGAATCGAGACCGGGCAGCGTGGTGAGCCAGATGGTGCTGGCGGTGCCCCCGTGATAGTTGCCCCACGCTACGTAGAAGTTGTAATTAAAGCCGAAAGCAAGCGAGAGGGGCGAATAGGCGATCTCTTTGCCGTCAGTCGAAAACTGGCCTTGATAAGCCATGGGCAGCGGCATCACTTTCGCATATCCACCTTGCGCGGGAACTGTGTAGAGCTGCGTGTAACGGCTGGCAGAGTCGCGGTTCGATCGAAATACGATCTGCTTACCGTCGGGCGTCCAGCCTACCGCGTTATCGACCACCGGGTGATACGTCACGCGGAAAGGAATGCCGCCGGTAACTGGGATGGTGAAGACATCGGTGTTGCCGTCGTACTGGCCGGTGAAAGCAATCGTTTTGCCGTCGGGCGAAAAGATCGGCGCAGTCTCAATACCCACACCGGTGGTGAGGCGCGTGGCGCGGCCACCGGCGCGCGGCACCACCCACAAATCGTCGGCGTAGCTGAACGCGATCAGGTCTTTGCTGATAGCGGGCCGCTGAAAGATGTGCGGGCCCGAGGATGCGTGGGCAGCAAGAGCGGCGCTTAATGCGCAAACCGCAGCGATAAACGCGTAGAGATTCCTGGCAGCAATTCTTAAGATCGCAGGCATGCGAGCCTCCATGAGGGATGGGGAAATGTTAAACGATGGAAGTAGCGCCGGTCTCCAGACCGGGGCCCCCGGCGAATGATTTGTATTCGCTGGGGTGGAAGACCGGCTGTACGGTGGGTCTCCAGACCCGCCGAGGAATGATTTTACCGCCCAATTCGACCGTTTACACAATTGCCGTCATTTTGGCCCAGGCTCAGCACCCGCAGCCTTCACCACGCCATGCGCGCCGCCCTTCAACGATGAGGACAGGTACGGCAACCAGCGCCGCGGCCGAATCAATCCAGCGAATGTGCCAAATTGCGAAGGCTGCCAGACCTGCCAACGTAACGGCTGCGAGATAAGCGCAGGTTGCCGATTGCGTGGCGTCGGCGGCGAGTGGGCGATGATTGAGCGCCAGCGCCTGACGCCGCTTGAGCCAGGCGAGAATGGGCATAATCACCAAGGCCAGGGCGGTAACTGCGATGCCGAGACAACTGGTCTCAAGCGGACCACTCCATTGCGCGGCTGCTATCACCACCACAACACCGGCGAGCAGAAACAGCAGGATTGCGGCTGCTCGCTCGGCGATCTTTCTGCGGCGAGAAACCCACGGCAGAAAAGCAAACAACACTACTGCTGCCGATAGCAGCTCAATCACGCTGTCGGCGCCGAATGCCAACAGAGCTGCGCTGTGTGCGCGGGCCGCCGCGAGCAGAGCTCCGGCGCACTCCGCCAACATCCAGACGAGCGTGATTGATTGCAGCCACGCGACTGTACGCGGCATTGCGGCAGGCGCGGCGCATGAATCGATGCATTGAGACCCGTTACCGGTCTGCGAAATGGACTCCATGGATTAAGGATAGTGGAGATGTGAGTTAGGCGCGGGTCGGGAGCCCGACGCTGCTACTCTTTCAGCGTCACTGTGATCTTGCGCGCGTCCCCGCCTTCAGCGGTGATGAGGATATCGCCCGTAGCCCGCTTGCGGATGCTCTTGAACTTGTCGCCCCACTCAACCAGCACTAGCGAATCGGGCGTCAGCAGTTCTTCAAGGCCGAGAGTCTCAAGCTGGCGCTCGCCCTCAAGCCGGTACACATCCAGATGGAACAGCTTGATTGGCTTGCCCTCGCGCGTGCCGTCGTACTCGTGCACCAGCGTGAAGGTGGGACTGGTCACCTCATCCGGCTCCGCCGCGTCCAGCGCCTGCGCGATTCCCTTCACCAGCGTGGTTTTGCCGGTTCCCAGTTCGCCGCGCAGAAGCAGCAATTGCGGTGGCTTGAGAATCTTCACCAGCTTGCGCCCCACCTCAATGGTGTCGGCACCGCTCTTGGTCGTGTATTCGTGAATCTTGCCTTCGGCGGCGGGTGCGACGTTGGTCATTGCTCAGCCTCGCGCGGCGCCTCGGGTTTGCGCGCCCTGTATCCAAACATACCCGTTTGTGCCGCGTGATTGAAAGCGAAAAGCCTGTGAAAGATGCTGGAGCGCATCGGTCGCAAGCAGAGTGTGTTCATTCTGTACAGTCACCGCCAGGTCCGCGGCCAATCCGTGCAAATAGACCGCTGCCTCCACGGCGCGCGCCACATCGTTCGGATACTGCGCCAAAAGACCGGCAATCATTCCCGTAAGCAGGTCTCCGCTGCCACCCTTGGCCATGCCCGGGTTGCCGGTGGTATTTACGGCCACGCGTCCATCAGGATGAGCAATCAGTGTCCGCGCACCTTTCAGCACAAGGGTTACGCCCAATCTGGTTGCGAAACTGCGGGCAGCTTCAAGACGATTGGCCTGGATTTCTGCGATCGAGGTTCCAGCCAGCCGCGCCATTTCGCCCGGATGCGGAGTAAGCACCAGCGTTCGCTGGCCCTTGCGCGCCAGCTTGGCCAGAAGCACGGGCTTTGCCGCTAGAATATTAAGCGCATCGGCGTCAATCACGGCCGGCAGCTCAGTGGATGAAAGTAGCCCGGCAACGAATTTGGCCGTATCGGGGCCTTGGCCGAGCCCGGGGCCGACCGCCAGAACAGTTTTGCCGCCCAAGAGTGCAGCCAGCCGTTTGGGTTCGAGATTCTCTTCGCCTATTTGGCCGGCCTCATTGGCCTCAAGCGCCCATGTCATCAACTCAGGCGCAATGGCCGATACAACCGGCATCGCGGGCGCAGGAACCCCAGCGGTAACAAGCCCAGCTCCAACGCGCAACGCCGCAAGCGAAGTCATGGCAGAAGCGCCGGCCTTGCCGCCCGCCGATCCAAAGGTGCCACCCACTACAAGCACGTGGCCAAAGCTGCCTTTGTTGGCGGCCGCTGCGCGCGGCGCCTGTACCAGTTCCATTGACGTGCCGGCCCAACCAATGCCCAACTCGGAGATCAACAAGTCGTCCGGCGATCCGATCGGCGCTACAACAATCGGCTGATCCCAATTGCGCGTCAACGAGCCGAAAACGTGCGCGGGCTTGGGTGCGGTAAATGTAATCACCGCATCGGCGGGAAAAACCGGCGTATCGACAGTGGCGCTGGTTGCGTCGGCCGGCCAGCCCGACGGCAAATCGACCGCGAGAACAGGCCCGCGCCTGCTCATGATCCATTTCAGCGCATCGAGCGCCAGGCCCTTGATCGGCGGCTTGAATCCCGTCCCAAGCACAGCGTCAATCACCAGGTCCGCATCACGCGCAGGGTTCAGCCTCTCCAGTTCAGCCGCAGTCTCAACAACGTGGATTGAAACTCCAGGAACCGCGACAAACTCGCGCCAGGCCTCGGCAGCATCGCCCTTCAGGCCGTCGCTCGCGCCCAGCAGAATTACCGCAACCTCAAGCCCCGCCTGATGCAGCAGGCGCGCAGCAGCCATACCATCGCCGCCATTATTCCCGCGCCCGCACAGCACCGCGATCCGGTGCGCTCGGGGAAATTGTTCGCGCGCGAAAGCCGCCACGGCCGAGGCCGCGTTGCGCATCAGCTCAAACGAGGGTGTTCCGATGCGCTCCGTAGTAGCACGGTCGCATGCCTGCATTTCGGCTGCTGAAAGAACCCGCATGGCTTAGAGCCTGCTATTAACTTTCGCGTAGGCGGCGCTGGGAGTCAATTTTCCCCAGATCGCGAAGCAAGGAGCGACACAGATTGGACATCTGCTAGCGACGAGCGACAAAGAGATGGGGAAAAGTGGCCCCAGCCCGAAGGGTTGCGACGCAAATCCGGGGTCCCCAGCGACGGGCCTTGGTCGCTGGGGTGGGAATCGCGCCATACTTTGTTGTCGTCCTCGCCTTGGAATGGCCAAAGTCTTCGTCCTCCGTCGCGTCTGGCGCGATTTTCGCTCGCAACGCCGCCTGCGGGAAAGTTAATAGCAGGCTCTACTTCATCAGACGGGCCGTCACGGCGACAGAAGACCCGGCGCGGGTGAGCGTGCAGTTGGCTTTTACATCGCAGTGGAAGTGGATGGCCGCAGGAAAGAATCCCCACCCCTGACCGCGCGTCCTCAGGCCGCCGGGTCCCACAAAAAACTGTCGCCCGGCGCGCGTTTCCACTGTTCCCCGCGTGGGATTGTCGCCCACAATCACGTCATCGCCGTCGATGGGTGCAGGCAGCAAGCGATAAAGCGGCCCCGGCGGCGCTTTCTTTGTGAAGACTGGCCTGACCGTCACTTTTTCCAGATTCTTGACCCAGTCGTTCTGATCGCCTCTGACCGGATAAGTGGTCGTAAAATCCCAGGCGGCGATGTGGTCGTAAAATTTCTCAGAGCAACTCATCGGGCCTTTCATTTCAATGCGAACAATCTCGCCATGGTCTCCGCGATCGTAACTGATCTCATCCCCGTCCATACTTCTCTCTGGTGGACCCTGCGTAGGAACGGCGCTGCCCCCTTCAGGCGCTTTGAAAGGGAAGAGGATCTCCTTTTCGCAGATTGTGATTCCCGATTGGTCTTTCAAATGAATGGTGAACATGATTTGGCGCGGGGGATTCGCAGCAACCGCGGCAAAGCCCGCCAAGTCATCGGAAGAGAGCGGGTTCACATAAAACAAGTAGTTGGCTTTTCCCGTCCAGCGCGCCACCAGGTCTCCGCTTAGTCCGGAGTTGGCTACGCTGCTGCTTCCTAAATCGACGTACGGGGGCGGCGGGGGGCCCTGATTCAGCGACCAGATGGCAATGATCGCCAGACCCAGGCAACCGATCGTCGCTATCGCCAGCAGGACTTTTTGTTTTCTTTTGTCAGGGGGCGGCGCGGCCGGTGCAGCTGGTTGGCCTTCGACAACAACAACCTGTTGCGGCGGCTCCCCCAGGCTGGTCAGCGCATCTCGGTAGGCGTAAAGATCCTCCTCCGGCGTCGGGTCGTAAGGCACCGTGTCGTAACGCAATTTTTCTTCGCGCGGCTCTTCGGCCTCGTTGTCTACTTCATCATCTCGCTCGTCCGAGTCGTCTATCAAAGACTACCTTCGATTCTTTTCCGGGCGCGACGTAGAATGCCGATGCCATAGGGGGAAGCTCCACATGAGCTGGAGATATGCCGGAATTCCAGGCTCCGGAAACTCCGATTCCATTGAATGATTGTGATTGAAACACGATGGACTCAATGTGGCAAGGCAACGCGCACAACAATGACCAACGTTGATTACGTGATTTCACACGTGAAACTTATTGATTCAAATTCACTTGGGAAATTTCAGCCGTGAATCAACGTCCCAGCGCGGTCTGGATCAGCAGCCATGCATTCAGCACGGCGATGAGAACCGCCGTAAACCACGCTAGAATTTTCAAACCGCGACCATTTACGAATTCGCCCATCATGGCGCGATTGCTGGTGAAGATAACCAGCGGAACTACCGCAAAGCTGAGTTGCAGCGACAGAATCACCTGGCTGAGGATGAGCAGTTTTTCAGTGCCGGATTCACCGGCAACTGCCACCACAATGATGGTGGGAATGATTGCTAGCGAGCGGGTGATGAGCCTGCGCAGCCATGGCGCGACGCGAAGGTTGATGAATCCTTCCATCACCACCTGGCCGGCGAGGGTTCCCGTGATGGACGAGTTCTGTCCCGAGGCGAGCAGCGCGATGGCAAACACTGTGCTGGCGCTGGCCGCGCCTACCAGCGGGCTCAGCAGCTTGTATGCATCCTGAATGGCCGCCACCTCAAAATGGCCGCTGCGATTAAACACTGCAGCGGCAACAATAAGAATGGCCGCATTCACAAACAGCGCGATGGTGAGCGCCAAAGCCGAATCGATGTTGGCCATGTGAATGGCTTCGCGCTTGCCTTTGGAAGTGCGCTTGTAGTTGCGGCTCTGCACAATGGAGGAGTGCAAGTAGAGATTGTGCGGCATTACAGTTGCGCCCAGAATGCCGATTGCGATGTACAGCATTGCAGGGTTGGTAACGATTGAAGCCGACGGGATAAACAGGCAGCGCAGAGCGGGCAGATAATCGGGTTTCGAGAAAAACATCTGCACGCCGAACATGGCAATGATGGTGCCGATGAGCGCAATCACCAGCGATTCAACGTAGCGGAATCCCCAGCGCTGCAAAAGCAGGATCAGCAGCACATCGAGCCCGGTGATGAGAACACCGTAGAAGAGCGGAATGTGAAACAGCAGCTCGAGCGCGATGGCCGAACCGATAACCTCGGCCAGGTCGCAGGCGGCAATCCCGATTTCGGCCAGAACCCACAGCGCAAAGCTGGTCCATTTGCCATATCGCTCGCGGCAAAGCTGGGCCAGGTCGCGCTCAGTGGCCACGCCCAATTTGAGCGACAGGCTCTGCAGCAGGATGGCGATCAGGTTCGAGGCCATCACTACGAACAGCAGCGTATAGCCGAAGCGCGATCCGCCGGCAATATCGGTGGCCCAGTTGCCGGGGTCCATGTAGCCGACAGAGATAAGGAAGCCGGGCCCCAGGAACCCCAGCAAGCGGCGCCAGTAGAGCCGCGAGTGCGACACCTGTACGGTAGAGTGCACCTCGGGCAGTGAGGGCTCGGTGGAAACGGTCTGAGTAATGGCGTTGGAGGACATAGACATTATTCGGGGGAAGAGCGCAGCACCACTCCCTCAACGACAGTATGCCACAGTTTATTAACTATGGTTAATGAATTTAATTATATTAAATTATCGAAAATCTGTAGCGCCAGTCTAGCCGCTCGCCGGTGTCTGATCGAACATAGGGGTTCGGCGGATCAGCAATGGCTTTGAGGTTTACTACAAGGAACGATTATCCCTTTGACGCATGCACGATTTAGCGAGATAATGCGTATGTGCGAGGGATGCGATGAATCTTTACTCTCTGACGCGCCGGTTTCCAACGGAGAAAGCTGCACTCGATCATCTGGTGA
>Ga0265338_10005990_pt1 | contig 15640 bp, 15 predicted proteins | sample 42126metaG_FD_193579 | JGI IMG/M metagenome (GOLD analysis project Ga0265338, IMG submission 193579) | Rhizosphere microbial communities from Carex aquatilis grown in University of Washington, Seatle, WA, United States - 4-21-26 metaG | ecosystem: Host-associated > Plants > Roots > Rhizosphere... | reverse complement strand
TGCTGATCGCCGGCACGTACACGGCGGTGTGCCTCCTCGGCCTCGCCGGCGCATGGCGCTGGTCCGTGCTCGCCATCGTGTGGGCGGGCGCGGTCACGGCGATCGTGCTCAAGTTCGTATGGGTCGGCGCGCCGAAGTGGCTGGCCGCGGCGATCGGGATCGGGCTCGGCTGGATCGGCGTCGCCGCCATGCCGGAGCTCGCGTCACATCTCGGCGTCACCGCGGTCGTCCTGCTCGGCATCGGCGGCCTCGTCTACACGGCAGGCGGGATCGTCTACGCGCGCGGCCGGCCCGACCCGGTTCCCGACGTGTTCGGGTACCACGAGCTGTTCCACGCGATGACGATCGTCGCGGTCGCGTGCCAGTACGTCGCGATCGCGTTCTTCGTCGTGCGTGTCGGGTAAGTCGGCTAGACGCCGACGAGCCCGAGCATCCGGCTGAAGTGCGGCCGGGGACCCGGCGAGTTCGCGAGGATCTTCCTGATCGCGGCGGCGAGCGCCGCACTCTCGGCGGCGTTCGGACGGAGGTCGACGCGGACGCCTGCGACCATCAGGGACTCGATCTCCTCCGCTATCGACTCGGCTGCGCGGTCGCCGTTTGCGTGAAGCGCTGCGAGAAGCTGGGTGACGTCACTGTTGCGGAGCGACATCGAGCCGCTGCCGAAGCTGAACGCGGTCTGTTCAACCGGTCTCGTTCTCATGCTCGCTCCTTTCGGCGAGGAATTGGAAAGCGGGGGGACGCCGCAAAGCCCCCGCTCCGAATCACGCGCCGACGCTCACGACGTTCTTGGCCTCGGGGCCCTTCTGACCCTCCGCGACCTCGAACTCCACCTTCGCGCCCTCGGCGAGCGACTTGAATCCGTCGCCGGCGATCGAGCTGTGATGGACGAAGACATCCTTGCCGCCCTCATCCGGGGTGATGAAGCCGTAGCCCTTCTGGTCGTTGAACCACTTGACGACTCCGGTTGCCATATCTAACACCTCCTTCTGCCTACTCGTGAACGGGCAGAGGAGGCGCAACGCACCACGCTTCCGTACTCGTCCGGTATCAAGATGAGCGTACCACTGTTGGAGCGCTAGATTGCCGTGCAGAGTCGAAGCGGGAGGTCGCCGTGGCCGAAGATCATCGGATCGTGGAGCACGACGAGTGGCTCGAGGCGCGCCGTGCGCTGCTCGCCAGGGAAAAGGAGTTCACGCGCTTGCGCGACGAGATCGGCCGGCAGCAGCGCGCGCTCCCGTGGGAGCCGGTCGAGAAGGAGTACGTCTTCGACGGGCCCGACGGCCGCGAGACGCTGGCCGAGCTGTTCGACGGGCACAGCCAGTTGATCGTCTACCACTTCATGTTCGCGCCGGAGGACGACGCGGGTTGTCCGCACTGCTCGTTCTGGGCCGACAGCTTCGACGCGAACGTCGTGCACCTGAAGGCGCGCGACGTGACGATGGTCGCGATCTCGCGCGCGCCGCTCGCCAAGCTCGCTGCCTACCGGGAGCGGATGGGCTGGAGCTTCAAGTGGCTGTCGTCCGGGGGCACCGACTTCAACCACGACTACGGCGTCTCGTTCGAGCCGGACGAGACAGACGACGCCGTCTACAACTTCGCGACGATCGTCCCCGGGCTCGCGGATCGCGAGGGAATGAGCGTCTTCACCAAGCACGACGACGGGCGGCTGTTCCGGACCTACTCCACGTATGCGCGCGGCATCGACATGCTGAACGCCGCGTACAACTACATCGATCTCGTCCCGAAGGGTCGCGACGAGGAGGGTCGAGCGCCGCAGTTCTGGGTGCGCCGCCACGACGAATACGACCGCTGACTCCCGCACTGCTCTGGCGCTCGTGCTGCTCGTCGTCGCGGCGGCATGCGCGGGCTGCGGCGGCTCGGGGAAGGCGCAGACCGTTCTCGAGACGAAGCGGACGGTCGTCGCGCTCGCGCTGCACGGCGACGACGTCGCGTGGCTGGCCGGCGGCCGTGGGGCACGGTGCCCGGTCTCGCTCTGGCTCCGCAGCTCCGGGCGAACGACCGTGCTCCCGCTGCCGCGTAGCGTCTCGGCCGCGCGTGTCGACGACTGCAGCGTCTTCGGCTCGTACGGCTTCGCCGCGGTCGCACTCGCCGGCACGGACGTCGCGTGGATCGTCAACGAGCCGCACGAATATGTCGGCGTCGTCTCGGAGGGTGCGTCCTCGGCAACGCCCCGGCTGACGTCGACGCTCGTTCGCGCCGCCACCGGCGGCGGCATCGTCTCACCGGTCGGCGCCTCCGTCGGAGGCATCGCCGCGACGAGCGCAGGCCTGCTCTATGGCACCGCGCACATCGCGTATCGCCAGACCGTCGTCGACGACGGGACGTGCGACCTCGACCTCGCCCGTGTCGGCTGCCGGACGCGCGTCGACGGCGGCGGCGTCTTCGCATGGTCGCGCGGTGTGTCGACGCGCGTGCCCGGGCTGCCGCCGTCCGCGGCGCTCGCGTCGGCGGGGAACCTGCTCGCGGTTGCGGCGCAGCCGCGCAGCCGCTGGATCCACGGTGCGGCGCGCCTCGCCTCCGTCCAGGTGCGAGACGCACGCAACCGCATCGTCATGAGCGTGACCGCGCCGCAGGAGATCGACGGGCTCGCGCTGTCGAAGCAACTCCTCGCCGTCGGCGACGGTCTCACGAGCACCGTCTCCGTGTACGCGGTGCCGTCCGGGCGATTCCTCCGCGCCGTCCCCGTGAGCCGCGAGCCGTCGACACGAATCGCGGCGGTCGGGCGCAGGCTCGTCCTTTGGGACGCGCAGCACGTGTTCACCGTCGATCCGGCCACCGGCCGACGGCGGACAATCGTCGGCTTCGCGGCGCCGACGCATTCCGAGATGGGCTTCTACTGGACGGTGACGGCGGTCGCGGTCGACGGGAACCGGCTCGCGTGGGCGCAGACGACCCCCGGCGGTCTCAGCGTCGTCAAGGTCGTCGACGCGGGCTGACGAAGCCGCGTTGACGTCACCCGCGCCGCGAAGGTAGGTTCGCCGCATGGCCAGCATCGTCTCTGCCGAGATCTCCGCCGACGCGCTCGACGGCTTCGCCGCGGCCGTCGGCGCGGAGCACGTCCTCACCGACGAGGCGAGCCTCCGCGAGTTCCGCGACCCGTTCGCCTTCGAGACCTGGGACGACTACACCGCGTCGGCGGTCGTCATGCCCGAGACAGTCGAGGAGATCCAGGAGATCGTGCGCGTCGCCAACCTGCACAAGACTCCGCTCTGGACGCACTCGACCGGCCGCAACAACGGCTACGGCGGACCGGCGCCGCGCGTCCGGGGCTCCGTCATCCTCAGTCTGCGCCGGATGAACCGCGTGCTCGAGATCAACGAGGAGCTCGCGTACGCGGTCGTCGAGCCGGGCGTTCGCTGGTTCGACCTCTACGAGGCGATCCAGGCCGGCGGACACAAGCTGATGGTCTCGTGCCCCGATCTCGGCTGGGGCAGCGTGATCGGCAACACGCTCGACCACGGGGCCACGTACCTCCCGACCGGCAAAGACATGGCCGCGCAATGCGGCATGGAGGTCGTGCTCCCGAACGGCGAGGTGATGCGCACCGGAATGGGCGCGCTGCCGGGCAGCAAAGCCTGGCACGTCTACAAGCGCGGCCTCGGCCCCACCCCGGACCAGATGTTCATGCAGTCGAACTTCGGGATCGTCACGAAGATGGGCTTCTGGCTCTATCCGCAGCCGGAGTGCTACATGCCGCTGTGGCTGCGCGTCTGGCGCGACGACGATCTCGCCGCCGCCGTCGACACGCTACGGCAGCTCATGCTGGACGGCACGATCGACCACATGCCGCAGATCATCAACACGGTCCTCTGGGCGTCCGTGCTGACGAAGCGCGAGCTGTGGCACGACGGCGAGGGTCCGATCCCCGACGCCGTCCTCGACAAGATGGGCCGCGAGCTCGAGGTCGGACGCTGGATGATGCGCTCCGCGCTCTACGGAGACGAGAACGTCGTCGACCTCCGCTTCGAGAAGATCAAGGCCGCGTTCGGGCAGATCGAGGGCGCGGAGGTCTGGGGGACGAAGTACAGCCCGGACCGGTACGGCGAGATCGAGCATCCCGTCGAGCAGGTGCAGGCGGGCATCCCCGGGCTCGGCCTGAACCAGATGACCGGCTGGTACGGCGGCGAGGAGGGCGGGCACATCGGCTTCTCGCCGGTCGCGCCGCTCGTCGGGAAAGACGCGCTCGCGCTGCGCGACCTGCTCCGCGGGATGATCGAGAAGGAAGCGGGACTCGACTACATGGCGGCGCTGATCATGCCGAACGCGCGGAGCTTCATCCACGTCACACTCGTCATCTTCGACACGAAGAACGAAGCGCAGGCGCGAGCCGCGTACGAGACGTCGAAGATGCTCGTCCGCGAAGCGGCGAAGCAGGGATACGGCGAGTACCGCGCGCACCTCGACTTCATGGATCTCGCGGCCGACCAGTACAGCTTCAACGACCACGCGTACCGGCGCTTCAACGAGACGATCAAGGACGCGCTCGACCCGAACGGCATCCTCTCGCCCGGCAAGCAGGGGATCTGGCCGCGCGGGATGCGCTAGCTCTCGTACGAGAGGCCGTGCCCGAGCGGCAACAGCGGCCGCTCGGAGTCGCACGGCACGTCGGACATCTGCCCGTCGGCGGCGGCCTGTGACGACGGCAGCTCGAAGGGGAGCTTGCCGGCTGGTGAGTAGCGGCCGAAGACGACGTCGAGGATCGCTTCGGGGCTCGCGCCGAAGGTGCCGACGAGCCCGGCGGACGCCTCGGCGATCTCGGTGAGCACCGCCGGCCGGTCGAGGAAGACGACGAAGATCGTCGGGACGGCGCGCGCAACCTCGAGCACGCGGTCGCGCTCGTCTGCCGGGAACTCGAGGCTCCCGGCGTGGAAGACCGACTCGATGAACGTCGCGGTGCGCGGCTCGAACGGCGCGTGGCGGAACACGATCGCCGCGTCGGCGTCGGCCGGGTCGGCGACGACCTCTCCGTACGCCGCGGCCGCCGACGCCGGAAGTCCGTCGACGTAGATGCGCGCGCCGGCAGCGAGCGGAAGCACGCCGTCGTTCGCGAGCAGCACGATCGAGCGGCGCTGGGCCTCCGCGCCGGCGGCGCGGAACGTGTCGCTGCCGCAGAGCCGCTCCGCAGCCTCCGGATCGACGTACGGGTCGTCGAACAGCCCGAGCCGGAACTTGTCGCGGAGAATCCGCCGCGCAGACTCGTCGATGCGCGACTCGGAGATGCGTCCGGAGCGGACGAGCTCGACGAGCAGCTCGGGCAGCGCCTCGCCGCCGAGCTGGTCGCAGCCGGCTTCGACGATCTTCGCCAGCCGGTCGGCGGCGTCGAGCTCCTCCACGCCCCACGCCTTCGCCTCCCAGATGGAGCCGTCCGGCATGGGCATGTCGCTGACGAGACCCCAGTCGGTGCAGACGACGCCGTCGAAGCCGAAGCGGCCGCGCAGCATGTCGGTGATGACGCCGCGGTTGTAGCCGAAGCCGACGGGCTCGAGCTCGGTGCCGACGGGACGGCCGTAGTACGGCATGATCTGCGCCGTTCCGGCGGCGAAAGCCGACTCGAACGGCCGCAGGTGATCCTCGAAGCGTCCGCCCGGATACACCTGATCCTTGCCGTACGGGAAGTGCGGGTCCTCGCCGTCGGCCTGCGGTCCACCGCCGGGGAAGTGCTTCGTCATGCACGCGACGCTGTCGGGACCCAGCTCGTCGCCCTGGAAACCGTGGATGTAGGCAGCGGTCAACCGGCCGGCCAGGTCGAAGTCCTCGCCGAACGTGCCCGAGATGCGCGCCCACCGCGGCTCGGTGGCGACGTCGGCCATCGGGTGGAGCGCGACGTGGATGCCGACGGCGCGGTACTCCTGCCGGGCGATCTCGCCGAAGCCGCGCACGAGCTCCTCGTCCTGCGTCGCCGCGAGTCCGATCGGCTCCGGCCACTGCGAGAACGAGCCGGCCGCCCAGCTCGTCGCCGGGTTCTCGTCGAAGGCGTGCCGCGGGTCGGAGGAGATCGTCACCGGGATTCCGAGCCGCGTCGATTCCGCCAGCTGCTGCATGCGGTTGTGCCACTCGGCCGTCCGGCGGGCATCCGGCGTCGCATAGACGTTGAAATGGTTGAGGTGACGCTCGGCGACGAGACGCGTCGGGCCGTCGCCGCCGAAGATGGACGGGCCGTCCAGTAGCTCGCCGTCGCCGCCGACGAGGATCGCCGGGTGGAACATCAGACCGGCCTTCTCCTCGAGCGTCATCTGCGCCAGCAGGTCGTCGACGCGCTCCTCGACGGGCAGCCGCGGATCCTCGTACGGATCGAGCTCCCCGTTGCCGTTGAGGTCGCGCACACGCCGGCCGTCGACCTCGAACGTGACCGGATCCGATGTAGCCGCCATTCCGCGTCGGATCATATGGAAGCGCCGAAACGGGCGACGCCTCATCCGATCGGGATGACGCAGCTGGGCCGCCGACGGCATTGACTTCCTGGTGATGCTCGGGATCGTCACTCAGGCACAGCGGGTGCAGGCGCGGCTGAAGTCGCTCGTGCAGCTGAACATCGAGCTGGCCAAGGTCGAGGGGAAGCGCAAAGCCATCGCGCTCGGCATCGCTCTCGGCCTCGCCGTCCTCGCCGCGGTGCTCGTCCTCTATGCCGTCGGCTTCCTCTTCGCCGCCGCCGCGGTCGGCATCGCCGAGGAGCTTCCCCTGTGGTTGTCGCTGTTGATCGTCGCGATCGCGCTGCTCCTTTTCGCAGTCGTCGCCGGTCTCGTGGCGGCGCGTTTCGCCAAGAAGGTCTCGCCGCCGTCGGAGGCGATCGAGGAGTCGAAGCTCACGGTGGAGACGGTGAAGAGCCATGCCTGAGCGCACCGCCGAGGACATCCGCCGGGAGATCGCCGCCGAGCGGCAGAGCCTCGCCGACGATCTCGACGTGCTGCACGCCGAGGCGCGCTCGCTCGTCCCGGTGGCCGTGGCCGGCGTGGTCGGCGTTGTCCTTCTCTCGCAGAGCAAACGACTGGTCTCCGGCGCCCGGTTCCTCTGGAGACTCCTCTAGTCTCGGTAGCGGCGAACCTCCTGAGACAGCGTTCTAACGCGCTGCGGCCTTCCGCCGTTTCGCGCTGTTGTCGAATGCGGTAAGGGTCGGCTCGGCGAGCCGGGCGGCCCTGAGGACGTCGCGTTGGACGGCTTTGTTGAGTGCGGCGAGCGAAGTCACATGCTGAACGTGGTGGAAGGTCGACTCCAGTCGGACTCGGACGATGCCGGCGACGACGAGCGTGGCGAGCTGCACCTCGGGATCGATCGGGTCCGCGCCGATCCGTTGCGCAAGCGCAAGGGATACCCCTTCTATGAAATGTGGTAGGTCGGCGAACCGTGCAGCGACGAGCGTCGGCGATCCGGTGGCGGTGTCGCAAAAGAGCCGGAACAGGCGCAGCTGGCCGGCTTCGTCCAGGGACTCCCAACGGCCCGGGCGAATCTCACCACCCAGCGATTGGACAACGGCTTCGACCAGCGAAGCGCGCCCGCGTTCTCTTACGGCATCGGCCATGGCAGTGGACATGGCCTCGGAGCGATCGAAGAACATCGACTCCTTGGTCGGGAAGTAGTTGAACACGGTCTGCTCAGAGACCTCGCACGCCGCCGCGATCCTGGCGACGGTCACGTTGTCGAAGCCGTGACGCATGAACATGGCGGTTGCCACGTTGGAGATCCGTTGGCGAAGCCGCCGCTTCTTGCGGTCGCGCAGGGACTCGTTCGGGTCAAGGGCCTCGTCGGCGTGCATCGCCTCGAGCGACTCGAGGACGGCATCCAGGTCGGTGTCGCCGGGTGTGGTCACGTGAGCCAGTGTAGATGAAATCTTAGTGTCATGCTATATTTAAGGTGACACCAACAATAGAGAGGCTATATGACCATGAATCCCCCGGCTGTCGAGGCCCACGGCTTGACGAAGACCTTCGGCACGAACCGCGCCGTGGACGAGATCGACCTCACCGTCATGGAAGGTGAGATCTTCGGCGTGCTCGGCCCGAACGGGGCGGGCAAGACCACGATGCTGAACATGCTGGCGACGCTGCTGCCGATCGACGGCGGCGAGGCGAGGATCTTCGGTCACGACGTCCGCACCGAGGGCCATGCGGTGAGGCAACTGATCGGCGTCACCGGCCAGTACGCGTCAGTCGACGAGAACTTGACGGCCCGCGAGAACCTCTGGCTGTTCGGTCGTCTGCAGGGACTGTCCTCCAAGCAGGCCCACAGCACCGGCGACGACCTGCTTGCGCAGTTCGACCTGACCAAGGCCGCTCGCCGACCCATCTCGCAATTCTCCGGCGGCATGCGCCGTCGCCTCGATCTCGCGGCCAGCCTGATCACCAGACCCGCACTGATCTTCCTCGACGAGCCCACGACCGGACTCGACCCCCGGACGCGCGGCCAGATGTGGGACACGATCCGTGACCTGGCCGCCTCGGGATCCACGATCTTGTTGACCACCCAGTACCTCGACGAAGCCGACGCCCTGGCCGGCCGGATCATCGTGATCGACCGCGGCCGGAAGGTCGCCGAGGGCACCCCCGCCGAGCTCAAGGCCAAGATCGGCACATCGAGCCTCCGCGTCCAGCTGGTCGAAGGCGCCGACACGGCGAAAGCGGCTGCACTGGCTGCCGACCTGACCCGCGAGACACCGATCCTCGCCGCAACCGGCACAGGATTCAGCGTCACGTTGACCGACGCCAACCAGGCTGCCGACGTCCTCATCGCGCTCCGGAACCACCGGCTCGAGATCACCAACGCCACCGTCGAACAGCCGAGCCTCGACGACGTGTTCATGGCTCTTACCGGCAGCCCGAGCGAGACCCCCGTCCCCGACAGCGAAACGAGCAACGTATGACCGCAACCATCACCGACCCGACCCGGCCCACGTCCCGACCGACCGCACGCGCCGTCCAGTCGTCGGTGCCCATTCGCGCGGCGCTCACGCAGATCACGACGCTGGCGTGGCGCGCCCTCATCAAGATGAGCCGGAACCCCGAGCAGCTCGTCGACGTCACCTTCATGCCCGTGATGTTCACCCTGCTGTTCGGGTTCATGTTCGCCGGGGCAGTCTCCGGCAGCCGGGCGAGCTACCTGCAGATCCTGATTCCCGGCATCATCGCCGTGACCACGATCACCGCGTGCGTCGCCGCCGGAGTCCAGCTGCGCGAGGACATGGACAAAGGCGTGTTCGACCGCTTCAGGTCGCTGCCCATCGCCCGGATCGCCCCGCTGGCCGGACCGATGCTGGCCGACCTCGCCCGCTACGCCATTGCCGGCGCCGTCGCGCTCACCGTCGGCGTACTCATGGGCTACCGCCCCGGCGGCGGCGTGCCCGGCGTGGCCGCAGGAATGCTCCTCGCCGTCATCACCGGCTGGTCGCTCGCCTGGATCTTCATGTGGATCGGCACCAGAGCCAACACCGCCGGCGCCGTCCAGGGCATGTCCATGATGATCATGTTCCCGCTGGCTTTTCTCTCCAATGCATTCGTCCCGGTCAGCACGCTTCCGGGATGGCTCCAGACCGTGACGCGGATCAATCCGGTCTCGCATGTCGTCTCGGCAATGCGCGACCTGATGAACCATGGCGCCGTCACTGCCCAGGTCGGATGGGCGCTACTCGGATGTGCCGCGGTCGCCGCGATCTTCATTCCGCTTGCCGTTCGCTCATACTCCAGGCGGGTTTGACCAGCCCCGGATGTAATTCCGAAAACGAATGCCCCCAGCGGGATTCGAAGCCCGCTGCTAATAGCGATTTTCCGCGGTCGAGGACAGCACCTGGGACAGCACCGCTCGACCACGTATGGTCACGCGGCGAGCATATCGGCGTAGTCGACCTCCGTCTCGTCGACAGACGCACGAGGCGCACCGACCCACGTTCGCAGCAGCTCTGCACGTCTGCGTCGAGGCGCGCAGCTCGATCCTCGACGGCGTCGAGCAGTTCAAGTCGAGCAGCCGTCTCGACCGCAAGCTCCGCTCCGACCTGCGCCTCGTCGAGCGAGCCGTCGCCGCGCTCGATCGCGACGTCCTAGGTCCCTAGACGCGCCCGACGGCGCGGCGCCCATGACCAGTCGTCGCGCCGTTGACCAAGGAATCCCGGCGAGGGATACTCGGCCCACTCCTGCTCCCGGCGACGAAGGAGGGCACCATGCTTTCGAAGATCGCCTGCGGCCTGATAGTCGGCGGACTGCTAGCGGGAGCCGCGTTCGCCGCTGAGCAGGGACCGGTCGAACCCGGGGGCAAGATCGGCGCGATGACGGTCGCGCGCGGCGACCAGTACCACGCCGACGTGGACCTGTTCCTCTTCTGCCCGACCCTGATCAACAAGCCCGGCACGTACCACCGGTCGTGCAGCCCGGAGATAGTACGGCGCCTCTACATCGGCGCTGGTGACTTCGGGTGGCCGACGCAGAAGGAAGCCGACAGCCACTTCCCCGAGCACTGGAGCCTCTGGATCGACAGCCACTCGGTCGACCTGCCACGCTTCGGCGCGTCCCACAGCTACGACTACCGCAACGGCAAGCGGGTGGTCTCGAAGAGTTGGAACGTGATCCTCGTCAACGCCCCATCCGGCAAGCACACCATCCGCTACCGGTTCAAGCTGCCGCAGGGCATCGTCGACCTCACGATGACCGTGACGATCCCGTAGGCGACGTACAGCGGTCGCTAGTCGGCCTCTACGCGGAACGCGGACTTGGCCTCGCGAGTCGGCCCTGCATGGCTGTGCGTGAAGGTGTGGGCATCGTCAGCGGATGCCGCCATCGAACTCGTCGCTGCTATCGCACCGCAAGTCGGGGCCGAAGTGCGTGGGAGCACGGAGGTCTACACATCCGACCCAACTGAGCCGCCTCAGGACATGCCCTTCGGGTATGACCTGACGTTCCAGGCTTACGAAGAGTGATCGGCGTAGGCCCCGCTCCTGGCCGACTAGGACGACCCGTCCGGCGAGGACATCTAGCCCGACGCTTGCTCGCCCCGTACCGTCGAGCCGCCGGGGCGAGCGTCAGCGCATGGCGTTCGGATCGCCGCCCCGGCGCGCTGCCAGCCCGCTAGCCGTTCGGGACAGCGCCGCTCGTCGGGATGTCTTCACGCGGGACTGACTCGACGGTCGTCCCGTTGCTCAGTCGCGCTCGCGTCGCGTGCGCGACATCGACGCCCTGCGGAACGCCGTCAACGGGGATGAATGTCTCCCACTCGTGCTGAGCGACGACGGTGACGGGCAGCGGCTTCGTGAGCACGCCGAGCTGGCCGGTCGGCGTCTCGATGTAGACGTGCGTGATCTGCACCTGCTGCTCGGGCGAGGCGTTCCAGACGTTGAGGAAGTACGCCTCGATCGGCTGAGCGAGCTGCTGACCGTGCAGGATCGTCAGGAAGGCCCGATGTACGCGCAGATGTACCTCGACGCGCTTCTGTCGGCGATCGAGGACCTTGTCAGCGAACCAAGTGATGACGCCGCTCGTCCCGCACCCGAGCGTAGGACTTGCTCAGGACGGACCGACAGCTCGCACCGGGGCGATTGGGCACGAGTTGGGCGCAGATGATCGAGCCGTAGCCCTCGCCGACGTTGTCGGGGCGGGCAGGATTCAGGGACAGCACCGGGGACAGCATCACCCGCACAGCCGCGGCGTCGCTGACACATCTGACCCAGCAGGAATGCGCGCTTCCGCATCCCTACCTGAGTCAAATGCCCCCAGCGGGATTCGAACCCGCGCTACGGCCTTGAAAGGGCCGCGACCTGGACCGCTAGTCGATGGGGGCGGCGCGGCTCACGATACCGCCCGCCCGGGTTCGGAGACCGGAATCAGAACGGCGTCGGGATGTGACGCAGCGGAGTGTCGGGCTCGCTGTAGCCGCGGGCGCCCTGGCGCTTCGGCAGCTTGACGTCCGGCGGTGCGAGCGGCTCGTACGGGATCTGGCTGAGCAGGTGGCTGATGATGTTGAGGCGCCCGCGCTTCTTGTCGTTCGTGTCCGCGATGTACCACGGTCCCCAGGACGTGTCGCTGGCGAGGAACATGGCGTCGCGGGCGCGCGAGTAGTCGTACCACCGGCTGTACGACTTCAGGTCCATGCTGGAGAGCTTCCAGAACTTCCGCGGATCGTCGATCCGGCTCTCGAGCCGCCGGGTCTGCTCTTCGGGGCTGACCTCCAGCCAGTACTTGATCAAGATGATCCCGGCGTCGACCATCGCCCGCTCGAACTGCGGCACCTGCTCCAGGAACCTCTCCGTCTGCTCCTTCGTGCAGAAGCCCATGACCCGTTCGACACCGGCGCGGTTGTACCAGCTGCGGTCGAAGATCACGACCTCGCCGGCGGCGGGGAAGTGCGGGACGTAGCGCTGCATGTACATCTGCGACTTCTCGCGCTCCGACGGCGCGGGCAGCGCGACGACCCGGAACACGCGTGGGCTGACGCGCTCCGTGATCCGCTTGATCGTGCCGCCCTTGCCGGCCGTGTCACGCCCTTCGAAGACGACGCAGATCTTCGCGCCCGACTTCTTGACCCACTCCTGCAGGGCCACGAGCTCGCCGTGCAGCTTCCGCATCTCCTGCTCGTACTCCTTGCGCTTCAACTTCGCGGGCTCGGTGCTCGTCTTCTCCTTCTTGCTCTTGCTCATGGCGTTCCCTCGCTTGTGGCTCGGTTGGGGGCAAGCGCGCGGTGTGCATCGACCGGGGCCGCCGCCGGCGTACTGCGACGCCGGAGCCATTTGCTCGTCTCGACGACGGCCGGCAGCAGCGCGGCGAGACCGAGGCAGGCGAGCCACTCCTTCCCGGTGAGCGAGGTGGTGAGCAGTCCCCGCTGGAGTCCGGGCAGCTCGGTGGCGAAGACGATCATCGTCAGGGGGAACAGCGAGATGGCGAGCGCCTTCAGCAGCGGCGACGAGAGGCCGCTGGCGGGGTCGCGCCGGTTGGTGAGCGCGTTGAAGACGGTGCCGAGGCCCATGACGACGAACGTCATCGTCAGCGACGCCGTCGGCACGTCGGTGCTCGGATCGTCGGGCCCCGCGACGAGCGGGATCAAAGCGGCGACGAAGAGCGTCGCGGCGTAGACGACCCACAGCGTGACCGCCGCCCGGTTGGTGATCTGCACCTTCGGATCGCGCGGCGGCCGGTGCATCACGTCGGGCGCTCCGGGATCGACCGCGATCACGACGACGCCGGACGCGGTCATGAACACGAGCAGGTACAGCACCATCAGCGGTGTGAGCGCGACGCCCTGGTTGATGTCGAACGCCGACGCAGCGATGAAGAGGAACACGAGCGACAGCAGCTGCGTCATCTGGTAGCGGACGTAGGAGACGACCTTCTCGTAGACCTTGCGGCCGATCTCGACGGCGTTGACGAGCGTGCCGAAGTTGTCGTCGGTGAGGATCATGCGGCCGGCCTGCTTGGTGACCTCACTGCCGCTGCCCATCGCCACGCCGATGTCGGCCTGCTTCAGGGCGGCCGCGTCGTTGACGGCGTCGCCGGTCATCGCCACGATCAGCCCCTGCTCCTGCATCAGGCGCGCGAGGCGGAGCTTGTCCTGCGGCGAGACGCGGCCGAAGACGTGCAGCTCGGGGAGCCGGCGCTTCACCTCGTCGTCCGGCAGCGCTTGCAGCTCGGCGCCGCTGATCGCTCCCGGCCCGAGCCCGAGCGTCTCGCCGATCGCCTGCGCGGTGACGGCGTGGTCGCCGGTGATCATGCGCACGTCGATACCGGCGCCGAGTGCGGTCTGGACAGCGTCCCTCGACGAGGGTCGCAGCGGGTCGATGATCCCGACCATGCCGACGAACGCGAGATCGTTGGTCAGCGACATCGGGTCGGCAGCCATCGCGTCGGCCTCGCCGTCGTCGACGAAGCGCGCCGCGAAGGCGAGCACGCGCAGACCCTTCGCGCCCATGCGCTCGTTCGCGGCGTCGATGCCCGCACGCGCCTGCTCGATCGGCATCTGCGAGCCGGTCATCGGCCCGCCGGAGTGCGTGCAGCGCGCCAGCACGACATCGGGACCGCCTTTGACGAGCTGGATGACGCGCTCGGTTCCGTCCACCGGGTAGCGGTGGAAGGTGGCCATGAACTTGTAGTCGGAGTCGAACGGCACCTCGCCGATGCGCGGATAGGCGCGCCGCGTCTCCTCCGCGTCGACGCCGAGCTTGGCCGCGAGCACGACGAGGGCCGCTTCCGTCGGGTCGCCGACCACGCTCCCGTCGTCGCCGACGGTCGCGTCGCTGTCGAGGACGAGGCCGAGCGCCAACCGGGTGAAGTCGGGCACCGGCGCGCCGGCGACCGACGTGAGGGCGCCGCTCTTGCGGTAGCCCTCTCCCTCGACCGTGAACCACGCGTCGCCCGTGTACAGCGTCGACACCATCATCTGGTTCAGCGTCAGCGTGCCGGTCTTGTCGGTGTTGATCGCACTCGTCGCGCCCAACGTCTCGACGTCGGTGAGGTTCTTGACGACGGCCTTCGCGTCGGCGAGCTGCTTCGCACCCATCGACAGCAGGCCGGACACGAACGCAGGCATGCCGGTCGGGATCGCCGAGATCGCCATCGCCGTGCCCAGGAGCAGCACCTCGGTGAAGTTCTCGCCGCGGGCGACGCCGACGACGACGATGAACGCGACCGCACCCCACGCGATGATCCCGAGGAAGTACGTCAGCTTGCCGAGCTCCTGCTGGAGCGGCGACCGCGTGCGGGTGACCGACGTCAGCATCGTCGCGATCTTCCCCATCTCGGTCTCCATGCCGGTCGCGGTCACGACCATCGCGCCCGTGCCCCTCGTCACCGCCGTGTTCTGGAACAGCATGTTCGAGCGATCGCCGAGCGCCACGTCCGTCCCGGCAAGCGCGCCCGCGTCCTTCGGGATCGGAGCGCTCTCGCCCGTGAGCGCCGCTTCCTGCGTCTCCAGCGTCGCCGAGTGGACGATGCGGCCGTCGGCGGGAACGATGTCGCCCGCCTCCACGTCGACGATGTCGCCGGGAACGAGGTCGACCGCAGGCACGAGCTCGACCGAGCCGTCGCGCACGACCTTCGCCTGCGGAACCTGCAGGTTCGCGAGCGCGTCGATGCTCGCACGCGCCTTCAGCTCCTGGCGCGTGCCGAGGACGACGTTGAGGAGGATGAGCAGCGCGACGATCACGCCGGTCGAGACCTCGCCGATGACGAAGCTCACCGCGACGACCGCGATCAGCATGATGTTCATCGGGTCGCGCAGCTGCTGGGCCGCCACCGCCCACATCGACGGCGGCTTCTCCTTGGTGATCTCGTTCGGGCCGTACGTCGACAGCCGCGCCGCCGCCTCGGTGCCGGTCAGGCCGGAGTCCGCGTTGGACCCGAGCGCGGCGACGACCTCTCCGGCGTCGCGCCCGTACGGCGGCGCGTCCGCGTCCAACGACGTCGTCGTCACCCCGGTCGCCATCGCCGCATTCTCGCAGGTAGCGGCATGAGAAGATCCGGTCGGCGTGGCTCTCGCGACTCCGGACACGAAGGCTCGGGGACTCGCCCGCTTCGTGCCCGTGATCGGCTGGCTGCCGCGGTACGACCGGCGCTTCCTCCGCGGCGACATCATCGCGGGCATCGCGGTGACGGCGCTGATCGTGCCGAAGAACCTCGGCTACGCCGGGATTGCGGGCGTGCCGCTGCAGAACGGG
>Ga0265338_10005989_pt1 | contig 15642 bp, 13 predicted proteins | sample 42126metaG_FD_193579 | JGI IMG/M metagenome (GOLD analysis project Ga0265338, IMG submission 193579) | Rhizosphere microbial communities from Carex aquatilis grown in University of Washington, Seatle, WA, United States - 4-21-26 metaG | ecosystem: Host-associated > Plants > Roots > Rhizosphere... | reverse complement strand
CATCGTCTTCCTGGAGCATGTACCCCACCAAACCGCCAGCACTGCGCTTTGGGCGAACGTCATCATCGGAGCAATTAATTTTGTGGCGACGATCGTAGGGATGCTTCTGATTGACCGCTCCGGACGCAAGCCGCTGCTGATGTCGGCCTTCGCAGGAATGGCTCTTTCTCTGGTTGCGGTTGCGGCAGCAATTCATTTTCAAGCCGCAGGAGCGATCGTTCTGATTTTCGTTCTTACCTACGTCGCATGTTTTGCCGTCGGCGTGGGCACCGGGACGTGGGTCATGATGTCGGAGATTTGTCCAACACGAATCCGCGGCCGAGCCATGTCCGTCGCCACAGTCTGCCTCTGGTGCGGAACACTCCTGGTGACTCTGACATTCCTGACTCTGGTCCAGGTTTTCACCGCACCCGGCGCTTTTCTGTTCTACGCGATTGTGTCGATCGCCGCGTTCCTCTTTGTCTGGCGGACCATTCCTGAAACCAAGGGCAGGACGTTGGAAGAGATTGAGAAGTGGTGGCTGACTCAAAAACACTGATCAGGATTTCGGCGGCCGATCTTGCCCCGCCCCGGTTCTCTTCCGCAGCAGGCCGTGCTCGTCTTCCACCACATACGAGCAAACCCGAAATGAATCGCAATCGACGCCCACGCTTCGGGACAGATGTTCCGCAGCGATCTGTACCGGCAGAACATCAATGACGAACTGCCAGCCGGGCGGCGAATTCGGCAGCTGACACACCAGATCCGCGGCATCCGGCGCAAGCTTTTCTCCGATGAGCATCACGGACGCGCCTAGTATCCTGAGATCATGCGCGACCGCCAAGTCCTCGTCGCGCATCCGCGATTGGTCAATCCAAATGCAGAATCGCATTCCCTGCCTGACAATCTCCTGGGGCCCGTGCCGAAAGTTGCTGCTGCTCATAGCCGTGGCCGGCATTTTCACGCCTTCTTCCCACAACAGCCGGCCTTCGTGGCAACTGCCCAGACTTCCGCCACGTCCCAGGAAGTAATAGGGTGCGCCGCCGATTGGCCAACTGGACTCCTTTATCTGGGCTTGCCAGGACTCCAGACGCTGACCTGCCTCACGAACCGCGTGCAGCAATAAAGGCGCAACCGCAGAAAAATCTGTCGTAACGGAACTGGTCAGCGCCGCAGCCCCAATCAAAAGGGTCGAGTAGGTGTTTACGGAAATGGCGTGATCGAGTTTCGCGGAGATCGCGAGTGCTATCGCTGATTCCCGAGCAAGCGGGCTATCCACCACATTGGTGATGCCAATGACCGTGGCGCCACTTGCCTGCGCCTTGGCCAGCAGTTGCACGATCTCCGTGCTGCGGCCACTTCGAGAAAGTGCAACCACCACCGCCCCACGGGGAATGTCCGTGAAGTACAACAATTCAGCGGCTTCCTGCAGGTAAACCGGATGGCCGGCCAATTCAGCAAGCGACCCAGCGCTCATTGCCGCATGCCAACTGGCTCCGATGCCGGTCACAAAAACATGGCGAGCCGAGCAGATCAGAGAACTTGCCCGATGTAGCGCATCCTGTCCCGGTCCCACGAGATAGTCAATGGTACGTGCCATTTCCTCCGGTTGACGAAGTATGTCTTGCAGGAGATGAGTAGGCGCGGTCACGCTTGCTCCTTTGGCAGGTTAGGGCGTCGCGTCCACGTGCGGTGGAAGGCGTCGCGAAATCGAGAACGAGTGGGAACGGGCAATGATCGCGTCACGGGGTCGCCGATCATTATATGTGGCGGATTCCAAAAAAAGGTTCTTCACACTGTCGACTTGCCACGCGACGTGCCGGCTCTTGCTTGACACCGCATTCGAGGCGGTGCTAAAAAACTCGCCTGCAACCGCTATCACAAAGCGGTTTCCGTGGGGGCGCTGCATGGGCGGTCAAGGCATCCAACGCCGGGAAATTCTTCGCTACATCGGTATCGCATCGGTGGCCTCTACATTCCCCGGGTTCCAGCAGTGGGCGTTCGCCTGTGCCCACGAGCACACTGCTGTGCCTTCACCGCAGGCTGCGCCCGGCAACTACACACCCTCGTTCTTTTCTCCGCAACACTACCAAATGATCGAACACCTCGCCGAGATGATCATTCCGGAAGATGACACGCCCGGCGCCAGGAAGGCGGGTGTGGCTGAGTTCATCGACTTCATGGTGGCCAATCGAGTTCCGGTCAGCACCTCTCGCGACGTGCGTTCGACGCAAGACGCGATCGCCGCAGGAAATGAAGCGCAACAGCGCTTCCTCGCCGGGCTGGGTTGGATGAATGCACGCTGCCACTCCGAGTTCGGCCGAGAATTTATGGAGTGCACTCCAGACCAGCAAACCTGCGTGCTGGAGGAACTCGCCTACAAAGCCAAGTTCAAGCCGGCAACGGAGAGCGGACGCGCATTCTTCCTGCTTATGCGCGATTACACAGTGGTCGGCTACTACACGACGAAAATCGGGCTTGAGAGCCTGGGCTACCCCGGGCTTCGGACGGTTTGGCCGAAAATGCCAGCCTGTCCGCATCCTGACGATCCCGAGCACGCCAGGCTCCAGGAGCCGGCGGCCTCAAGAACACCTGTGCAAGCGCAACTGAGATAGAACGAAGTGCAATAGAGAGGAATCGTTCATTGTCTACAGAAATCTATGACGCGATTGTCGTAGGAACCGGCGCCGGCGGCGGCACCGCGATGAAGATGCTGTGCGAGGCCGGCCTGAAAGTCTGCGCAATCAACTCGGGCCCGCGCATCATTCCCGAAGAGGATTATCGTCAGCACCGCCAGGTTTACGACCTTAAGTTTCGGGGCCACGGCAATCCGCTGCGGTTTGAGGGCAAGGCGCACCAGGAGCCGTACTCCGTCGAAGAGTCCGAATACAGCGAGGGACGAGATCTGTTCGAACACGATGTTGCCTATTCCAACGCACCCGGCACGGATTGGTACTGGAAGCGTTGCAAAGCCACCGGCGGCAAGGCAAACTTCTGGGGGCGCTCCTCAGCGCGCTTTGGCGATATCGATTTCAAGGCCGCAGATCTCGACGGTTTCGGCGAAAACTGGCCGGTGGATTACGCTGAGATTTCGCCGTGGTTTTCAAAGGCCGAACGGTACATGGGCGTAGCCAGCACCATCCAGAATCGCCCCAGCAATCCCGATGGCGAATATTTGCCGCCCATGCCTTGGCGCTGCATCGATCACATCATCCAGAAAGGCGCCGAGAAGATTGGCGTTCCATACTTGCCTGACCGCTGCGCCCAACTAACGGTCGAACACAATAATCATCCCGCCTGCCACTACTGCGGAAATTGCAGCCGCGGGTGCGACGTTGGATCGTTCTTCTCTCCGACCTGGTTCACGATCCCGGAAGCCGAGGCCACCAAGAACCTGACGCTCCTCACCAATGCACTCGTACGAAGTGTAATCACCGACGAGAACGGAACGGCCAAAGGAGTCGCCTACGTCGATCGGGTGTCACGAAAGGAAATAGAAGTGTATGCCAGGGTGGTGGTGCTTGCCGCCTCTTGCGTAGAGACGGCGCACATCATGTTGAACTCGAAGTCGCAACACTGGCCCACAGGGATTGCGAATTCCGCCGGACAAGTCGGCCGCAATTTGGTCGATCACCTCTACGGTTGTCCGGGTTACGGATACCTGCCTCATCTTCTCGGTCAGCCCGCAAGCCCCGACAGCATCGCCGATTCCACGGTCGCCTGGGCCCCGCGCTGGCAGAACCTGAAGAATCCGAAGGAAGAGAAGTTCATCCGTGGCTATTCGCTCTACATCGGTGGCGGTTGCGGAGACTTCCCCGGATATTACGGACAGATCGAAGGCTTCGGATCGACCTACAAGCGCGACCTCAAGCGTTACTACCCGACTCCCATCGGCGCCCTCATTCAGGCGCCATCACTTCCCAGCCCCACCAACTTCGTCGATATTGACCCGGGCAAGAAAGACATCTTTGGAATTCCCCAGCTTCGCTTTCATTTTCAGTGGGGCGAAAACGAACTCTTGATGTGGCAACACTCGAAACAAGTAATGATCGATCTGTTCAAAGCGATGGGCGGAGAGATGTGGGGGATGGACGACGAGCCTAACCGTGCCGGAACGAGCCTGCACGAAACCGGGGTCTGCCGGATGGGAAGCAATCCCGAGACTTCAGTGACCAACAAGTGGGCGCAAACTCACGACGTGCCGAATCTCTATATCTGCGACGCGAGTATCTTCCCGTCCTCCACCGACAAGACCACGACCATGCCCATCATCGCCTTCGCCATGCGCACCTGCGATCACATGCTCAGCAACTTCAAAGCGGGCGTTCACAAACGAGCCTGAACGATCAAACGAACCGTGCAGCCTATCTGGCACCGCTCACAATTTTTTGGAGGTTCCACCGACCTGAGCACGGGTTTTCCGCATCACAATCTTGCCTTGGTCGATTTCGCGAGGACTCTCATGGGGGCGTGGTAAGTCTTGGCGAATCTCTGCAACGAGGAATGAACGAAGTACGAGGAGAGTGACTTATGAAGTTCAAGAAAGAATCAGCCTGCACACGCCCCCAGGCGGCCATGCTGTGCGCCGTCGCGATTGTGCTCTTGATGTTCGCCAAGGGCGCGTTCGCCTCCGGGCCCGTGGAAAAAGTAATCTACAGTTTTCTCGGCCAGGACGACGCCACTATGCCGATGGCCGGCCTGGTTGCCGATGGCGCAGGAAATCTCTACGGCACGAGCCTTGCCGGCGGCGATTCCACCTGTGGCTGCGGTTCAGTCTTCGAATTGAGCCCACCGGCCCTACCCGGCGGCGCGTGGACCGAATCCGTAATCTACAGTTTTCAGGGCGACAGCACGGATGGAAGGTCTCCCTATGGCACCTTGATCATCGACAAACTGGGCAATCTCTATGGCACGACCTCCGACTTCCCCACTCGCAGCGGAACAGTGTTCGAGTTGTCCCCGCCCACCGCTCCCGGTGGTGCGTGGACCCACAACAGGCTCTATCGATTCCCTGCGAATGGCGTAGCGGGTTCCGGGCCCTTCGGCAAACTCGTTATCGATGGAAAGGGCCACCTTTATGGCACAACGTTGGTGGGAGGAAGGCAGGTTGGCACCGTTTTTGAATTGACTCCCGCGGCAACCTCAGGGGCACCATGGAGCGAGGTTGTGCTTCACAACTTTGGAAAACCTGGCGACGGAAGTGAGCCTAACAAAAATCTGATCCTTCACGGGGGAGCGTTATACGGAACGACTCCGGACGGCTTCGTTTTCCAGTTGGTGATAGAAAGCGGGCGCTGGACCGAGAAGATCCTGTACGAATTCCCCTTCAACTCGTTCGGCGGTCCGGGAGATGGCCTGGTCTTTGACTCGGCCGGCAATCTCTATGGGACTTTGACGGCGGGCGGCACGAGCACGAACTGCCAGCTTGGATGCGGAGCGATTTTTGAGCTTTCGCCCCCCGCCGTGCCTGGCGATCGGTGGGTGAACACTACTCTGTACAACTTCACCAACGGTCCGGATGGTGCGACACCTCGTGCGACGCTGATTATCGACAAAGCGGGCAATCTGTACGGTACCGCGTCCAACAATCCCCGGGCGTTACGTCCACCAGCAACGATGGGACGGCCTTCGAATTAAGTCCGCCCGCTGTACCGGGAGGAGAGTGGACGGAGACCACACTGCACGAGTTTGGCAATACACACAGCGACGGCAGCGTGCCCCAAGGCGAAGTGATCCTCATCAGGGCAAGCTGTATGGCACAACGAGTCGAGGCGGAACTTCCCAAAGATGCTCGGAGGGCTGCGGAACCGTCTTCAGCATCGCGCCCTAGGGGATCGCAATGGAAGGTCTGGTAGCGCTACCGGGAATCGAACCCGGGTTTGAAGATTGAGAATCTTCCGTCCTAACCCCTAGACGATAGCGCCCCTGGGAGGTAAACCAAAATTATAACAAAGCGTCCGCTGCCAGCGATTCTTCCCGAATCGTTCGGTAGTGGTGCATAGCACCACTACCGAATAGTTCTTCACTACTCTGCCTTCGCTGGCACCAGCTTTTTCATTTTGGAATTCCCGTTCGTCCTCATCACATTTTTTTGTGCAACTTGCTCCCATCCACAGCCTCAGAAGGCCTATAGTAGATATAACTCCGCGAAAGCAAAATTCATAGGAAGTAGCGCCGACAGGGGCGACGTGTATGTTGTTCATTCATCAACAGATCCAATCATTTCTACACTTAGGAGCATGTAAGGAGTATCCCACTATGGCAAAACCGAAGTTCCCCAAGAAGAGTAACGACGTAAAAGACGCCGTCAGCACGCCGAGCACCCCGCTATCCGCCTCCACCACCAACGCTGAGCAGCCAGTAACGGCTTCTGCTGCAGTCTCTGAAACAGCAAAGAAGACGGAGCCCAAGAAAGCAGCGAGAAAACCAGAGATCGTCAGGACGGAGGCTCGTCCCAACCTCGTTCCTATCAACTTAGAGGATGAAATTCGCCGTCTCGCGTATTTATTTTCTGAGCGTCGCGGATTCGAGGCAGGGCACGAAACCGAAGATTGGCTGGCTGCAGAACACGAAGTCCGCCAGCGCTACCACCAACTGAGCGCCGCCCAGAGCGCATAAGAGCGCTCGCTTCTTCAACCCGGCGGGCGGCCGAGCCCCGGCCGCCGCTTCCTTCCGGAAACGTTCACGCCCCTGACCGTCAATCCCTCGACCTCCCCAATGTCCTACTGGCCCGTCTTTCTGCCGCGCCACGGTTGCTTCGACCGTGGGTTTCTGAAAAAATACGTCGGGGTTCCCCCACATGGCGACAATCGGTAGTTTTGCCTTGCTCCTCGCACTGGCGTTGAGCATCTATTCGTTCGCAGCCGGACTGAGCGCTCTGGTCACACCAGATACTCTCACTTGGAAATGGTGGCGCCAAACCATGTGGCCCCGCTTTCCAAAGAGTCTCATTCCGCGAATTGCCGCGGGTGCATTTGTCCCTATTTCCGTCCTCGCTCTGGCTGCCGTCCTAATCGCCTCCTTCGTTCGGGGAGTTCATTCTCTAGTCTCTCGCCAAGAGCCGGACCGGGAACGTCTTCAAGAGACCGCTCGCCGCGCCGGCGTCGTCGTCTTCGGAGCCGTCGTCCTCGCTGCCATCGCCCTCGTCGTCTCCGCCTTTCGCGACGACTTCACCATCGCCTACATCTTCCATCACAGCAATCGTGATCTCCCCGCCCCTTATAAGTTCGCAACGCTGTGGTCCGGTCAGGAGGGCTCGCTCCTCTTCTGGTCGCTTCTGCTCGCGGGATACGGCTTCGTTCTGCGCCTGCGCTATAAAACCGATCCCCGTCTCTTCGCCTACGCGTCGGTCGTTCTCGCGGGCGTGCAAATCTTCTTTCTCTTGCTCGTAAATTTCGCCGCCAACCCCTTCGGACTTCTCGAAGGCCCCCTCCGCGCCGACGGCAGCGGCCTCAATCCATTGCTGCAGTATCCCGAGATGGTCATCCACCCGCCCATGCTGTACTTGGGCTATGTCGGATTCACCGTCCCCTTCGCCTTTGCTCTCGGCGCGCTGATCATGAAGTATCCCGGCGAAAAGTGGATTCACATCACCCGCCGCTGGACCATGGTCACTTGGGGATTCCTCACTTGCGGCATCTTCCTCGGCGCGCACTGGGCCTACGCCGTCCTCGGATGGGGCGGCTACTGGGGATGGGACCCCGTCGAGAACGCCTCGCTCATGCCCTGGCTCGCCGGCACGGCTTTCCTGCACTCGGTCATGATGCAGGAGAAACGCGGCATGTTGAAGGTCTGGAACATGTGGCTCGTCTTCGCCACCTTCTGGCTCGCGATCCTCGGAACATTCCTTACCCGGAGCGGCATCATCAGCTCCGTCCATGCATTCGCGCAATCCTCGATCGGAACCTGGTTCGCATGGTTTCTCGCCATCAGCTTCGCCGTCTTCGTTTTCTTCTTCGTGAAGAACAAGGAGCACCTGCGCAGTGAGCACAAACTCGAATCGCTCATCTCCCGCGAGTCCAGCTTCCTGTTCAACAATCTTCTCTTCGTTCTGCTCTGCTTCACCGTGCTTTGGGGGACGTGGTTCCCGAAGATTTCCGAACTCGCGCAAGGCAACAAAGTTACCGTGGGCGCCCCCTTCTACAACCGCGTCGCCATCCCGGTCGCGCTGTTACTGCTGATTCTCACCGCCGTCGGTCCGCTGCTCGCCTGGCGCAAGACTTCGTTCGAAAGTCTCAAGCGGAATTTCATGTGGCCCTCGATCGGCGCCGTCGCAGCGATGGCGTTCCTGATGATCACCCCCGCAACCTGGGGATCGCCCTTCGGCCTCCGCCCCTGGCAAGACATCTCTTATTTCTATTCCCTGATGGCCATCGGTCTCTCCGTCCTCGTCACGCTCACTGTAGCCAGCGAATTCTACCGTGGCGGCAAAGTCATCTCCGGGCACACCGGACAAGGCATGTTCGCCTCGATGGTCCAACTCACGCACCGCAACACGCGCCGCTATGGTGGATACATCGTTCATTTCGGCGTCGTGGTCGTCATCATCGGCTTCGCCGGCTCGGCCTTCAATCAGGACAAAGAACAGGAGATGAGTTACGGCGACAAGATGACGATCGGCAGCTATACCCTGGTCTGCCGCTCCTATACCGACGAGGAATTTCCCAACTACGCCAGCGAGTGGGCTGTCCTCGACGTATTCAAAGGCGGCAAGCAGATCGACACCCTGACGCCCGAGCGCCGCTTCTACAAAGCCAGCCGCCAGACGTCGACCATGCCATTCATTCGATCCACGCTCAGTGAAGATCTTTACCTGGTCTTTGAAGGATTGAACCAGGACAACGGCCATCCCATTCTCAAAGCACATCTGAACCCGCTGGTTATGTGGATCTGGCTCGGAGTCTGGATCATTCTTGGCGGCACAGTTCTGGCCCTGGTCCCGAACGCCCCAGCCCCAGTCCGAGTGCCGGCAGCAAGGCTGGTAGAGCACGCAGTCCCGGCTGTCACAGGGGACTAGCTTTTCCGTAGATGTGGGGACAGCCGCCCTCGGCTGTCCGCCGGGCGAAGCCGGCAAGATCTTGATTTTGCTTTTGATCTGGATTCGTTGTTGACTTGGACTTGAATTCGTTCTTGCTCTTGACTTGAATTGGCGCTTGCTTTGAAGGGGCGCGGCTTCAAGCCGCGCCGTAAACGCCGCACCAGGAACTTGCGGCTTTAGCCGCCAGCTCTCGATTCGCGCACATTAAATGTCATGACCACAAAACTCAATCCGACCCTCCGCAGCGCTCTCCAATGCGCGCTCCTCTCGCTCGCCGTCTTCGCCCTCACCGGCGCCGGCGATCCCGCATCGCGCTTCAACGATCTCGGTCATCAACTGATGTGCATCTGCGGATGCAACCAGATTCTGCTCGAATGCAACCACGTTGGCTGCCCCGCCTCCGACGGCATGCGCAACGAACTCATGGCTGCCGTGGGCCGCGGCGACAGCAACAGCCTGGTCGAACAATCCTTCGTGCAGAAATATGGCCCAACCGTGCTCGCCGCACCCACCGGAACGGGCTTTGACCGCACCGCATGGATCATGCCCTTCGCTGTTCTCATTCTCGGCTTCGGCCTCGTCATCTTTGTGATTCGCGCCTGGAAGAATCGTCCTGCTCCTGCCCTTGCCGACGGATTGCGCCCCATCCGCGGCCCCGAACTCGACGAATTCCGCGAACAAGCCCGCAAGGATACCGACCTATGACCTTCGAACTGGCATGCTGCCTTCTCGTCACCGCCGCCACGCTGTTCTACGTCTTCTATCTGCCGGGCAAGCTCTACCTCGGCGCTGAGAAAACGCGCGCCTCTTATCTCCGCGAACGCAAAGACGCCGTTTACGAGAATCTGCGCGACCTCAACTTCGAATACAAAGCCGGCAAAGTTCCCGACATCGACTACCAGTCGCTAAAAAATTCGCTGCAAGACGAGGCCGCCACGCTCCTGGCCGAAATCGCCCGCCTCGAAGCCAAAGCCGCAATCATGCCAAAGAGAGTGAGACCGTGACCCTCCAATCCCCTGTCCCAAGTGAATCAAGGTCCCCAAGCTCTGTCATCCTGAGCGAGGCGCCTTTTGCCGAGCGAAGGACCTACGGAAGCCCCCGCGCCGCGAGGCGTTCTTTGCCTCGCAACAAGCGCGAGGCGACCTTCCTTATTTCCCTCCTCTTCCTTCTCTCCACCCTCGCCTCCGCCCAAACCCTCACCGGCACGGTGAAGAACTCCACCACCGGCAAGCCCGCCGCCGGAGACGAAGTCGTCCTCCTAAGCCTGGGCCAAGGCATGGAAGAAGCCGGACGCACCAAGACCGACGCCAAGGGCAATTTCTCTTTCAAGCTCGACAACGCGCAGGGACCTCACCTGGTCCGCGCCATCCATCAGGACGTCACCTATCACCGCATGGCGCCTCCCGGAACCACTTCCGTCGAGGTCGAAGTCTACGACGTCAGCAAGAAGGTCGACGGCATCGAAGTTGTCGCCGATATCATGCGCGTGCAGGCCGAACAAGGACAGCTTGAAGTCATGCGCGCCTTCGCCGTCCAAAACACCTCCAAGCCGCCCCGCACCCAGATGTCGGAACGCAACCTTGAGTTCTACGTTCCTGAAGGAGCGCAGATCATCGAAGGCTCGGCCATGACCGCGAACGGCCAGCCCGTCAACTCTGCACCCGTGCCGCAGGACGACAAGAAGACCCGCTATTCATTTCTTTTCCCGCTTCGCCCCGGCACCACCCAGTTCCAGGTGGCCTATCAGCTTCCCTACACCGGCAGTGCGAACATCGATCCCAAAAGTATCTATCCCCTGCAGCATTTCGTCGCGATCATGCCCAAGGGCATGCAGTTCAGCGCTGCTCCCGGCACGAACTACCAATCGATGAACGATCCGCAGCAGCCCGACGCCAACGTGCAGGTGGCCTCCGGCGCACAAGCAGGCCAAACGCTGGCTTTCAAGATCTCCGGGGAAGGCACGCTGCAAGCCCGTCAGGAAGGTGCTGGCGCGCCCAGCGAGGGCGGTGGAGGTGGCGGCGGCGCGCAGAGCGAAAGCCGTCCCGGCGGAGGCCTCGGTCCTCCCATCGACGCCCCTGATCCGCTCCAGAAATACCGCTGGTACATCCTCGGAGGATTCGCCGCCGCGCTCGTGATCGGAGGCGTCTTCGTAGCCTCGCGCCAGCAAGCCGCCAACCGCGCCGGACGCGCCCTAGACAAGGGACGCGCCCTGGAAGTCGAAGACGATTATGAAGCGGATGAAGCGCCAGTTGTGCGCCAGCTCCGCGGCAACGATGTCCGTGCGAGCGAAGTCCGGGGAAATGACCTCCGAGTAAACGAAACTCGCGAAAGCACTCCGCAGCCTGCCACCGCGCGCAGCTCTTCCTCCATGCTGCTCGAAGGCCTGAAAGAAGAACTCTTCGAGCTCGAAGTCGAACACAAGCAAGGCCGCATCTCGCAGCAGGAATACGAAAAGGCCAAGTCGGCCCTGGACCACACGCTGCAGCGCGCCCTAAAACGCGAAGCAGCCAAACAAAACTGACTTCCAGTGTGGAGACAGATCAGGGTGAACACAGGTTCAATGTAGGGACAGCCGCCCCCGGCTGTCCGCGGGGCGGAGCCCTAGGGCGGAGCCCCGCAGGCACCAGAGGCGAAGTCAGCAGACGATACGAGCAGGCGCGAATCCTAAGGCTTGCTCAACGAACATAACCGCCAGCACAACCGTGGAAGAGCGGCGCCTCAAGCGCCGCGGAAGAGCAAACAAAACAAATAGGGCTTTAGCCCCGTGGCACATCCTGCGAGCATCAAAATACAAAATCAGGGAGAGCATCTTGCCCGCAAAAATTCTCATGGTTCTTAGCGCAAGCATTATCTTTACGCTCGGAGTCATCCACCTCGCGTACACGTTCTGGGGACCAAAGCTCACGCCCCGTGACCCCGCGCTGCAAATCAGCATGAGCCAGATTTCACCTGTGATTACGAAAGAAACCACAATGTGGCGCTGTTGGGTCGGCTTCAATGCCAGCCACAGCATGGGACTTATTTTGTTCGGCTTGGTTTTCGGTTATCTCGCCCTGGCCCACGGCCAACTCCTGTTTCAGTCGCCGTTCCTGCTCGTTGTCGGGTTGGCCATGCTCAGCGGCTTGGTTGTGCTCTGCAGGGTGTATCTCTTCAGCGTGCCCTTCACCTGCATCAGCATCTCTTTGGCCTGCTATATCGCCAGCATTGCGCTATCGCGCGCCTAACTCAGAACCTGATAATGAGCGTGATGGCGATATTGCGTCAGGAATCGCCGCCACCATGGCTTGCCCCGGCCGGAAGCGTTGATCAATTTAACGATGCGATCACGAAGTATCAGGATGCGGTGTTCGCTCGTGGCGCTGTTGATCATGATTCCTTCGCAATCCGGATTTGCTGACGCCATTTTCATCAAAGCAATGGCGCCGACCTCTGCGTTAAAGGGCTGTGCGGGTTAGTCAAATATATCATTGCCCCGCTAACTCTATGATTCCAATAGACCAGGGGGGGCCCGCAAAAATCGCGCTTTCCCAAAACGGCCCCATTGCATCGCGCCACGTGGCGTAACATCAAATGAGGTAGCTTCGAAAAATTATGGGCAACATGTTTAAGACCGCATTCTTGCTGACGCTGATGACGCTGCTGCTGATGGCAATTGGCCGCGCTTTCGGCGGACAGAGTGGAATGTTCATCGCTCTGGCCTTCGCTGTCGTGATGAACTTCAGCGCCTACTTCTTCTCCGACAAGATCGCGCTCGCCACCTACCGCGCACAACCCGTCACGCGCGAGGAACTTCCGCGCGCCTACGCTGCGGTCGAGCGTCTCGCACCCAAAATGGGCATTCCGATGCCGAAGATGTACGTGATCCCCACCGACTCGCCCAACGCCTTTGCCACCGGACGCAACCCGCAACACGCGTCCGTCGCTGTGACTCACGGGATCCTGCAACTGCTCACCGATGAAGAACTCGAAGGCGTCCTCGCGCACGAACTCGGACACGTCAACAACCGCGACATCCTGATCAGTTCCGTCGCAGCCACGCTGGCAGGAGCGATCACGATGATCGCCAGCATGGGACGTTGGGCCATGATCTTCGGTGGCTACGGAGGCCGCGATCGCGACGATCGCGGAGGAGGAGGTCTCGCGGGGCTCTTCATGCTCTTCGTCGCCCCGATTGCCGCAACGTTGATTCAGCTTGCCGTGTCGCGCTCCCGCGAATATCAGGCCGACGCGACTGGAGCGCACTTCACAGGCAATCCGTATGCGTTGGCCAGCGCGCTGCAGAAGATCGACGCCTACGCGCGCCGCCTGCCCATGCAGGCGAGTCCGTCGACCGCGCATCTGTTCATCATTCAACCGTTCCTGGGAGTAAGCGCCGGTGTCTTCGCGAATCTGTTCTCGACCCATCCGCCCATCGCAAAGCGCATCGAGCGCCTGACCGGAAGGCCCGCAGAGTTTACGCAGTAGAGCTCTCAGCTAACAGCTCTCAGCTTTCAGCCAGAACCACTGCAAGCGCAGTGAGCAAATGCGTTCCAATGAAGTGTTGTTAGTTCTACAATTGCGCGTTGTCATCCCTCGCAAAGCGAGGGATCTAGGTTTGGCTGAGTGCTGACAGCTGAAAGCTGAGAGCAGGTCCTATGACGTAGGTAACTGCACCAGCGCTGCACCCGATAGTAGAATTCATACAATGTCGCCTGACACCGCTATCGCCGTCTCCCGCAAAGCCGCTGAACTCGAAAAGGCGCTCCGCCGCGTGATTCGCGGCAAGGATGACGTAGTTCGCCTGGCTCTGGTCAGCATTTTCGCGCGCGGACACCTGCTCATCGAGGGCGTTCCCGGAGTCGGCAAGACTACTCTAGGACAAGCGCTCGCCCGCGCTATCGACTGTACGTTTCAGCGCGTGCAGTTCACCAGCGACATGCTGCCGTCGGACGTTCTCGGCATCTCGATCTACTCAGCCCTGGAACAGCAGTTTGAATTCAAGCGCGGTCCGGTCTTCACGAACGTTCTGCTTGCGGACGAGATCAACCGCACGACGCCCAAGACACAGTCCGCGCTGCTTGAGGCCATGAACGAAGGCCAGGTCACCGTCGACGCGCACTCCTACGAATTGCCGCAACCGTTCCTGGTGATCGCGACGCAGAATCCCGTGGAACACCACGGCACTTATCCGCTGCCGGAATCGCAGCTCGATCGCTTCTTAATGCGCGTGCGAATGGGATATCCCGACGCTCAGGCCGAGCGCGAGATCCTGCGCTCCGAAGCAGGAGTTGCGCATCTCAATGAACTGCATCCAGTTCTCACCGGAGCCGACGTTCTCGAAATGCAGCAAATCGTCAAGAATGTTCGCGTGGATGATTCTCTGGTGAGCTACGCCCTGGAAATCGTGCGCCGCACGCGCGAGTCAGAATTCTTGTCGCTCGGCGTCTCGCCCCGCGGATCGCAAGCTTTATACCGCGCCGCGCAGGCCATGGCCTTCCTCGAAGGCCGTACATTCTGCACTCCAGAAGATTTCAAACCGCTCGTCGTCGCTGTATTCGCCCACCGCGTGGTGGTCAGCGGACTCTACGCCTCGACTCTTAGAAAATCCGAGCAATCGGACGAAGTGCTGCGTGAGATTGTCGAGAATGTTCCCGTCCCTGTGTAAGAACGCTTCAGCGGAGGACTAGTTTTCTTCGTCCTGATCCGGCTCGTCCATGGTGAGGCCGCCGAATTCATCGGAGACGTCGAGCAGGCGTTGATATTTCTCGTACCACTCCGTGCTGACCTCGCACAGGAACATCGATCCCTGATAGGCCCAACCCAACTGTAGGAAGCCGACTTTGCCGATGTGCGCTTTGAGCCAGCGCGCATCTTCCACGTCGTCGCTGTCGGTGAACTCCGAGTTCGTGAGGCGTTGCACCATCTCTTCGAGTTCGGTTCGCTCCAGCACCCACGAATGCATCGTTAGAAACGGAGCGCCTGCAGCCTTCGCGAGCTCCACGAAATCTTTCCATCCGTCGGGATTGTCTCCGGTTTCCCACATCACGCACTGCACCTCGTCGAAATCCACATAGCCGTGGAACCGGCGCATACCGTGGCCTTCGATGAAGGCAATCATGTCGTCTTTTACTGTGGTGAGATCGTCAGGAATGGGAGACATTTTTGAAAGGCTCGTGAGCTTCAATTGTATGCTGTTCGCAACGCCGACACCAGCGCAGGCCTCAAGGTCAATGCGCAGGCGTTGGACCCGTCATCAGGGCTACGAACATCCGGTAAAACTTTTCGGTATCGAGATCCATCTGAATTTCGACCGGCTGCGGGTTGGGTCGAATGCTGTCCTTGGGACTCCAGGTCAACGTATTACCGTAACCCGCGCCGCGATCGAGATCCACACCCATGTAGCGACTCTCAGTCTTCGTGATCAGCGTGGGATCGATCCAGGCTGCAGCCGCGAGCTCATCCCACATGATGTCAGCTCCCGGCGTAAACATGGCGAAATGGGCAACGTAATGCGCCAAGGGAGTTCCGCTCGCATCGATCTGCTTTGCCAGTGCAGGAGTCGTGCGAACCTTGATGGAAATGTCGGTCGGTGTCGCGACGATTTTCTTCCACGGAGCACGCAGCACGATCTCTGCCGCCTCCGGATC
>Ga0265338_10005988_pt1 | contig 15643 bp, 15 predicted proteins | sample 42126metaG_FD_193579 | JGI IMG/M metagenome (GOLD analysis project Ga0265338, IMG submission 193579) | Rhizosphere microbial communities from Carex aquatilis grown in University of Washington, Seatle, WA, United States - 4-21-26 metaG | ecosystem: Host-associated > Plants > Roots > Rhizosphere... | reverse complement strand
GATTCGCGACAGGTGAAACCGGGTGACGTGTTCTTTGCCATCGCGGGCAAGCGTTTTGACGGCCACGCGTTTTTGAACGAGGTCGCGGCCAAAGGCGCCGCTGCCGTGGTGGTGGAAAAAAGAAAAATTCCCACACCATTGCCGGAGTGTGCGGTGCTGGCCGTGGACGACGTGCGGGGGGCGCTCGGAAAATTTGCCGGGGCATACCGGTCAGGTTTTGATCTGCCGGTGATCGCCGTCGGTGGTTCGAATGGCAAAACGACCACGAAGGAACTGCTGGCGTCGGTGTTGCGGCAAAAGCTGGCGACGCTCTGGAGCGAGGCGAGCTTCAACAACGACATTGGCGTGCCGCTGACCCTGTTGCGCCTGGAAAAATCGCACCAGGTTGCGGTGGTCGAGGCCGGCACGAATCACCCGGGCGAACTGGCGCCGCTGGTGAAAATGATTCAGCCGAAGCACGCTGTGTTGACGAACATCGGCCGCGAACATTTGGAATTTTTTGGCGACGTGGCAGGCGTGGCGCAGGAGGAAGGCTGGCTCGCGGAACTGTTGCCGGCGGCGGGCCGGCTCTTTGTCAACGGAGACAACGAATGGACGGAATCGGCCGTTGGGCGCACGCAGGCGACGGTGGTGCGGGTCGGGCTAGGTGAAAAAAACGACTGGCGGGCGCGGTCAATCCGCCTGGACAAAAATGGCGTAACCTTTCGGGTGGATGCCCCGAAGGCCGATTTCAGCGGCGAGTACCGGATCAATTTATTGGGCCGGCATCAGGTGGTGAATGCCATGTTTGCGGTTGCGGTCAGTGAGGAACTTGGCTTGGACCGTCCGGCGGTGCGGGACGGCCTGGCCGGATGCCAGCCGGCGAAGATGCGCCTGCAATTTTGGGAGGCGGGCGGCGTGCGCGTGCTCGACGACGCGTACAACGCAAATGCGGACTCGACGTTGGCGGCGCTGGAAACGCTCTGCGATCTTCCGTTGCAGGGCCGGCGGGTGGCCGTGCTTGGTGACATGAACGAACTGGGCGCGCACAGCGAGGCAGCGCATGCAGAGGTCGGCCGGCGTGCGGCGGAACTCGGCATCGGCCAGATGTTCGCCATCGGCAAAATGGCGCCGGTGATGGCCCAGGCGGCGCGCGCAGCGGGATTGAACCGCGTGATTGAATTTGCGGATGCCGAGGCGGCGGCGACCGCCGTGAAGAATTTTTTGAAAGCGGGCGATGTGGTTTTGTTCAAGGCGTCGCGGGCCGCGCGCCTGGAGCGCATCGCCGGAATGTTGAAGCCGGACAAGTCGTGAAATGGAAACATGATTTATTATTTGAGCCAGTTGTTGCTCGATTGTTCGCGGGGCACGCCCTGGGCGGGGAGCCTCTCGGCGTTGCGGCTGTTCCATTACATCTCGGTGCGCAGCGCGGGCGCGGCCATCACCGCATTGCTGCTGAGCTGGTGGCTCGGCCCAAAAATCATCCACTGGCTGAAACAGTTGAAATTCGGCCAGGATTACGCGGACAAGGCCGAGGAAGCCGGCGGATTGGCGGCGCGCGTCCTGAGCAAAAAGGGCACGCCGACGATGGGCGGGATTTTGATCGTGTCCGTGCTGTTTTTTTCAACGGTGCTGTGGACGCAACTGGACAACAAGCTGGTGTTGCTGACGCTGCTCTCGGTGCTGGTGCTGGCCGGACTGGGGTTTTACGACGATTACGCAAAAATCATCCAGCAGACCGGCGGCGGCACCCCGCCGCGTGTCAAGCTGGTCGCGCAGTTCGCGCTGGCGACCTTCATCGGCACCTATTTGTGGATGACGCCCTCGACTGGCAAGCTGGTTACGGAAATCATGGTCCCGTTTTCCAAATACCCGGTGGCGACCGGCGCGGGCGTGATTGGTTTGCTGATTGTGGTGCTGGCGATCGTCGGCAGCTCGAACGCGGTGAACTTGACGGATGGTCTCGACGGTCTGGCAATCGGCTGCACGCTGATCGTGGCCTTTGTTTTTCTCGTGTTCACGTATGTGGCGGGCAATGCCCGGGCGGCGGGCTATTTGCAGGTTCCCTACGTGCCCGGGGCGGGCGAGCTGACGGTGTTCTGCTCGGCGCTGCTCGGTGCGGGGCTGGGATTTTTATGGTTCAACTGCCATCCGGCGCAGGTGTTCATGGGCGACACCGGGTCGCTGGCGCTCGGTGGAGCGTTCGGGATCATCGCGGTGCTGATTCATCAGCCGTTTGTGCTGGTGATTGCGGGCGGGGTGTTCGTGCTAGAGGCCGCCTCGGTGATTTTGCAGACCAGCTGGTTTCGGTTCACGCGGAGGTATTACGGCACCGGTCGGCGGATTTTTTTGATGGCTCCGCTGCATCATCATTTCGAGAAAAAGGGCTGGTACGAATCGCAGGTGGTGATGCGGTTTTACATTTTGTGCATCCTGTTTGCGGTCGTGGCGCTGGCCACTTTGAAACTGAGATGAAAGCTGCACAGACATTGAATAATTTGCGCTTTGTTTCTTGCGCCGGCGGCCTTGGGCTGGTAATAATTCTGCTGGCAGCAGCCAGACGGGCAACGACCGGCGAAGGGTCCGTTTCACCGGCTGCCTGGAAACCTGGCAACGGGCTCAGTCCGGTGCCGATGAATAAATTTAATTTAACCTGCCGCGAAATTTGCCGAGGGAAAATTTCGTTGCGGAAAAAATCAACCAACCTCGAAGAAAGGACGCTATAAGCGCCAAATCAATGAATAAATCGAATCCGTTCGTACCCCAAGGTTCCCTGCTGGAACAGCAAAGCAAACGTCGTTCGCGCATGAAACTCGGCGTCCTGTGCGTGCTCGTCATCGGCGTTGCCGGGCTGACCGCCATGCTCATCCAGGGCTGTAAACGCGAGCAGACCAGTGATGCGGACAACAACCAGCAGCCGCCGCCCGATACGAACACGGTGGTGATGAATACGAATCCGCCGGTCGTCGAAGCTTCCAATCCGCCGGTGGTTGCCCCGCCGGTGGTGGTGCCGCCTCCGGCGCCTCCGGTCATTGGGACGGAATATGTCGTGGTCAAGGGCGACACGCTTGCCAAGATCGCGAAGAAAAATGGCGTGAGCGTCAAGGCGGTCGAGGCCGCAAACCCGGGCGTGCAACCGACCAAGTTGAAGGTGGGACAGAAGCTCACCATGCCGGCATCCTCCGGCGGCACATCTGCGGCCGCAACCACCGACTCAAGTGCGGCTGGTTCCAGCATGGGTGGTGAAGAAACTTACACCGTGAAATCCGGTGACACGCTGACCAAGATTGCGAAGGCGCACGGCACGACCATCAAGGCCCTCGAATCCGAAAATGGCTTGTCCACGACCAAAATCAAGGTCGGCCAGAAGCTGAAGATTCCCGCAACGGCTTCAGCGGCAGCTCCAGCGCCGGCACCCGCACCCGCGCCGATGCCGCCACCGAGCACTTCGCCGGCTGGTGCATCCGCACCCGCTGGTACGCCCTCCGGCCAATAATCGCCGGTTGATGTTGGAGGATCCCGTCCGGCGGGATTTGAAACATTGAAATGAAGGTCGCCGTTACAACTTTGGCGATTTGCGTCGCCGCTTTGCTGGCGCTGGGGCTGGTGATGCTTTACAGCTCGAGTGTGACGCAAGTCGGAACCCGCTACCTGATGATGCAACTCATCTGGTGCGCGTTCGGCTTCGTCCTCTGCGTGACGGCGACCGCCCTCGACTATCAATGGCTCAAAAAACTGGCGTGGCCGATTTTCATCGTTGCGCTGGTTTTGCTCCTGCTGGTGCTCGTCCCGCACATTGGCAGGAAAATCAATGGCGCGCGCCGCTGGTTTGATTTCCACGGCGTGCGCTTCCAGCCGTCCGAGCTTGGAAAAATTGCGCTGATCATCATGCTCGCGTGGTATGGCGACCGTTATCAGCGGCAGATGCACACCTGGAAACGCGGCGTGGTTTTTCCCGGCGCGCTCGTCGGTTTGACGCTCGGCCTGGTGTTCGTCGAGCCGGACCGGGGCACCACCATCCTGCTCGCGGCGGTCAGCGGCTCGATGCTGCTCATTGCCGGTGTCCGTTGGAAATATATTGTTCCGCCGGTCTTGCTCGGCGCGGCCGGCTTGGCGGTTTCCCTCCTGTACGACCCGATGCGCATGCGGCGCATCTTCAGCTGGTGGGATTTGGAGGAGCACAAGGATGGCGTGGGTTATCAGGCCTATCAGGCCATGATTGCGCTTGGTTCCGGCGGCTGGTCGGGGCTTGGGCTCGGCAATGGCCGCCAGAAGCTGGGCTTTGTTCCCGAGGACCACACCGATTTTATTTTCTCCATCATCGGCGAGGAGCTCGGATTGATTGCGACGCTGCTCGTCGTGCTGGCGTTTGTCATCATGGCCGTTTGCGGAATTTACATTGCGCTTCACGCGCGCGATCCCTTTGGCAGTCTGCTGGCGGCGGGGACCACGTTTTTAATCAGCTTTCAGGCGGCCATCAACATCGGTGTCGTCACCAGCGCGCTGCCGAACAAGGGTCTGCCGCTGCCGTTCATCAGCTATGGCGGGTCGAATTTGATCGCGATGCTCACGTGCGTCGGCCTGTTGTTTAGCGTTGCCCGTCATGCGCCGGCTCGTGAAAGGCGGTCCGCGCCCGCCCCGGTCGTTGACGAAAATCCCTTCGCTGCCAAGGCCACATGACCGTCCCCGGAGCCCACACGCCCTTCGTCGCCATCGCCTGCGGCGGTACGGGCGGGCATCTGTTTCCGGGTCTCGCGGTGGCGGAACAACTTCAGAAACGCGGCTGCACCGTTGCCTTGCTTGTTTCACCCAAGGACGTGGACCAGGAAGCCGTGAAATCGGCGTCGGGCATGGAAATTTTCAAGCTGCCGGCGGTCGGGCTGCAAAACCGGAATTATTTCGCCTTCGCCGGCAGCTTTGTGAAATCGCTGTTCGCAGCGCGGAAAATTTTCCGCCAACGCCGGCCCGATGCCGTCCTCGCCATGGGCGGATTCACCAGCGCGCCACCGGTCTGGGTCGGAAAGGAGTTCGGGGCGAAAACATTTTTGCATGAGTCCAACACCATCCCCGGCCGGGCCAACCGTTTGCTGGCGCGGTTTGTGGATGAGGCGTTTGTCGGTTTCCCCTCGGCTGCGGCGCGGTTGCGCGCCGGCAAGGTGACCACGACCGGCACGCCTGTCCGTCCGCAATTCCGGTGGAGCGAGGCCGCTGACGAGCCGGCCCGTGGGGACGCTCGCTCCACCAAAATCGCTGAATGTCGCACGGCACTCGGATTGGAACCAGATCGGCCCGTCATTCTCGTCACCGGTGGCAGCCAGGGGGCGAGCGGACTGAATGACATGATTTTATCCGCACTGCCGTCGCTCGGCGATCGTGCGTCAACCTGGCAATGGCTGCATCTCACGGGACCGGCTGACGTGGAAAAAGTCAAACAAGCCTACGCGACACATAGGTGCAGGGCGGTTGTGAAATCTTTCATGGCGGAAATGGATCTGGCCCTTGGTGCGGCGACCGTGGCGGTGAGCCGGGCCGGCGCATCGTCGCTGGCGGAAATTGCCGCGATGCGTCTGCCGTCGTTGCTGGTTCCATATCCCGCCGCGGCGGACAATCACCAGTTTTACAACGCGCAGGCTTTTGCAGAGACCGGTGCGGCGCGGTTGCTCGAACAAAAGACCGCCACCCCGGAAAAGGTCGCCGCCCTGCTGCGGGAGCTGGTTGAAGAGCCGGCCGCCCGCGGAAAAATTCAAACTGCCCTGGCGCAATGGCACACGCCCGGGGCTGCGGCGCAGATTGCCAACATCATGCTGGCCGCCATCGCACAACGGCAGGAAGAAAGTCCCACCCGCAAATCAAGCTGCAATTGTGGTCACACTCATGGCCCGGCCAAACACGCCCATTGAACGATGCCGGCAGCGACTGAAATCCTGAATCGTCCAATGCGAACCGGAAAGCAAATCGCCGAAGAACTGGCCGGCCAGGTTTCGAGCCAGACGGTCATCCGTTGCGATGAACCGCTCGCCCGGCACACGACGCTGCGCGTCGGCGGTCCGGCGGACGTTTACGTTGAGCCGGCATCGGAGGCGGACCTGGCCGCGGTTTTGAAAGTTTGCCGCCGGCTGGCCGTGCAATTTTTCGTGATTGGCCGGGGGTCAAATCTGCTGGTGCGCGACGGCGGTTATCGCGGCGTCATCCTTTGCCTGGCGCATGCGAATTTCAGCCATATCGAAGTCACCGGTGAGCGGATGCACTGCGGGGCGGGCGCAAAATTGAAAAATGTCGCGGTCGAAGCCAAACGGAACGGCCTGAGCGGCGTGGAGTTTCTGGAAGGCATTCCCGGCAGCGTCGGCGGCGCCCTGCGCATGAACGCCGGAGCGATGGGTGGGGCGACGTTCGATGTCGTGGAATCGGTGCGCCTGATGGATTTTGACGGAAAGGTGCGCGAATCCACGCCGAAGGGAATGTCGGTGGAATACCGCAGTTGCGCCGACTTGAAAACGCATATCGCCCTGGGCGCGGTGTTCAAATGCCGGCCCGCGCCGCGAGAGGAAATTGAAAAGCGCATGAAGGCGTTCAGCGAAAAACGCTGGGCATCCCAACCGGCGGCCCCAAGCGCCGGCTGCATGTTCAAAAATCCGGCCGCGATGCCCGCGGGCAGATTGATTGACGAACTCGGATTGAAAGGCACGCGCGTGGGTGACGCAGTGGTTTCCGCCGAGCACGGCAATTTTCTGGTGAACGTGGGCAAAGCGACGGCGCGCGATGTTCTGGAATTGATTGCCAAGCTCCAAGCCCAGGCCAAGAAAACGCGCGGAATCGAATTGCAACCGGAGGTCGAAATCATCGGTGTGGATTGAGCGGGGTTTTGTTGACATCCAAAATGGTTGCGTTATGGTTGTGGCATGATAACGATCACCATCAAAGGCATTTCGAAGGAAGCGCACCGCGAATTGAAGCGGCGTGCGGTGACGCATGGCCGCAGTTTGAACACCGAGGCGATCGCCGTGCTGGAATCCAGCGTCCGCAGCCAGCCAGTGGACACGCAGGCATTGCTCGCGCGCGCCCGCGCAGTGCGGGCGACGATGAAGTTTAAGGCGACGGCGTCGCAAATTGAGCGGTGGAAACGCGAAGGCCGGGAATGATTGTCGCGGACACCAATCTCATCGCCTATTTTTCAATTTATACGGAACACTCGACTTTGGCCGAGGCAGTTTGCGCCGTGGATCCGACTTGGACTGCGCCATTGCTCTGGCGGTCGGAATACCGCGCGACCTTGATGAAATACGTCAGGCATGCTGGAATGAATTTTGAAACCGCAGTCAGCTCGTTGCGAGTGGCGGAAGATGTGATTGCAGGTCGTGAATATGCCGTGGATGCCAGAAAAGTTTTAGAACTGGCGATAGAGTCGAAATGTTCGGCTTACGACTGCGAATATGTGGCGCTGGCGCAGGATTTGGGCGTGCCGCTGGTGACGGCGGACAAACAGGTTTTGCGCGCGTTTCCGAAAATTGCCGTGTCCCTGGAAAAATTCTCGAAGAAGAAAAAATGAACCGGAAACTGAACATCACTGTGATGCTTGGCGGCCCGAGCGCCGAACGCGAGGTGTCGCTGCGCTCCGGTGCGGCGGTGGCCAGGGCGCTGCGTTCCTTGGGCCACAACGTGACGGAGATTGATCCCCAAAACGGCGCGTTTGTTCTGCCGGGCGGAACGGATGTGGTTTTTCTGGCATTGCACGGGACCTATGGCGAAGACGGTACGGTGCAGCGGCAGTTGGAAAAACTCGGAGCGATTTACACCGGCTGTGATGCCGATTCCAGCCGGGTGGCTTTCGACAAGGTGCTGACAAAACAGCGGTGCGTCAAAGCCAGGGTTCCCAACGCGGAATTCCTGGTGGTGAATTCAAGCCAGGCTCCGTGGCCGGATGGCTGGCAGCCGCCGCTGGTGGTGAAACCGGTCCGGCAGGGATCGAGTGTCGGGTTGCAATTCGTCGAGCGGGCCGGGGACTGGCAGCCGGCGTTGGCGGAAGCCTTGAAGTTTGATTCCGAGGTCCTGGTCGAGGAAAAAATTGTTGGCCGGGAAACCACCGTCGGGATTCTGGGTGGCGAACCGTTGCCGGTCGTGGAAGTCCGGCCCAGGACCGGCAGTTACGATTACAAGAACAAGTACACGGCCGGCTGCACGGAATATTTTTGCCCGGCGGATTTTGATGCGGCGACGACGAAACGGATTCAGGAAGCGGCGCTCGGTGCGTTTCGGGCCATTGGCGGCCGCGATTACGCGCGGGTGGACGTGATGGTTTCCACGGGCGGCGAGCCGGTGGTGTTGGAAGTAAACACGCTGCCCGGGATGACGGAGACGAGTCTGCTGCCCAAGGCGGCGGCGGCGGCGGGACTGGATTACGCACAACTTTGCCAGCGGATGGTGGAGCTGGCGTTAAATAGAAAATGAAGAACAAGGAATGTCGGATGCAGAATGGAAATAATTTGGGTTCATTGCCCGAAGCTTGTTCTTCATTCCGTATTCCGCATTCTGCACTCCGCATTTGATCATGTGGTTTAGGCGCAAATTAAAAAACCGGCGGTTGCACCGCTTTCAAGTCCTGGACGTGAAGCTGCGTTCCGACCAGGTGCGCGCGACGCGCACCCGGCTGGCGGCGCTGACGGCGGGCATTGTGTTCGGCACGGTGTTCGGGCTTTACCTGCTCTGGCGCACCGGCGAGTGGGCGCTCGATAAATTTGTTTACGAGAACCCCGAGTTTGCCATCCAGCATGTCGAGGTGAAAACCGACGGCATGATTGCGCTGGACCAGTTGCGCCGGTGGTCGGGGGTAAGACTGGGCGACAACCTGATTGCGCTCGATTTGATGGCGGTAAAACGGAATCTGGAACTCGTTTCAACGATTGATTCCGTCTCCGTCGAGCGCGTCCTGCCGCGAACGTTGAAGATCAGCGTGACCGAGCGCGATCCGGTGGCGCAGGTCAACATCCCGAGCGCCGACGCGTCCGGGCGGATTGCGGTGACGGTGTTTCAACTGGATGCGGACGGTTACGTCATGCAGCCGCTGGAACCGCGTTTGTGCGTGATTCCACTGGCGCAGGTCAGCGACCAGTTGCCGGTGATTACGGGGCCGAACGTGTTTCAATTGCAGCCGGGCCATCGCGTCGAATTACCGCAGGTGCAGGCGGCGCTGGATTTGATCGGCGCTTTTGACCATTCGCCGATGGCGGGGCTGGTGGATTTGCGGCGCATTGATGTGTCGTTGCCCGGGATCGTGGTTGCCACGACGGACCAGGGCGGCGAAATTACTTTCGGTTTGAACAATTTGGAGCAACAATTGCGGCGTTGGCGCGAAGTTTACGATTTGGGACAGCGCATGAACAAAGCGGTGGCATCGCTCAATCTGGCGGTTTCCAACAACGTGCCGGTTCGTTGGATGGAAATTGTCGGTGTTCCGTCGTCGCCGCCCAGAACAGTCAATCCCGCACACACCCGGAGGAAAAATGTTTGATGATTCATCCATCATTGTAGGTTTGGAAATCGGCACGTCCAAGGTATGCGCCGTGGTCGGCGAGCGAAACGACGACGGTTCGTTGAATGTCATCGGCCTCGGCCAGGCGCGTTCGCGCGGCGTCCGCAAGGGCGAGATCGTGGACACGACCCAGGCCGAGGAGGACGTGCGCAACGCCGTCGTCGAGGCCGAGCAGATGGCCGACGTGGAGATTCGCAACGTTTACCTGGGGGTGACCGGCGTCCACATCCGCGGTTTCAACAATCGCGGCGTGCATCCGGTGGTGTCCGCCGACCGTGAAATTTCTGAGGATGACGTTCAGGACGTGATCAAAAATGCGAAGGCGATCAATTTGCCGACGGAAAACAACGTCGTTCACGCCATCCGCCAGCATTTTTTTGTGGATGGCCAGGATGGCGTCAACAATCCCGTCGGGATGCTGGGTTCCCGGCTGGAGGTGGACGTCCATGTGGTTCACGGCAACACCAACCGGCTGCAAAACGCCATCCGCCTCGTCAAGGGTTTGCAGTTGGAAGTGGACGAAATTGTCTTCAACGGTCTGGCGTCGTCGCTCGCGCTGCTGTCCAACGAGCAGAAGGAGCTGGGCGCGCTGGTCATTGACATCGGCGGCGGCACGACGGATTACGTGGTCTATGCCAACGGCGTCATCCGCCACACGGGGGTGCTGGCGATTGGCGGGGACCACGTTTCCAACGACCTGGCTTACGGCCTCAAGGTGCCCTTGAGCCGTGCCGAGAAACTCAAGCTTGAACACGGCTCGGCTTTGGTGGGTGAAGAAACCCGGGGCCAGACCGTCACCATCACGAACGAACTCGGCATGCCGTTGAAAACGGTCAATGTCGAGCACCTGCGCCGCATCATGTCGCTGCGCATCGAGGAAATTTTCCAGCTGGTGGCGCAGGATTTGGAGTCGGCCGGGCTGTGCGATTATTTGCGCGCCGGGGTTTTTCTGTGCGGCGGCTGTGCGCGCGTCCCGCAAATCGCGCGGCTGGCTGAGCAGGTGATGCAAATGCCGGTGTCGCTCGGCCAGACCGATTCCGTCAGCGGCCTGAAATCGGCGCTCGACCAGCCGGAATTTGTCAGCGCCATCGGGCTGGTCAAATTTGGCTCGTTCAAAACCCGCAAACGCGAAGGCAAGCCCTCGCTGGCGAGGGGCATCAAGCGAACCCTCTCCGGCCTGTTGCGCCGTTCCTGAAGCCCACCGATCATGAAAACCAATCCCCAATCTCCCGCGGCGGTTTTGGAACCGTCCAAGACCCCAGCCGTGAAAATTTTTGGCGTGGGCAGTGCCGGTGTTACCATGCTCGATCTCCTGAACGGCGGAGATCTGGCGGGCGCCGGGTTTGCGGCAATCAACACCGACGCGCCATCGCTGGCTTCGTCGTCCGCGCGAGTCAAGATTCAACTGGAAACAAAGCTGTTGCGCGGGCTGGGCACCGGCGGCGATCCGGAACGCGGCCGGGCGCTGGCCGAGGAACAATTTGCCACGCTCAAGGCCGCCTGCGAAGGCGCGGATGTGGTGTTTGTGATTGCCGGGCTGGGCGGGGGCGCGGGCAGCGGCATCAGTTCCGTGCTCGCTCGCGCGGCAAAGGAAGCCGGAGCGCTGGTCCTGGCGTTTGTGACGCTCCCGTTCATTTGCGAAGGTAATCGGCGTTTGCAGCAGGCCCAGCAGGCGCTCGACCAGCTTAAATCGGTCGCCGACGGCGTCATCTGCCTGCCGTGCGAGAAGACCTTCAAGCTGATTGATGAAAACACCAGCGTGCTCGACACGTTCCGCATCACGGATGGATTGCTGGTGGAAAGCGTGCGCGGGGTCTGGCATTTGCTCACGCGGCCGGGCCTGATCCGGATTCATTTTGACGACCTGTGCGCGCTGGTGCGCGACCGCCATTCCGAAAGCGTGTTCGCCACCGTTGAAGCCATCGGCCCGGCGCGCGCCCGCGAGGTGGTCGAAAAATTGATCGCTCATCCGCTGCTCGACGAAGGTCGTGCGCTCACCGAATCCGGCGCGGTGCTGGTCAGCCTGATGGGCGGAAAGGATTTGACGATGGCCGAGGTGAATCGCGTCATGGAGCAGATCAACCGTCAATGTGAACACGCGCAAATCATCATGGGCGCCGCCGTGGATGAAACGTTGAAGAACCGGTTGTCCGTGACGGTGATTGCCAGCCGGCAAAACCCGGTGCCCCTTCATTTACCCCCGGTGGTGGTTTCTTCCGGCGAGACTGCGGTGCGCGGCGGTGTGGTGCGTCCGGGATCGCGGTGCCCTTCGACATCCTCCGTCACCACGGAGCAACGCGAGCAAATGGTGGCCAAGCACGCCGAAGCCCGTCCGCGGAAATCCGGGCCCAAAATGCGCCAGGCCCAGTTGTCACTGGCAATTGTTTCCAAGGGACGGTTTGACAAGAGCGAGCCGACCATCCACAAGGGCGAGGATCTGGACATCCCGACATACATCCGCCGCGGCGTGGCGTTGAATTAGATTTTCAGTAATTTTTCGACCACGCAGCCAGTTTCCCGTCGGTGTTGAAGGTCAGTTGAAACACACTATCCGGGGAACCGGGTCCGAATTTCTGGCCCGCGCCGTAGCCGGCGTTGCCATAATATCCCATGCCGACATTATAACTGCCGCCGGTGTTGTAGGTCCGGGTGATCCATTTGGCAACGGTCTGGCCGTCACTCAGCTTGGTCTGCCGGTCCGGCGGACCGAAATCCTTCACCGCCTGGTCATACGTGTAATTTCCAACGCGGCTGTCCCAATTGATCGGTGGTGCCGTCTCGCAACCGGTGAAGAATGCACCGGCCAGAAACAAAATCGTGAGGAATGAAAATCTTGCGGCGACGGTGATGTTCATAGCCTAATTTTAGCAGAATGGATGCCACTTGCAAACTGCGTCTTTTTTGATTTTCGGAGGGACGAGTTCCACGAGTCCCTTTTTGAACCTGAAAACTTGAGCTGGAACCGTGAAATACCCGGCATAATTGACGCTGCAATCCAATCGTCCTCGTCGTCACCCTGATTCTCGAAACCGAAGCCGTCGAAAACGGGAAGGAGGACGACAACGAAAAATCAAATATCCTTGCGTGGAAACAGCGGAGCTGGTTCGCCGATGGCATGGCCGGACGGCAACCGGCCCCAGGTTGCCGCGTCGAGTTTGTCCGGGACGTCAGTCAAGCCAAGTTGCGCGTAGATTTTCGACGCGGTGCCGGGCAGGAACGGCCAGAGCAGGACCGCAAGCACCCGGCAGGTCTCCGTCAGGTTGTAGAGCACTTCATCGAGACGTTTGGCCTGTGCCGGGTCCTTGGCCAGGCTGAAAGGTTTGGTCTGGTCCACGTATTGGTTGGCCCGCGTAACCAATCCCCAGATGCTTTGCAGCGCGGACTGCAGCTGGTTTTGTTTCAACAGGGCGCGGGTTTCGTCCGTGGCCTTTGCCACGTCCGCGGCCAGTTCATCGTGCTTCGCCGGCACGATGCCCTGGCGGTAACGCTTCAGCATCGAGAGCGAGCGGTTGACGAGATTGCCCAGACCATTGGCCAGTTCGGCTTGATAACGCGCCTTGAAGCCGGCATCCGTCCAATTGCCGTCCGGACCGATGTCGAGTTCGCGCAAAACATAAAAACGAAATGCATCCAGGCCCCATTCGTTGATGACCGCGATGGGATCAATGATGTTGCCGGTGCTCTTGCTGATTTTCGCGCCGTCCTTCTGCCACCAGCCGTGGACGAGAATCTGTTTTGGCAGCGGCAGTCCCATCGCCTTCAGCATGATCGGCCAGTAAACCGCGTGGAATTTCACAATGTCCTTGCCGATGACGTGGATGTCGGCCGGCCACAATTCAATTTCGGATTTCGGATTTCGGACTTCGGACTTCAATGCATCGAGTATTGTGGCGTCGCCATGGGCGGCGGGAATGCTGATGTAGTTAACCAGGGCGTCGAACCAGACGTAGGTGACATAATCCTTGTCGAAGGGCAGGGGAATGCCCCAGCCGAGTCGCGCCGCCGGCCGGGAGATGCACAGGTCTTCCAGCGTGTTGTTTTTCAGAAAACCGAGCACTTCGTTGCGCCGATGATCGGGCTGGACGAACGAGGGATTCGATTCGATGTAATCAATCAGCCACTGCTGCTGCTCGCCCAGTTTGAAAAAATAATTTTCCTCCTGCAACTCGATGACTTCGCCGTAGGCCGGGTCAAAGGTTCCGTCCGGACGCCGGTCCTTGTCGGTCAGGAAGGTTTCCTCCTTGGTTGAATAAAAGCCCGAGTAGGTTTGCTTGTAAATCTGGCCGGCATTGAACACCCGGGTCAGGCTGGCCTGGACGATTTCCTTGTGGCGCGGATCGGTGGTGCGGACAAAATCATCGTTGGTCAGCTCCAGTTTTTTCGCGAACGCCTGCCAGTCCGCCGCCAGTTGGTCGCAGTAGGCCTGCGGCGATTTGCCCTCGGCCTGGGCGGCCTGCTGGACCTTCTGGCCGTGCTCGTCCAGGCCCGTCAGGAAGAAAACCTCCTGCCCCAGCGTGCGATGCGACCGTGCGATGACATCGGCAATGATCTTCTCGTAGGCATGGCCGAGATGCGGCTGGCCGTTGACGTAATCAATCGCCGTGGTGATGTAAAACCGTTTGTTCATCGAAACGACAGTGTGGCGAACAAAGGCGGCATTGGCAACTCTGCGGCAACGGCAAACGCGCTTGCTGTGGAGCGGTTTCACGTTACAATGTTCTTCGGCTGTCGCGGAAAACCAGCCACAAACAAACACCGCATGAACACAGAACTTTCAAGTTTCGCCGCGCGTCTGCGCGAATCCATTCTTTTGGAGGGTCGAGTTCTCCGAAGCCCTGACTCGGAAGTTCAGGACCAGGATGGGGGCTCGTGGAACTCGCCCCTCCGAAACTTCGATACGCTCGCCCTCGAACTCTTTGCGCTGCAATTCAAACACAACGCCGCTTACCGGAAAATCTGTGAACGACGCGGCATCGCTCCGGAAACGGTTGAGCATTGGACTCAGATTCCCGCCGTGCCGACGGCCGCTTTCAAGGAACTGGAAATGACCTGTCTGGCGCCGGGCGACCGCACCACGGTTTTTCATTCCAGCGGCACGACTGAACAAAAGCCCAGCCGTCATTTTCACAACGCCGAGTCACTGGCGGTTTATGAAGACTCGTTGTGGCCTTGGTTTGGGTCGCATGTTTTAAGGAGCGCGGACAGCTTGTCCGCGAGTCCAGAAGAATGCGGACAAGCTGTTCGCGCTCCGTTGGTCATCCTTTCGCCACCGCCGGCGCCGGCGCCGCATTCGTCGCTCGTCCACATGTTTGAAACCGTGCGGCAAAAGCTGGGCGCGCCGGAATCAGCCTTCATCGGTCAAATTGGCGCGCACGATTCGTGGATCTTGGATTTCGACGTTGTTACTGCAGCGCTGCGCCATGATCCCCAATTCGCAATCCGCAACCCGCAGTTGATTCTCGGCACCGCCTTTTCATTCGTTCATCTGCTGGATTATCTGGTGGAAAACGATTTGCGGTTCCAACTGCCGGCGGGTTCCCGGGTCATGGAAACCGGCGGCTACAAAAACCGGTCCCGTTCGATGTCCAAAACCGAATTGCACCAGCTCATCACTGACCGGCTGGGCGTGCCGCGGGAGGATATCATCTGCGAATACGGCATGAGCGAGTTGAGTTCACAGGCGTATGACGCCCCGCGCCTTGCGCCTTGCGCCCCGCGCCTTTTCCGTTTCCCTCACTGGGCGCGCGTCCAAATCGTTTCGCCGGAAACCGGCCGTGAAGTGGCTGAAGGTGAAACCGGTTTGATTCGCGTGTATGATCTGGCCAACGTGTTTTCGGTCATGGCGGTTCAGACGGAAGATTTGGGAGTTCGACGTGGCGGGGGCTTTGAACTGACAGGCCGGGCGGCCAAGGCTGAAGCCCGGGGTTGTTCTCTGATGACAGCTTGAATTCGTAAATCGTGAATCGTAAATCATAAATGCCTTGAACCTGCCCAATTATTTTTTTGCCGACCTGCCGCCGGAGGCGGTGCTGTCGCCGTTGATGATCACGGAAGCGTGCCAGACGTTGAAGCGTAACCGCGAGCGTTATCTGGCTGGGCGCTCGACGGACAGCCTGGTGGCCGTGTTGAGCGGCGTGG
>Ga0265338_10005987_pt1 | contig 15645 bp, 6 predicted proteins | sample 42126metaG_FD_193579 | JGI IMG/M metagenome (GOLD analysis project Ga0265338, IMG submission 193579) | Rhizosphere microbial communities from Carex aquatilis grown in University of Washington, Seatle, WA, United States - 4-21-26 metaG | ecosystem: Host-associated > Plants > Roots > Rhizosphere >... | reverse complement strand
CCGCTGGTACACCGACCGCTGGTACACCGACCAGGAGAACAACCGGCGCCCACCGGAACTGCTGCCCCGCGACGAGGTGGCCCGCTCGATCAACGCCGAGGTCAAGGCCGGGCGCGGCTCACCGCACGGCGGCGTTTTCCTCGATATCGCCTCCCGGCGGCCAGCCGAGGAGATCCTGCGCAAGCTGCCGTCCATGTACCACCAGTTCAAGGAACTGGCCGATGTGGACATCACCAAGGAGCCGATGGAGGTCGGCCCGGCCCAGCACTACGTGATGGGCGGGGTTGAGGTCGACCCGGACACCGCGGCCGCATCGGTGCCCGGCCTGTTCGCGGCCGGTGAGGTGTCCGGCGGCATGCACGGATCCAACCGGCTGGGCGGCAACTCACTGTCCGACCTGCTGGTGTTCGGCCGCCGGGCCGGGATGGGCGCGGCGGAGTACCTGGATTCGCTGGGCGGCGACCGGCCGAAGGCCAGCGACGTCGAGCTCGCGGCGGCGCAGGCGGAGGCCATCGCCCCGCTGGAGCGGGCGGGCGGTGAGAACCCGTACACGGTGCACGCCGAGGTCCAGCAGACCATGAGCGACCTGGTCGGCATCATCCGCAAGGAAGAGGAGATCAAGGCGGCGCTCGCCGAACTGGAAAAACTACGCGAGCGGGCGGCGCAGGTCAGCGCAGAGGGCGGCGCGGCCTACAACCCCGGCTGGCACCTGGCCCTGGACCTGCGCAACATCATGCTGATCGCGGACTGCGTGGCCCAGGCGGCGCTGGAGCGCCAGGAGAGCCGCGGCGGGCACACCCGCGACGACTACCCCGGCATGTCACCGGAATGGCGCAAGATCAACCTGATCTGCGCGCTGGACGGTGACACCGTGACGCTCACCCGGCAGCCGATGATCCCGATGCGCGAGGACCTGCTGGCCCTGTTCGACCGCTCCGAACTGAAGAAGTACCTCACCGATGAGGAATTGCCCCCGGCGGGCGAGGAGACAAGCTGATGGGCGCGAAAGTAACCCTCCGGATCTGGCGCGGCGATGCCGGGCAGGGCGAGCTAACCGACTACCAGGTCGAGGCCAACGAGGGCGAGGTCGTCCTGGACGTGCTGCACCGGCTGCAGGCCACCCAGACGGGTGACCTGGCGGTCCGCTGGAACTGCAAGGCGGGCAAGTGCGGCTCCTGCTCGATGGAGATCAACGGGCGGCCGCGGCTGGCCTGCATGACGCGGATGTCGCTGTTCCAGCCGGAGGAGACGATCACGCTCACCCCGCTGCGGACGTTCCCGGTCATCAGGGACCTGGTCACCGACGTGTCGTTCAACTACGCCAAGGCGCGGGAGATCCCGTCGTTCACCCCTGACCCCGCGGCCGGCCTGGGCGAGTTCCGGATGCAGCAGGTCGACGTGCAGCGTTCCCAGGAGTTCCGCAAGTGCATCGAGTGCTTCCTGTGCCAGAACGTCTGCCATGTCATCCGTGACCACCCCGAGAACGAGCGGGCATTCGCGGGCCCGCGGTTCCTGATGCGGATCGCGGAACTGGAGATGCACCCGGCCGACACCGCTGACCGGCGCGAGATCGCCCAGGACGACTTCGGCCTCGGCTACTGCAACATCACCAAGTGCTGCACCGAGGTCTGCCCGGAGAACATCAAGATCACCGACAACGCGCTGATCCCGATGAAGGAGCGCGTGGTCGGCCGCAAGTACGACCCGCTGGTCTGGCTCGGCTCCAAGATCTCCCGCCGCCCCCGGCACGACACCCCCGCCGTGCCGGGAAAGATAAGCTAACTGGCAATGCAGGCTCTGCACATCAGAGGATGCTGGTGAGCGACGTCAGATTACCCATCACACGGCTGGCCCTGCTGGCTGCGGTCCTCTGCGCGGGCTGTTCGGTCTCTGTCCACGCCGGGCAGGGCAATCCGCAGGCCGAGCAGGCCTACCGCACCGCGATCGCCCAGCCCTTCAACGACCTGACCTCGGCAGCAGGAAAGGCCAACCGCGTGTGCGCTGGGGGCAGCCAGCCCAACCCCCAGCAGTGCTACACGGACACCGCCGGCGAGATTAGTAGTGCGCGCGCGGTTGAGCAGGCCCTGCGCAGCGTGCCCACCCCGCCGCGTTTCGCCAAAGCCAACGCCGATCTCCTGCATGGTCTGGCCATCTTCGTCCAGGGCCTGACCAAGCGTAACGACGGGCTGGCTGCACATTCAACCTCAGAATACTCGGCCGGCGAGAATCTGATCACACATGGATTGGCTATCCAGAAATCTGCCTTTGCCGAATACCCCGCCGACGCAAATATCGTGGCCTGACCTGCGACACGTGGAGAAGGAGCAGGGCCCCCGCTTCCGCTAACCGGACGGCAACAGCTCGCTGACGAATACCACGACTCCCATGAATATAAGCAATGCTCCCATAAATCGGAACGATGGCACTTTGACATTGAACTTCCGCCGCAACGGCCCGGCGCTCCACCATTCAATTGTCCGGGATCTCCACGCGGACGTGAATTTGCGATAGTCGAAGAGAATAAGCGCTCCCAGCACGACGAGAACCACGGACGATATGATCACCAGCGCCCGGCCCATCTGGGTCACCAGCTAAAAGGAAAAACGTGCGGGAAGGTATGTATCCGGAACGAATAGGACCAGGTAAAGGCCGCCCCTGGTGTTCCCGCGCCGCCCCCGAGCTCAGTGGAGAAGTCAGTACTTGAGCCCGCCTGGAACATGTGCAGCGGGTTTCGCGGATTTCCCCATGTCTCGGCGCCGCCAACCAGATAGCCACCCGGTCCTTCGCCGGAAAGAGTGAACGAGTTTCCATGCACGAAGTTATCTGTGCTGTTTGGACTGCCCCCGCCCTTGCCCCAGGGGCCGCCGATCCACCCGGCTCGCAGCATGCCGCTGCCGCCAGGGGTCCCGACCCCCGCTTCAGGTCCGAGATAAAGGTGCCCACTGCGGGTGAGCGTGAGCACAGCCCCACCGCCTCCCCATATGAACCCTGAAACGTCGAGGCTAACGTAGTCGGGCAGATGCGGATGGGGACACCAGCCGAAGATGCAGAATGAATGGTTGCTGGCCTTCCGGGTGACCAAGGGCTTGGCCATGGTCGCGGTTGGGCGCGGGGCCGCGAAGAGCGGGGTGTACGGGTCGCGCGTCGGCCCGTAGTACGCGGGCGGGTAGTAGGACGGGTTGTAGGGACTGTAACCGCCGCCGCCACCGCCACCGCCACCGCTGCCGCTGCTGCTTCCGCCGCCGCCGCTGGTGTCGCCGGCGGTGGGGTGTTTTTCGAAGTATTGGAGGCTGGCGCAGACGGAGCCGTTGCAGAGCATAAGGCCGGTGGGGTCTGAGTTCACGACGGGGTTGGCGGCGGCGTATGTGTAGCCGTTGAGTTCCTGGGAACTGGTGGCTTCGAGGAGAGGGTCGAGACTCACGAACCGGCCGGTTGCTGAGTCGTACTGGCGGGCTCCGATCATGGTCAGCCCGGTGTTGGCGTCAGCGGGCTTGTTCAGGAACCCACGGTTGTCGACCCAGGTAACCGTGCTGCCACGGGATTGGCCATAGGGGGTGAACTGGCGCCAGGTCGGGTTCTGCGCGGTGCTGTCGAGAGCCAGGACCGCGGTGCCGTGCTGGTCGGTGATCTCATAGCCGTAGGCACTGCCGCTGCCGGTGCGATAGGCGGTGCCGCCGCCGGGCAGGCCGTAGTAGCGGACCCCGGTTGCGGCTTGGGTGGCTGTGTTGAGGCTGATCTGCTCGTTCGGGAGGTAGAGGGTGGTGGTCCCGGGGTCCTTCTCCAGGAGCAGGTTGCCGTCGGCGTCATAAACGAAGTGGCTGTCCCCGCCGGTGCCGCCGGTGATCCCGGTAAGCTGCCCGGCATCGTTCCAGGTGAGAGCCTGAGGGCCCAGCCCGGCGGTGCGGGTGGTCATGTCGCCGGAGGCGTCGTAGGCGTAGCTGGTGCTGCCGGTGGACCCGCCGGTGGTGCTAGTGGAGGTCAGGGTGCCGGGCTGGCTGGCGCCGTTGCCGTTGTAGGCGTAACTGGTGGTGGTGTCGCTCCCGCCGCTGGTGGAGTGCTGGATCTGGCTGGTGCGGTTGCCCAGGGCGTCGAGGGACCAGCTGGTCCAGTACGTGCTTGTCGGGCCAAGGTTGTCGCCCACCATGGACGAGTTGGATGACGATGGTGTGGTCCCGCAGGAGTCGGTGGCGGTCCAGGCCGCTGTCAGCCGGTCGAGCTGGTCGTAGTTGTAGCACTGGGTTTCTGAGCTGGCTGACGAGCCCAGGCGGGTGCTGACCTGGCGGGTGATGTTCCCGGCCGGGTCGTACCTGTAAGCCTCTTCATCAACGTTGGCCGGGGTTGCCACCGCCCGGGTGACCAGCTGATCGGTCAGGTTTCCGGTGTGGACGTCGTAGGTGTCGCTGATATAGCCGAGATTCGGGGCTGAGCCGATAGTTTCCTGGTTCGCCCGCCCGTAGGCGTCGTAGGTGACTGCCTGGTCGTAGGTGGTGCCCAGGCCGCCGGCGGTGTCAGGCAGGTCCAGGGCGCCCGTGTATGTATAAGTCACGCCCTCCGCGGGCAGCCCCCCGGCGGCGGGATAGTTGTCTTTCCCAGGCAGCCCGATGTTGGGCGTGTAAACGTGGCTGAACGTGTAGGTAGTGCCAAGTACGCTGCCCTCGGTCGAGGACGGGATCGTGATCGTCTCGCCCAGGGACTCACCGAAGGCGTTGAAGCCCTTCTGCTGAGTGATGTAGGCAGCTCCGCCTGAGAAGGCGGTTTCGGTGGTCAGCTTCCCGATCGGATCGGTCATCCCGCTGACCGCGTTGTTGGAGTTGTCATACACCCACGAATCCAGCTCGTTGGAGGAGGACTGCGAGGCGGTAGGCGCATCGTACTCGGCGGTTTTCCTGCTGAGCGCGTCGTAGGTATAGGAGATCGTCTTGCCGCGGGCATCGGTGGACTGGACGGGGTTGCCGTCAGCGTCATAAACGATGGTGCTGGTGCCCGCGTCGGGGTCGGACTTGGTGCTGACCTGCCCGAGCAGGTTGTAGGTCGACGTCCAGGTGCTGCCGGTGGCGTCGGTGATGGTGGCCTGGTTGCCGTGCCCGTCGTAGCCGTACGTGGTGGCCTTAGAGGTCCCGCCGGAGACCGAGAAGAGCCCGGTGAAGGTGTCAGACGGCGTGTTCAGCGTCGGCGCGGAGGTGTACTCGTCCAGTTCGGTGGTTCGTCCAAGCGGGTCGGTCACGGTGGACTTGGTCACCCCGCCCGTGGGCGGGATGACGGTGGTGCGGTCCCCGTTGTACACGGTGGTCGTCGCCGAGACCACCACGTTGTCTTTCTCGCTGTTGTCGATGACCGCCCGGCCCAGGCCGTCGTAGGTGTAGTAGTCCTGGTTCGGCACCTCGGCATGCAGGTTGGCCGCGGTGACCAGGGTCGTGTCGGGCGTGGTCGCGGAATCCCACCAGCCGTTGTACTTGGCGCTGACCCAGCCACGGGAGTCATAGAAGGTGTCAGTGACCATCCGCCCGCTCTGCGGCGTGATCGCCTGGGTCTGGCGTGGCCGCAGCAGCGCATCGTAGATCTGGACCGACGTCTGGTATTGGAGTTCTTCGTTGAGCTTCTGGGTGGTGACGGCGGTGATGCCGGTATCGGACACGGTGTAGGCGTAGGTGTAGTTCGCCGGCGTGCTTGTCGTCCGTGAGTCCAGCCACACGGCGGTGATCCGGCCCAGCGCGTCATAGTGTTCCGTGGTGCCGACGCTGTTAGGGTCAGCCGAGGTCAGGGTCAGGCCGCGCTCAGGGTCCACAGAGGTTGTGGTGGACTGGCTCAAGGCGTTGGTGACCTTGGTACCGGTGGTCAAGCCGACCGAGTTCATGGTGTACGCGGTGGTGGTCTTGTTGCCGCTGGCGTCGAACGCAGCGGTGGGCCGACCGAAGGAGTCATACGCGGTCTTGGTCGTGGCCTGGTAGCTGAACGCGCCGCCCGAATAGGCCGAGGCCTTTTCGATCATCGTCACGTCGCCCTTGGCCGGGGCGGACGCCTGGGGGAAGGTCGTGGCGTACGTGGGGTCGTCGTAGAAGCTGCGGGTGTCGGAGACCACCTGGTTCGGGCGGCTGACGCTCCCCGGAGCGGTCAGCGTGTTCAGGCCGGACGGGATCGATGCGGGTGAGCCCTCGGTGAACCCGCCGCAGGCGACCGAGTCTGTCTCGGCCTCGGCGGGGAGCCCGACCAGGTTGACGCTGGTGTTCGCGGCTGCATAGCTGGTCGTGACGCACTGGTCGTAGGCGGAATTGGCCGGGACGGTGTGCGTGTAGGCATGCGTGGCCAGGCCGAAGTTCGCATCGGTGGTGGTCGCGTCGTAGGAGGTGTCAGTCTCCGTGTACCGCCAGGCGGTGGTGCCGCCATCAGTGAGAGCCTGGCGGGTGTAGGCCTCGGCGGGCGCGGCCCAGTTGGCAGTCAGGGCCGGCAGGCCACTGCGGGTCCTGGTCGCCGCCGCCGCCGACACCCAGTACGAAGTGATCGTCGAGTGGTCCACCGGACCGCCGTCACCTAGATACGACGTACTCTCCAGCGGAAGCCCGGCCAGTTGGTTGGCGTCGTCGTGGGTGCCGCCGGCGGAGTCGGTCAGCGTCACCGCGGTGGAGTTGTTGTCATTGGACATGCCGCGGTAGTAGGTGGTCTCAGACAGCGCCTGCGGGTCGTTTACCGCGTCACCGGTGCGGGTCTGCACGTCCCCGTAACCACGGAACTGGCCATAGGTGCGGTACTTGGGCTGTACGACCTCGTTGTCGTCGTAGTGCCACGCCGCACCGCCTTTGTACTTGTAGGCGGTCACGACCGTGGGGGCGCCACCGGTCGGGTCGGTCTGGGTGACCGAACCGACGACGTACTGGTTGAACCAGTCCAGGAACGGCGCGGTGTAGCCGGCCGGGGTCCAGTACACGGGGTAACAGGAAGAGGCGTTGCTGGACGGACTGGTCGTCACCGGCGCGGTACAGGGATTGGGCTGCACATAGACGGGGGAGATCACCGACCCGGTCTCGGTGGTGATGGTCTTGATCCGGAACCGGTACAAGGGCGGCAGTCCATCAGTGACCGTGTCCACCCGGTTCTGCAGGTCAATCCCGGTGAACGACACCGACGGCAGCGTGACCGACGAGGAGCCCCCCGCGGTGGTATCCGACCCGGTACGGGTGATCTTCGACAACCACAATGTCGGCGAGGTGCCGTCCCCGGTGGCCGGGAGCGTCTCGGTCAGCGCATAGGAGTCCACCGTCACGTACGACGACGACGCGGTGGAGTACTGCTCGGCGGTGATGCCGGTCAGCCGCGCGGTGGAAAAGAACGACGGCCCGTACTGGCTCGAGGTGCACGTCGCACCCGACGCGCAGATCAGATCGAATGGCACGTCCGGCCAGTTCGGCGCGTTCGCCGAGTTCAGCGGGTCACACGTGCCGGACACGCACCGGTCACCGGCCTTGTAGAGCACCTTGTCGGGAATGGTGCCGTACGCACCGCCGTCGGTGAACCCGTAATCAATATGGTCTAGGTAGCTGTCCCGGACATAGGACACGTCGTGGGCGCCGTTGTCCTCGCCGTAATAGTTCGTGGACTGCGTGTAGTAGTAGGCCATCGCGTTGCTGTGGACATCCTTGACATAGTCCAGGTGCCAGCGATAGGCCATCGTGCACACCGACGAGGTGAAGCCGCTGGAGCTGTAGCACGGGTCCCCCGAATGGGCCGAGTAGACCGGCATCGAGTCGACCGAGTTCGTTTTGGCGTTCCCCGACGCCCACCCGGGCAGTTCGTCACGGCCGAACTCATAGACGGTGCCGTCGCGTTGGGTGACCGTCCAATAGTCGGTGTTATAGGTGCCAGAGCCGTTGCCGGAACTGGTGATGTGCTTGACCAGCTCGCCGTTGTCGGCGGACGGCGTGCACGACGTCTCCGCAGCGTTGCACACCAGCGTGATGGACGCCCCGTCCATTGACAAGGTCAGTACTGGTCCGTCGTAGCACTCGTCCTGGGTCGATGTCGGGGAGGCGGTGCCCTCCGGCTTGTCGGCGCACGGGATGAACGACTGCTCGATGAACGAGTCACCCGTCGACCAGCCATCCCCCGCCCACGACGCCTGCGCCTGGGTGGACGCCGTCTGCCCGTCCACCCTGGACGAGTTATACGACAAAGCCGGCTGCGGGACCAGTGACGACGCGGCCGGCGGGACCGAGATCGGGTAGGAGTAGGCGAACGATCCCGCACTGTCGCCGCCGGTCCAGGTACCAGAGGGCTTCAGCGTGGTGGCCGCGTACGATCCGGCCGGGCTGCCTTCCTGCCCAACGCTGGCCGTGGCGGCCAGCACCACCGTGCTCACCGCCGGGGTAAGAGCCGCTGACGGGCTGGCTTGCGCCAAGGCCGTGCTGGCGGCCTGGCCGCCGACCGGCAGCTGGGCGGACACACTCTGCCCGGCCAGGTCGTTGACCGAGGCCAGCGGCGTCGCCTTCCGGCACGCGGGCAGGGCCGGGGTGGTCAGCGCACACCCCGGAAGCTCGGCCAGGGCCAGCCTCGACCCGTAGTTACCGCCGTAGGCCTGTCCGAACGCCCGGTAATCCAGCCCCACCTGCACCGTCCCGGGCTGGCCACCCGAAGCCGTCACCGTGAAGATCGCCCCGTCCAGGCCGGCTGCCCGCGCGCCGGCCTGACTGAGCACTCGCACGCCCAGCGTCCCCGGGCCCGCATAACCCTGCCTCCCGGCGACCGCCTGCGCCCAGACCGGTGTTCCGGCCGCGTGGCCGACCGGCCCGCGCTTCGCCGCCCCCGTGGGCGCCGCTAAAGCGAGGGTGGCGGACTTGGCGGCTGGCCAGACCGGCGGCGCGGCTGAGAACGCACGGTCCGCCTGGTTGGGGGTCTTCGTGAAGTGGAACGTCGCAGCGTGTACACCCTGGACGGACGGACCCGGCGAGACGTTGGGCGGCGCGCTCGGCCGCGGCGTCGCCGCTGCCACTGCCGGAGCCGCGGACGCCAGCATGAGACCCACTGCCGCCGTCACGATGCTCGTCAGCCACATTCCCCGGCGCCTTGCCTGAAACCTGATCATCGTGACCTCACCGAGTTGTCTGCCTTGTGCTGGTGTGCGGCCAGCTGTCAGCCAGGAGCGAAGTAGCCCAGGCAGTCGACGACGATCTGGACAGTTCCGACACTTCCGTTGTGGATGTCGGCGGTGCCGCGGCCGGTCGCCGCGAACGCGAGGTTGGCGACTACCTCGCCGGTGCCCCAGTTCACGTTCGACGCGAGGGGGACGCTGGTGCCATCGGGATAGACGGTGAGGAACCCGCTACTGGTGCCGTTCACAACGGTCAGGTTGAGGACCAGGGTGGGGTTGAGGGCGACCACGGTGTTGCCCTGGGCGACCGTCAGCGTGCCGCCGGACGCTACCGGCGCACCGTTCTGCCGGGTGTCGATCATCCGGGTGGCGCCAATAGCGTGGTAGGTCTCGCCGCCGGTGCCCGTGGTGAAGTAGCCGGAGACGTCGCCGACCACGTCGGCGCCTCCGGTTCCCCCGGCGTGCAGGTCGATCTTCCCGTCTGTGCCCACGGGGACGATGGCCATCCCGGCGATGGTCAGCGTGTTGTATTGGAGATTGGACACAGTTGGCTGGGTCGTCCCATCGGCGTAATCGATCAGGAATCCGGCGCCGGAGTCGTTCACCGCGGTGAGGTTGATCGCTACGGCGGAGATGCCAGCGGGTATGCCGTTGGCACCACCGATCTGCACGGCCAGCGTGTTGCCGGCGGTGAGTTTGGCCTTAGCTGCCCCTGTGCCGTTGCGGGTGTCCAGGACCCGGGTGGGAGTCATGGGGGTAAAGGTCGTATCACCCGCGGCCGTCGCATCGGAGGTGAAGTATCCGAAGACATCGGCGAGCAACTGCGTGCTGCCGCCGCTGGCGTTGAAGAAGTCGATCTTGCCGTCCGCACCCACCGGCACTATCACCAGGTTCGCGACGGTGACGGCGGCGGTGTAGTTGAGGTTGGACGTCAGCGGCAGGGGCGTCTCGTCCGGGTAGACGTGGATGACCCCGGAGGCGGTCTCGGCGACCGCGGTCAGGTTGACGGCGACCGCGGTCACGTTGGCCGAGGGGATGCCGTGCGCGCCGGCCACGGTCAGCTTGACGGTGCCGCCAGCTCCTACGGGGCCGGTGGTACCGCCGGTGCCATACCGGGTGTCGAGGAACCGGGTGGGGGTGATGGGCTGGTAGTAGCCATCGGGGGTAGTGGCCTGGGTCGGGTCGACGACCTGGTTCCAGGCCTGGACATCGGCGACCTGGCCGGTGAAGTAGCTAGTGTGGGCGGCGCCGTTGCGGTAGTCCCCGATCTGGAAACCACCGCCTGTGGTCCCGGTGAGCGGCGCATGGCTATGGCTGGCGATGTTGACGCCCGTGGCGTAGAGGTTCATCACGCCGGTGGCCGCGTGGTAGGTGGCGGTGAGCTGGGTCCAGACGCCCAGGTTCACGGTGCCGCCGGTGGCGCAGTCGTAGGCGGCGGCAGCCGTGTCGGAGGTGGCCATGCAGAAGGACCAAAGGCGGGTGCTGGCATTGGCGTAGACCTCAAAGCTGGCGGCGTGGGTCATGTCCTGGGAGATCACCACCCCGCCGAGCGCGGTCGGCTTGACCCACGCCGACACGGTGAAGTCCGTCGCTGGGTTGATCGCGGGGCCGGTGGTGGCCAGGGCGCTGTTGGTGCCATCGAGCAGGACGTCGGGGCTGAACAGGTCGCCGGTGTTCCAGGTGGCGTTCCCCGAGCCCGCCGCGGCCAGCGCGGGGGACCCGGTCGTGTCCGCCGCGCTGGCCGCGGCCCCGCTGCTGCCGTCGTCGAGCGCCCAGGTGTGCGTCGAGGTGACCAGGGTCTGGGCCGGCTGGGCGGCAACGGTGGCGGTGCCAGAGCCGAGGGTCGCCAGGTAAGCGGTGGCATGGCCACCAGCGCCCACAGCCCACAGGTCCGGGACGCCGTCACCGTCTATGTCGGATGCTTGCAAGGTCAAGGTGGCGCCCTTGTTCCAGGTGGCCGTTGATCCGTCGGCGATCACGTACTGGGTGTAGCTGAACGCGCCGGTGCCCATGTCGTAGGCGAGGTTCTGCCACAGGTACAGGGCGCCGGTGGAGGAGTCCCACAGGTACATGGCGGTGCCCGAGCCCAGCTGCGCGGTGGCGATGGTCCAGTTGTTCCAGTCCGTCCCGCCGGCGGGTGTGGACGTGGTCAGCGGATCAGCGGTCTCATAACTGCCGGCGCCGTTGCCGTCGGGATAGAACTCCAGGTAATAGCCGTCCAGGCTGTCGCCGTTGACCGCGATCAGGTCGGGGTAGGCATACCCCTGCCCCGATGTGTTCCCGGCGTTGGCCAGCTGGAGCGGGTTGTCCCCGTTGAAGTCGGACAGGAACCCGGCCCACAGTGTCTGCTCGTTGCCGCTGTCCTGGGCCTGGATAGGGGAACCGTCGCCGCTGCCGAGCAGGATGTTGGCCTGCCCGGGGTTGATGCCGGAGGTGTAGTAGGCCAGGACATCCTGCAGCCCGGTCCCGCCGAAATGCCCGGTGATCACCTGCGCGCCCGTGAAGTCGACCGGGGAGTTGTCACTTCCCGTGCCGTTCCCGTTGGCACCGATGTCGGTCGTGTCCGGCACGACCTGCCCATTGCCTTTGCCTGCGGCGAGCCACAGGCCGGGCGGCAGGCCATTGGCGCTGCCGCCGGCGGTGAGCAGGTCGGCATTCCCGTCACCGGTCATGTCGGCGTCCGGCGCTGTCGCGGCCGGGGCCGCGTTGAACACCACGCTGGCGGTGTCACCGATGTTGCCGCCCGCCGACTGGCTGGTCACCGTGAGCGTGTTGGTGAACCGGGGCGGGTCGATGGTGATGCTCGCATTGCCGGAGGACGCGGTCACCGTGCCGGGCGCTCCGCCGTCGAGCTGGTACATGTAACCCGACGGGACGGTGCCGCTGACCGGCGGGGTGATGGTGAACGTCGCCGGCTGCCCGATACTGGCGGCCGCCGGGGCCGTGACGGCCGGTGCGCCGGGCCGGGTCGGGTCAAACTTGAAATTGCACGTCGCCGACCAGGAACTGGCCTCGCTGTAGTCGGTGACCTGGGCTTGCCAGGAGAACTCTGTCACCGCGCCGCCCGCGACCGCCTTCAGGTCCGCTTCGTGCGCGATGAACACCGCCGTGCTGCCCGAACTGACAAACAGCTTCTGCGGATCGGTCGGCGTGCCGGTGAACACCGCCCCCGTCGCGGTGTCCCACATCTTCACGGTGACACCGAGAGTCCCGCCATCCGGGTCAGACGCCGGCACATACAACGACACGTTGCCATCGCCGACCGTCGTCGGGGTGGCCGCGGTGCATGAGGTGGCCGGCGAGGTGCTCAGCCCGGTCGGCTTGTTCGCCGGGTGGTCATAGGTGATCGACATGGTGGCGGTGTCCGCGAACTGCTTCCACCCGTAAGGATCGGACTCATCAGCGGCCCGCAGCCCGAACGTCGCCTGGGTCCATTTACCGTTCGCCGCCGACTGCATCGTGCTCTTCACGTTGAACCCGACACCCGCTGCGGGGCACGACGAGCTATAGCCATGGGCGACGGTCTGCGAAGCGGCCTGACTGTCCCACCCGGGCTGGTGGTTCCAGGTCGTGGCCGAGCTGATCGCCCCCGTCAGCCATGCCTGCACCGCCGTCGCGCTGCACGACGGGGACCATTCCTCGGTCATGTTCAGCTGTGCGGACAAGACCGTCGAGCCGTAGATCTTCGCCGGGACCGGCATGTTCACGAACGAGCGGGCCACGAAAAACGGTGAATTCCACGCCTGGTCGCCCACCTGCAGCAGGACACTGGTCGACTTCCAGTACGACTGGGCCGGGAACCCGTTGTTCACCGTGGTCCACGTGTTCCGCGACGACCCAGCCGACGGAGCCGTGAAACTCGGATCGATATACACCGGGAACACCGCCGACGGCGAGGTCAGCAGCTTCTCCTCCGGCGTCAGGACGATCGCACCGGCCTGCACCGCCACCCCCACCGCCGCAGTATGTGCCCCCTCACCGGGGCTGGCCGCCGACGAGGACAACGGCAGGCCGCTCCGCGCGTCAACCCGCTCGCCGGTGCCAGGATTGACGGCAACAGGAGTCTGAGCCGACGGCCTCGCCGAGTCCCACATGAACGGCGCCGGGGACGAGAAGACCACATGCCCGCCCGGGTCGGCCACGGTCACGTCACCGCCAGCAGCGGCCGCCACCTTCAGGCCGCTCGCCCGGGTCGCCAGTACCAGGCGCCTCAGCGCCGGGTTCGCCGCGGCGGCGGCGTTGCGCACAATGAGCACCTCGGAGAACCCGCCCTGAACGTTATCCCTGACCTGCACATCAACGCCCGGCAGGACATCCGGGTAAGTCGCGGTGTCACCCGCTAGCACCGGGGCCGGCAACGCCACCGGCAGCCACACCGACAGCGACTTCCCCAGCGCGCTCATCGTCGCCAGCGGGCCGCTGCCGCCCCCGGACAACGTCAGCGCGGACGTCGTCACCGCCGCCGAAACCCGCCCGTCGCTATCGCGCTTCAACGTCGCGTTCAAGTTGTCCCAGGCCCCGGCCACGCGCTTGCGGACCGGGACCAGGGAACGCTTCAGCGTCAGGGTTTTATCCGGGTTCGCCGTCAGCGTGTCCGTCGCCGTCGTCGCCCCCGGCACCGCCACCGCCCGCCCGCTCGACGCGGCCCGCGCCAGCGCCTGGTCAACCGTCAGCGGCCCCCGCATGACCGCGGACCGCACACCAGCCCGGGCCACCGCCGCGTGAGCGGCCGGATCAACCACCACCGCCAGCGACACCAACAGCCCAGCCGCCGCAAACACACGCCCAGCCCGCACGCGGAGAAAAACTGAAGGCATTGTCAGCCACTATCACTTTCAGCAGAGAAAGGTGATCGCGGGCATCCCAGGAAGTTACGGGCAGGCTTAACTAAATCACCGGCCAAGACAGGAACCCCGCTTCACAAGCTCACAAGCTTCCCAGCGCCCCAAGCGCTCAAAGCCCCGTGAGCGACCAATAATAATTAGTCGGACAAATGGAATCCTCAGCCGATCTTGTCGCCCTGTCAATACCCCCGGGCCATCCATTCCCCGAGCCGGACGGCCCGCACCCCAACACCGCAGATCAGCCTCCGTGCACCCGGCTTCGGTGGGTCCTGCCTCCTGGGTCCGCTGCCCGCTCTGGTAGTGAACGGCGCGCTCCGCGCCATGCTGGCAGTGCCGATCCAGGGCGGCCGTTCACCGGTGCACGCGCCGGCAGTGCGCGCGACCGCCAGGACCTCCCGTTCCAGCGCAGCGCGTAACTGGTATCACTGCCTGGCCGGAAATGGTAAACATCTCGCAAAGAACGCTGACTGAGCGGGACACGGGCAAACCTCTCGTCCCGGGGCGCCGGAATTCTTTCTTTTCGCCGCGCCCGCCGCAGGGCCTTTACGCCGGGAACCCCGGGCCGGGCCGCCGCGGCCGACAATGCCGGGCCGCGCTCCGGCCACCACCAGCAGTCCGTACCATGAGTCCAGCGCGCAGGTCCGGACCCTCGCCAGCGGCAGCGCGCAGGGCCAGGACCTCCAGCGTGAAAGGCAGCTATGACCGCCCACCTGACCTACCTTGAGGCCGCCGTTGTCGGCCTGATCCAAGGCGTGTCCGAGCTTTTCCCCGTCTCCAGCCTCGGCCACAACGTGCTGCTCCCCGCCCTGATCGGCGGCAGCTGGGCGAACGACCTGAGCGTCTCCAAAACTGAGTCCCCGTACCTGGCGTTCATCGTCGGGCTGCACGTGGCCACGGCGCTCGCCCTGCTGATCTACTTCTGGCGGGACTGGATCCGGATCATCGGCGGCTTCTTCAGCTCCGTCCGCCATATGCGGGTGGAGACCGTGAACGAGCGGCTCGCCTGGATGATCATCCTGGGCACCATCCCGGTGGGAATCGCTGGCCTGCTGTTCGAGCACGCCTTCCGGGTCATCTTCGCCAAGCCGATCCTCGCCGCGGTCTTCCTCATCATCAACGGCCTGATCCTGCTCTCCGGGGAACGTTTCCGGACCAGGGCTTCGGTGGAGGCCGACGAGTACGTGGCCACCGAGCGGGACCAATCGCTCAACTCGCGACGCCAGGGAGCGGGCCGGCACGCGTCGGGCCAGCAGGCGGTCCGCCAGGAGGAACTGGCGCTCGCCGTCCAGGCGGACCGGCGGCTGTCCACGATCGGCTACGCGCGGGCCACCATCATCGGCTCGGTGCAGATCCTGGCGCTGCTGGCCGGCATCAGCCGAGACGGCGTCACGATGGTCGCGGGAATGGCCCGCGGGCTGTCCCGGGAGGACGCGGCCAGGTTCGCGTTCCTGCTGGCCACGCCGGTCATCCTCGCCGCCGGCGCGCTGAAGGCCAAGGATCTGGTGGGCCCGCTGGGCCACGGCATCCACGGCCAGATCCTGCTCGGCAGCCTGCTGTCCGGCATCGGCGCGTACCTGTCGGTGCGGTTCCTGGTCAAGTACCTGCAGACCAGGACGCTGACCCCGTTCGGGATCTACTGCATCGTGTTCGGCCTCGGCTGCGTGGTCTATCTCGGCCTGATCAAGTGAGCGTGCGGCGCGGCGTTTCCGCGGAAACGCCGCG
>Ga0265338_10005986_pt1 | contig 15646 bp, 15 predicted proteins | sample 42126metaG_FD_193579 | JGI IMG/M metagenome (GOLD analysis project Ga0265338, IMG submission 193579) | Rhizosphere microbial communities from Carex aquatilis grown in University of Washington, Seatle, WA, United States - 4-21-26 metaG | ecosystem: Host-associated > Plants > Roots > Rhizosphere... | reverse complement strand
ATCCTGGGGCCCGCGCGCCATCAGGTCCTGGATGTCGATCGGCTCCATCAGGCTCTGCTTGGCCATCAGCATGGCCTTCTCCGCCGTTCCACCAATGCCGATCCCCAGCATCCCCGGCGGACACCATCCGGCGCCCATGGTGGGCACCGTCTTCAGCACCCACTCCACAATCGAGTCCGACGGGTTCAGCATGGCGAACTTCGACTTCGCCTCCGATCCTCCACCCTTCGCCGCCACCGTAATCTCCACCTTGTCACCGGGCTCCAGGTCCACCGTCACCACGCTCGGCGTGTTATCGCGCGTGTTCTTGCGCGCCCCCGCCGGATCGGCCAGCATGCTCGCCCGCAGCTTGTTGTCGGGATCCAGATATGCCTTCCGCACCCCCTCGTCCACCATCTCCTGCAGGCTCATTGACGGGCTCGCGCCATCCGATCCGGCAAAGCGCACCTCCATCCCCACCTTCAGGAATACGTTGACAACCCCCGTGTCCTGGCAGATGGGCCGATGTCCCTCCGCGCACATCCGGCTGTTGATCAGGATCTGTGCCATCGCATCCTTCGCTGCCGGCGATTCCTCCTTCTCGTACGCCTTGGCCAGGTTCGTGATGTAGTCCTCGGGGTGGTAGTAGCTGATGTATTGCAGCGCGCCCGCAATGGTGTCGACAAGATCCTGCTGACAAATAACCGTCATGAGATTAAACTCCTTAATGCCACCCACATTCTAGGGTATCGCCGGTCACAGTTTGCCCTGACGGCCATCACAGGTTCCGCCTCGGCGCATGTTTATAATTCTTTTGGGTTACGATCTGCCTCCGGGCCTGCGTCTGATGGGCAGTGATAAGGGGAATTGAATGGTCAGGACACTTGCCGCATTATTTTTGATCCTCTCGCTTGCTGCTTCTGCGTCTGCAAAATCGAAAGGCGTAAATGTGAGTCCCGTTAAGGGAGTTTATCCCATGTCATGCGACGACCTCTGGGTCGCCGTAAAGGACACCCTGGGCAATAAGAGTGATTACTCTCTCGCCTCAGTAAACGATCTCGATCTCCATGCTTCCTTTCTCGTCGTCGGCGACCTGATTGTCTATACCGACAGAGTCACTTTGTTTGTGAAAGGCGACGGCTGCGCGATCAAAGAGGATATTAAGGAAGTCGGCGCAGAAAATCCCAACACCCGTCAATTTCACAAGCGGCTTGAGAAGACGCTCGAGAAGTTGCAGATGGCAAAGGCTGCCGGAACGCCAAAGCCGGCCGAAGCAAAGTCACAGCCCGAGGGGCAGCATCAATAGTCCCCGCTCCGGCGCTCACCTGCAACAAACGCAGGCGAGTCAGAGCCTGTCCCCCAATGCTGGATAGTAAAGATTCCCGTCAATCACCTTCAGAAACGGCGTGAGTTGGTGCATCCTTGCCGGTGCCGCGCTCAGGATCTCCCGCACATCCCAGCCTCCAACCGTCATCGCATCCGCAATCAGTGAGCGATGGCAGCGCCACGGTACCGCTTCGGCGCACATCGTCGCCGTCGGCCGCGCTGAAGCCAGATCAATCAACTCCTTCAGCCCCTGCGCAAACTCCGCCGTCGCCATGTAATCCGCATAACCGCGGAACGACGCGTTGCGCCAACCCATATTCACTGAGTCCTTGCGGGAATGCCGTCTCCCCCCCAGCGCCGTGATCTGCGCGTAGCCAATCCCGGCGCTCCCCAGCGAAATCCCAAGCACATCCCCGTTGAACTGCGGACAATGCCGCGACTTCGGAATCGATCGCACATCCGCCACCTGGGCCACGCCGTGCCCGCGCAGCAGGGCTATGAATTCCTCGATTGAGTGGGTGGAGTGACCGATGGTGTAGAGAACGAGAGCCACGGCTTAGTCCGTCTCATCCATTGCCTGATTCTCAGGCAGCATGCGTTGGTGCAGTATGCGCATAATCATCACGCCGGCATCCTCGATCCGATAGAAGATCGCGTGCCTCTCGTGTTCCATCCGGCGATAGCCTTTTCGGATGCGGTCGCATCTCCGGCCGATATCTGGATTCGCCGCGATCAGTCCGAAACATCTTTCCAGACTGTCGAGATAGCGAAAGGTCTTTTCGATTCCCCAGCGATGCAGCGTGTAATCGCCGATCTCGATCAGATCGAGCCGCGCCAACCTGGAAAACCGGTACGCCGCCATGTCTCAGTTCGCGCCACTTACCATCGCGCGCCGACGGACTCGCTCGCGAACTTCGCCAAGGACATCTCCTTCTGCGACGCCGCTTTGTTCGCCTGCTTCAAGAGCGGCCCGAAGCGCCTGGAGCCTGGCCTGATCCTCGCGTTCGCTCCGCTCCAGCGCACGCAGACCCGCCCGCAGTACCTCGCTCGCATTGGCATATTTTCCGCTGCGGATTCTCGCGTCAACAAGCCGGTTCAACTGCGGGGTTAAATTGATGTTGCGCGTCGGCATCCTGCTCCTCCAATAACGGCTATCCTATGCCGATTGGCAAAAATTGCCAACTCGGCGATCTCTCGGGGAGGAGGAGCCGCGAGGCAATCGTAACCTCCCATTCATCTGCCTTCAACGAATCATTAGGTTCGGTGTGATAGCGTACTCACCGGGTCCATATACCGTTCCTTGAAGGTCGCTGAAAAAGATCGGAAGCAGAGGAGAGTTGAAAATGCGTATCGGAATAGCTGCAATCCTGGCGCTCGCGCTCGCAGGCTCATTACCGCTCCATGGCCAGCAGTGGCAAGTGACCAAAACCTTGCACATTGGTGGCGAGGGCGGTTGGGACTACGTTACCGTGGATGCTCCCACCCATCGGCTCTTCGTTACGCGGTCCACGCACACCCAGGTCATCGACGCCGATTCCGGCAAAGTGCTCGGCGACATTCCCGGCCAGAAGCGCTCCCACGGCGTGGCCCTTGTTCCCAGCCTCAATCGCGGCTTCATCACGGACGGCGGCGGCGATGGCGCCATCATCGTCTTTGACATGAAGACCTACGCCGTGCTCGGCAAGCTCGCCACCATGCCCGACTCCGACGGCATCATCTACGACGCCGGACAGAATCTCGTCCTCGCCGTAGCAGGTGACAAGGGCATGCTCATGGTGTTCAAGCCTGACATCGATCCCAACAGCGGCAAGGTGGAAACGGTCGATCTCGGCGGGTCGCCTGAATTCCTCGCCGCTGACGGCGCCGGCAAGGCTTACGTCAACCTCGAAGACAAGGACCTCATCGCCGAAGTCGACCTGAAAACGCGCAAGGTCATCGCGCGCTGGCCGGTCGCGCCCGGTGGTCATCCCGTGGGCATGGCTCTCGATAAGAAAGCCCACCGCCTCTTCATCGGCTGCCGCAATCCGCAGAAACTCGTCGTCATGAGCACGGTTGACGGCAAAGTTCTGGGCAGCGTTGACATCGGCGCCGGCGTGGATGCGGCGCAATTCGACGGCCATCAAGCCTTCGCCAGTTGCCGCGACGGCAAGCTCATCGTCGCAGGGGAAAACGGCGGCGCGTACCAGGTGGAGCAGACCGTCACCACCCCCGACGGCGCTCGCACCATGGGTCTGGACGCCTCGGCGCACAAGCTTTACCTGCCCACAGCGGAGTTTGAGCCGGCCGCAGCCGGCACTCGCCCCAAGATGAAGCCGGACACCTTCATGATCGTCGAAGTGAGTGCGAAATAGTCTGCCAGGCGCGCCCGGTCCGGCAGCTCGCTTTGGGCGCTGGGCCGGGTTCGTCTTCCCTACGCGGAAACCGCCGGCCGCAGATCCGTGTGTCCGAAATCGTCGCCCTTGAACAGAATCGGCTCCCGCTTTACCCTCGCCAGCGCATAGCTGAAGCAGTCGCCGAAGTTCAGGTTCGCCCTGTGCCCGCTGCCTTTTCCATAATCGCGATAAGCCTGGCGGGCAATGCGGGCCTGTTCCTCCGTCACGGGCTCAATCACAATCTCGGAGTCAAGAATCGCGTCGTCCAGTTGGGCGCTCAACGCGGCATCGCGGTGAGCATCAATCACAATCGACGTTTCCAGATAGGATGCCGCGGACATGCGAACAACTTCCGCACCATCCATCACTACGGACAGTGCATCCCCATCCTCTTCGTTGGTGAGCATCGCAACCAGCGCCGACGAATCCACGATCATTTGGGCAGCCCGCTCTCGTCGTAGAGAAGCTTGTCAATATCCCAGGAATGGATCGGTTCTTTTACCCGGCTGACGAACTCCCGCGCGAATGCCTGCACCACCTCGGACCGCTTCCTCTTTTTTCGCGAATCCGCCCCCCCCTGTCGGGCCTTCTCCCGCTCGATTTCATCTTTCACGGCAAGCTTCACGGCAGCAGTCAGTGTCGTGCCCCTCAGCGCCGCAAGTTCTCGCACCATTGCGTGAGTCTCTTCATCCTTGATGTTAAGAGCCATCAGCCCCTCCAGCCTGTTTCCACCATTCTACCATAGTGTTACACCATTCCACCATGCCCCTCAACTCCGCCCCAGTACCCTAATCTAGAAGCGTATGCCCGATTACCCCCTCGACTCCGTGCCGGACGTTCAGCCCCACACCATGCCCGCGCCAGAAGCCAAGCCCGCCGCGGACACCCTCTTCGATGTGCTCGTCATCGGCGCCGGTCCCACTGGGCTCTCCTGCGCCATTGAGGCGCAACGATCCGGCTTCCGAACCGTTTCAGTGGAAAAGGGCTGCGTCTGCAATTCCCTGTTCCACTATCCCTCGCACATGACGTTCTTCACCACATCGGAATTGCTCGAAATCGGCGATATCCCCTTTCCCAGCCCGAATGCCAAGCCCACTCGCAATGAAGCCCTTGAGTACTACCGCCAGGTTGCCGCACATTACAAACTCGACGTGCGCCAGTACCAGCGCGTAACCGGCGTCGAAGGCGGCCGCGGCGGCTTCACCGTCCACCTGCTTGACCGCTTTGGCCGCAACGGATCCCTCCGCGCGCGCAACCTCATCGTCGCCACCGGCTATTACGATATCCCCATCTTCCTTGACATTCCCGGAGAAGACCTCGGCAAGGTTCATCACTACTACAACGATCCTCATCCTTACTTCGGCGCCGACGTGCTCGTCATCGGCGGCAAAAACTCCGCCGCCATCGCCGCGCTCGAGCTCTGGAGGCACGGCGCCCGCGTAACTCTGGTTCATCGCGGCCCTGACATCCGTCCCCACGTCAAGTACTGGATCAAGCCCGATATCGAAAACCGCATCAAGAACGGCGAGATCCGCGCCATCTTCAACTCCCATGTCGTCCAAATCGACCCGGACTCCGTCACCGTCGAAACTCCCTCCGGACACGAAATTCTGGCCAATGATTTTGTCTTCGCCCTCACCGGCTACCGGCCCGATTTCCGCTTCCTTGAAAGCCTCGGCGTCCGCTTTGACGGCCCCGACTGCATGCCGTTGTGTCATCCTGAAAGTCTGGAAAGCAATGTCCCCGGCATCTTCCTCGCCGGCGTCATCGTAGCCGGCTCGCGCACCAGCGAGATCTTTATTGAAAACGGCCGCTTTCACGGAAAACAAATCGCCCGCGCGCTGGCCGCATCCAAATAGAATCCCCTACGGGAGTTCCGGCATTTCGGAAACTGCTCTTGGCACCGGATCGAAGACCTTGAAGAATTCAACTCCCCATCTCTCTCGGCTCGGCCGCCTCCGTTGGTGGCCCCGGTCGCTCCGCTGGCAGATGCTCCTCAGCCTGGTGCTGCTTGAGGCGCTCTCCATCGGCCTGTTCGCCGTCTTCCTCACTCACATGGAAGACCGCGACATGCGCGACCGCGATCGCCAGCGCCTGGAGCACCAGGTCACTTCTCTTTGCGTGGATGCTGAAGAGGCTTACGAAGTCCAGCGCCCCGACTTCCTCGCCGTCGCCGTTCGCATGGCGGGCGCGGCCCCCAGCGTCCTCCGCGCAAAAATCACTGATGTCAGCGGAAAAGAGCTTTACGTCAGTGCCGGCCAGGCCGGCCAGGTGAGTCTCAATCCGGTCGAACTCTCCGTCCTCACCCACTTCACCGGCCACGCGCCTCGCTTCTTCTCCCTCGGCGGTAATCGCTGGGAAACCGTCAAGCCCATCTACTTGGGCTACGATCTCCGTGGCTACGCCTGGATCGAATCCGATCCGCTCTGGGACGACGAGCAGGTCTTTGACACCGTTCGCGCCACCCTCATCTTCGGCACCATCTGGATCGCCGCTTCGTTCGCTCTGGCCTGGCTCATGTCGCTGCTCATCACCCGCCCCTTGGCCGTCCTCCATCACGGCACCCGCGCGCTCTCCGCTCATCCTGAATCCAGCTCCGCGTTTCCCCTTCCCGTAACCGTCGAAAACGAATTCGGCGATCTCATCTCCGCCTTCAACAGCATGGTCGCCTCCATTGAGGAGCAGCGCGCCGGCCTGCGCGACACCCTCTCTCTCCTCGACTCACTCCTCGCCAACGCGCCCATCGGATTCGCCTTCTTTGACCGCTCCGCCCGCTTTGTCCGCGTCAACCAGGTCTTTGCCTCGCTCACCGGCCTCCCCATCGGCGCCCACTTGGGCCGCACCCCCGCTGAGCTTCTCAATCCTGAGGTCGCCGCCCAGTTCGACGAAACCCTCCAGCGCGTTTTCACCTCCCAGGAACTGGTCCCCGACATGGAATTCCGCGGCCGATTCCCGGAGACTCAAATACCCTGGGCATGGCTGGTCAACGCTTATCCCGTTCGCACCATGCCTGGCCAGGTGCGCTGGGTTGGCATGATCGTCCGCGACGTCACCGAGCGTGCCCGCGCAGAGGAGGCCCTCCGCCGTTCTGAAAAGCTGGCCGCCACCGGCCGTCTGGCCGCCTCCATTGCCCACGAGATCAACAACCCGCTCGAAGGGCTGACCAATCTGCTCTACCTTCTTCGCACCCATTGCGGCCTCAATGCGCCCGCGCTCGAATACGCAACCATGGCCGAGCACGAGGCCCGCCGCATCTCTGAAATCGCGCAGAAAACCCTGCGCTTTCACCGCCAATCCACCTTGCCCGGCCGCGCTCATCCCGCCGAGCTCATTGACTCCATCCTCGACCTCTATAAAACCCGCATTCACACCCTCAACATCGCTGTCGAGCGCCACCTCGATCCCGAGCTCACCGTCTTCTGCTTCGACGGCGAAATCCGCCAGGTACTTGCCAACCTCATCGGCAACGCCATTGACGCCACTTCCGCCGGCGGCCGCATCGTCGTGCGCCTCCGCGCCTCCCGCCGCTGGCGCGATGGCGAACCCGGCGTCCGCATCACTGTGGCAGACTCCGGCATCGGCATGTCCCCCGAGGTCTGCGCCCGCATCTTCGAGGCCTTCTTCACCACCAAGGACGCCACCGGAACCGGCCTCGGCCTCTGGGTCAGCCAGGAGATCGTCGACAAGCATCGAGGCGAACTCCGCGTACGCAGCCGCATCGCATCTGGCCAGTCAGGCTCCGGCACCGTCTTCCAGCTCTTCCTCCCTGACGATGAATCCCTAGCCGCCCGCGCCCCCAACTCCGCCGAACAAGTAGAACTCCAAAACTCCTGACACCTGCGTCCCTGATCCCCGACCCCTGATCCCTGATCCCTGACCCCTACGTCCCTCCTTCCCTGCCTTACTGACAACCGCCAACCGACAACTTATAATTAACGGGAGAATAGTGAGCAAAACCCACCCATGATTCGTTTTCTGCAAAAAGACACCAAAATAGCCAAGGCCATCTACATTGTGATCATCGGCGCTGCCTCCGTCGGCATGGTCGTTTACCTGATCCCCGGCCTTATGAGCGGCTCCGCAGCCTCGCCCGACACCTTTGCTGAGATCTACCCTCACTGGTACTCCAAGCTGTTCCACGCCGCTGACGTGGTCAGCCTCCAGAAGGTCCAGCAGGCCGCGCGCCAGCAGATCTCCCAGCGCAGCCCGCAGTACCTCGACAACCCGGTGATCCTCAATTACTTCACCCAACAGGTCGGCCAGCAGATGGTCCAGCAGCAGATCATGCTCACTGAGGCCGCCAGGCTCGGCTTCTCCGCCAACAATGACGACGTGGCCAAGTACCTCCACACCGGACCCACCGGCGCGGTCCTCTTTCCCAACGGCAAATTCATCGGCGAACAGGCCTATACCAACCTGATCAATGAACGCCTCAACATGTCCGTCCCCGATTTCGAGGAGAGCGTCCGCCGCCAGATCATCGTTGAGCGGCTCAAGGACTACATCACCGCAGGCGTCTCCGTCGGCGACCAGGAAGTCCGCGACAACTACCGCAAGCAGAACATCAAAATCAAGTTCGACTACGCCGTCATCTCAGGCGACGACCTGCGCAAGACCATCAACCCCTCTGACGTCGAGCTGGAGGCCTTCTACAAGCGAAACCTCACCCGCTACGCTCACGCCGTCCCCGAGCAGCGCGCCATCGCCTACTTCGCCTTTACCCCCGATCAGCTTCCCGGCGGCATCCCCCAGCCCGCTCAGTCGGAGATCCAGTCCTACTACAACCAGCACCAGGCCGAGTACCAGGTCTCCGAGCAGGCCCGCTCCCGCCACATCCTCATCAAGCTTGACCCCGGCGCTGACGCCAAAACCATCGCCGACGCCAAAGCAAAGGCGGACTCCATCGCCGCCCAGCTTCGCAAAGGCGGCAGCTGGACAGACCTGGCCAAGAAAGACTCTGACGATCCCGGCTCCAAGGACTCCGGCGGCGAACTCGGCTTCTCCCAGCGCGGCCGCATGGTTCCCGAATTCGACAACGCCATCTTTACCCAAAAACTCGGCGACATCTCCGTCGTCAAATCGCAGTTCGGCTTCCACGTCATCCAGGTGGAAGAGCGCCAGGCCGCGCACTCCCAGCAGCTGCCCGAGGTCGCGGACACCATCAAGGCCACCATCAGCCGCCAGCAGGTCTCCCAGGCTGAAGAGAACTATGCTCGCCAGCTCACACAGGAGGCCGCGCAAAAGGGCCTTGAAGCCACCGCTTCCGAGCATCATCTCCAGGTCGTAACCACCCCGTCCGTCGCCGCCGGCGGCACCATCTCCGCGCTGCCTGACGGCTCGCAGGTCATCTCCAAGGCCTTCCAGATGTCCAAGGGTGACAAGCCACAGTACGCGCCCACCGGTGAAGGCTTCGCCGTCCTCCAGGTGGCCTCCGTCACCGCCGCTCATCCACCCACCTTCGCCGAGTGGAAGGACAAGGTCCTTGACGACTACCGCAATGAGCAGCTCCCCGGCCTGCTGAATTCCAAGACGCAGCAGCTCGCTGACAAAGCCAAGTCCGGCGGCGACCTGGCCAAAGCCGCGAAAGAAATGGGCGCAACCGTAAAGACCAGCGACCTCGTCGGCCAGGCCGCCCAGGTCCCCGACTTCGGCTCCGTCGGCCAAATCGCTCCGCAGCTCTTCGATCTGCCCGCCGGCGCCGTCAGCGGCCCCATCAACGCCGGCCGCACCGGTGTCGTGGCCAAAATCGACCAGAAGCAGGAACCCGCTCCCCAGGAAATCCAGCAGCACTTCGACGAAACCCGCCAGCAGATCCTCGACCAGCGCCAGGAAGAGGCTTTCGAGATCTTCGCCTCCAACATCGCCAACGACTTCAAGAAGCGCAACCTGATCCGCTACAACCCCAAGGCCCTCGCCCCCGAGCCAGGCGAATAGCAGAAGCAGGGAGTAGGAAAAAGGGATCAGGGAGTAGAACAGGACATAGGGACACAGGTAGAAGAACTGGTTGAGGGACAAAACTGCGGGCATCCCGGTTGGGATGCCCGCTTTGATTTTGCTTGTTCTGGTGTCGGCTGCTCTCTATTCCCTGTTCCCAACTCCCTGATCCCTGATCCCTGATCCCTGATCCCTGGTCCCTGATCCCTGATCCCTACTCCCTGATCCCCGATCCCTGGTCCCTGGTCCCTACGTCCCTACGTCCCTGACCCGCGCATCTCCCCAATCATCCCCCGCTCCGCCTCCGTCAGCTCCGCCCCCTCCAGCAAATCCGGCCGGTTCTTCAGCGTCTTCCGCAACTGCTGCTCCCGCCGCCACCGGCGAATCTCCCCATGATCGCCGTTCAGCAACACCTCCGGCGTCTTCATCCCCCGGAACTCCGCCGGCCGCGTGTAGTGCGGATAATCCAGCAGCCCGCCAGACCCGTGCTGCGATCGCGGCACCCCCTCAACGTCCGCCGCAATGGCCGCATCCGCCGCGCCAAAGCTCTCAAACTCGCTTGAAGCCTGGTTGCCCAGCACCCCCGGAATCAGCCGCATGGCCGCGTCCAGCACCACGGCCGCAGCCAGTTCTCCGCCACTCAGCACGTAATCGCCAATTGAAAGTTCCACATCGCAGTAGAGCTCGTTGATGCGCTCATCCACGCCCTCGTACCGGCCGCAAATCAGCACCACCCGCTCCAGCCCCGCCAGCTCTCGCGCCACCGCCTGCGTAAACGGCCGCCCCTGCGCTGACAGCAGGATCACCCGCGCGCTTCCCTGTTCCCTGATCACTGATCCCTGTCCCCTGCTCTTCACCCCCAGCGACTCCAGCGCCTCCGCCAGCGGCTCCGCCTTCAGCACCATCCCCTCGCCCCCGCCAAACGGCCGGTCGTCCACCGTCCGGTGCCGATCGTGCGTAAACTCGCGCAGATCGTGCACCGCCACCGTCACCAGCCCCTCAGCCTGGGCGCGGCGCACAATCCCGTGCTCAAAAAAGCCCGCGAAGAACCCCGGAAATATCGTGACAATATCGAATCGCATGGCGCTACCTTCGATCATAATCACTGCCTTCGCCGCCCTGGATGTGTTTTACTGTTTGCCAAACGCTATGGCAGACATTGAAGGCTTGCTGTCTCGCTGGCAAACAGCGGGAGTCCTGGATGCGTCCGCAGCCCAACGCATCCGCGCCTGGGAGTCCGAGCAGAAACGGCCCGCGGGAATCGCGTGGCAAGGCATACTGGCGCTCGTGCTGGGCGGCATCCTCCTCGCCGCGGGCGTGGTGCTGTTCGTCTCCGCGCACTGGGACCAGCTCGGCCCCGGCGCCCGCTTTAGCCTCGTCATGGCCATGGTCGCCGTCTTCCACCTCGGCGGCGCAATGGCGCGCGAAAGCTTCCGCGGCCTTTCCACGGCACTGCATGCTGTGGGCACCGTTGCCACCGGCGCCGCCATCGCGCTCGTCGGCCAGATATTCAACATCCAGGAGCACTGGCCCGCGGCAGTCCTGCTGTGGGCCCTGGCCGCGCTCGCCGGGTGGGCCTTGCTCCACGATCAGGCACAGCAGATCCTGGCGCTCCTGCTCATCCCCGCGTGGATGCTGTGCGAGATCGAGTTCTACACGGAACGTCATATCGGCCAGCCGGTATACTCCGGCCGGTTTCTCCTTGCCTGGGCCGTGCTCTACCTCACTTTCTTCGTTGGCTCAAAGCGCAAGGTCACGCAGGGTGTGCTCACCGGCGTGGGAGCCATCGCCTCGGTGGTGGGCGTCGTCGGGCTGCTCGACGGCTGGAGCTCGTGGAATAACGAAAACGGCTTTATTCCCTTTGGCGTCAGGGTGTGGTGCTGGATCGCGATTGCCGCCATGCCGCTGCTGATCGCCGCGTTCAAAGGCCATCGCGGCCTCATTCCGCCGGCCGCAGCCATCGCTTTCGCCATCGCGCTGCCCTGGTGCCAGCACATCTGGGTGGAGTCGTACAGCTTCTACGTCGACGGGCGCGAGGTCCACAGCTCCTATACCCGGACTGAGCCCAACCTCGCCGCGCACATGCTCGTCACCGCGTTCGCCGTCTTCCTCATCTGGTGGGGCGTCCGCCAGGCAAGCCGGACGCTGGTCAACCTGGGCGTGCTGGGCTTTGCTGTGGCCGTTGGCTGGTTCTACTTCAGCAACATCTACGACAAGGCGGGCCGCTCCCTGGGCCTCATCGGGCTGGGTGTCCTGTTCCTGCTCGGCGGCTGGGCTCTCGAACGAATGCGCCGCCGGCTCATTGCGGGCATCGCGGGCGGCGGCGCGCGCGCCGCGGAGGTGTCGCAATGAAAAATAGAGTTCGGCTGGCCGGCGTCTCCATAGCGCTGCTCGTCATTCAGCTCGGCATCGCCGGGTCCATCGCGGCCAAGTACCTCTACCAGCGGTGGCGCTGCCCGCGGGTGTGGGTCCGCTCCGCTGCGTACGATCCAGACCTCCCCATGCGCGGGCGCTACCTGAGCCTGCAGGTCACCGTGGACGGTTGCCAGAGCACCCTGCCCTCGCATGCTGAAGCGGAGTTTCCGCGCAAGGTGGACGGAACGGTGGCAGGGCCGCGGTTCAGGGTCCACGCAGACCACCCGGTGGAGTTTCCCGCGCGGCTTCAAGTCAAGGACAACCGGCTGCTGGCATATCGGCTGCCCAACGAAGATGATGCGCGGAACGGAGAGATCGTGGCCGCTTGGCCCGGCACGGCTTGCGACGCCATGCACTTGATGGAACCAGTCAACTACTACATCGCCGAGCACGCCGCCAGCCCGCTGCCGCTCAAGCCGGCCGAAGAACTGTGGATGGAGGTCACCGTGCCCCCCAAAGGTCCGCCGCGCCCCCTGCAACTGGCCCTCAAGCGCAGCGGCGCATGGGTCCCGCTGTCGTACCGGTGAGGCAGGGAATAGAGAACAGGCAGTAGAAAGCAAGCGACTTCCTACTCCCTACTCCCTATTCCCTGCTCCCTCGCATCCAGCCACTTGCTCTCTGCCATCTGTATCGGCGATACTTAGATGTTATGTCCTCTGCCGGCTTGGCCCCTCTGGCCTTGCTGGCCGCTTGTTCGGCGCGCAAACGCGCCCTCCCGAGCCAGGAGCACACCAACAGTTGAATTGAAAGGAACCGTATCGCCGTGGTCATGATTCGTTTGGCGCGTTTTGGCGCCACCAAGCAGCCCTACTACCGCGTGGTCGTCATTGAAAAGGACCGGGCCCGCAACGGCCGCTCCATCGAAGTCGTAGGCACCTACAACCCCCGCACCAACCCCGCCACCGTCAGCCTCAAGCATGAGCGGATTGCCCACTGGCGCGGCGTCGGCGCGCAGCTTTCACCCACCGTGGCCAAGCTGGTGGAGAAGTTCCCCGCCCAGGCCCTCGCTGAAGCGCCGGCCGCCTGAATCCGGACCCGATCTTCAAGCCGCCGCAGGCCCGATTGATACTGACGGCGGCTCGCATTTCTGGTACTATTCAGCGCAAAGACTACTCCAACATTTATCGATTCCCTTTCGGTTCGTACCGGAGTGCTTGTCTCTCCTCAATGCAGCACAGGGCAGTTCATGGGCCATAAGATAAATTGGGGCATGGCTGGTGGGTGGAGCGTGCTCTAAGTCTCAAACGTTGGAAAATATTGGTCAGGGGCACGAACATGACCCAGCAAGCGATGGTTGCCGTTGAAGAGCTGGTCCGCGAAATTGCACGGGCCCTTGTAGATGAACCCGAAGCTGTGGAAATACAATCCGTCAGCCGGGAAGAGAACACCGTCCTCCGCTTGCGCGTGGCGCCTCAGGATGTGGGCAAGGTCATCGGCAAGCAAGGCAGGACCGCCCGCTCCATGCGAACCATACTGGGCGCGGTGAGTATGAAAGTTCACCATCGCTATACCCTGGACATCCTTGAAGAGGATGAAGAAGCCTGACCGTGCGGCCGCCGGCCAGTACCACCGATCGAGGCCGTACCGCTGATCGAGGCCGTACCGCCGATCTCCAGATCGGCTGTAGCGCGGGTCTCCAGACCCGCGTCTCGGGGCCAATCATCCTCGTCAGGCCTTCGTCGCTGGGATGTGAGATCGGCTGCAGCGCGGGTCTCCGCAGGCTGCGGAAGAACTCCAGTTTGCGCAGCCTTGTGTCAGGGCACGACTCAAACAGCGATTGAAAAAGCGTAACTTACTGATTTTCCAACGTCCTACAAGTCCCAGATATCCAGGATGTCCAAGCCGGTAGCACCGATTAGCACAAAATCTCTGCGCATAACGGCTGCATGCCCGGGCCGAAACTTCCCAATCGGCCACGACTCGACCGCGATCCGAATCTTCGAGAGGAATCACGGCGGGCAAGCAGATGTGCCAAGACAGTTGAGAGTGACGCCGTTGCCATCCTCGCGGTATGACCAGCCATTTAGTATTGGCCCCTGCTTGTCGTAAATTGGAGTTGTGGAATTCTCCACTTCCAGATTGAATCGACAATGCGCGATTCGCCCAGTCCTGCAACTGCTCGTCTCGAAAGGGCTTGTTGCGGGTGCGTTCTTGCTTATACTTTCATCGTTATGTGGCCAAACCACTCCGACAGACACAGAGAAGGCCATTAAGGACAAGTTGGCCGCCCCTCCTGTGTTCCTTGACGATCAACACCAAGGACCAAGCTTAGTTCCGAAAGACCTGCCGGAGCATGTCGCGCCGTTCGACTGTCGTGCTACAGAGGCATACCTTCATCAAGTGCGCCCCGGACAGTATCACTATGAGCGAGCACAGCGGCTCCTCGGCCTTGGTCTAGACATTGTGGGCTGTGAGGCGTTCGGATTGGAGCGGTTTTCTAAGGCGGGGAACCCCCGCTTCGCAGCAGATAAGGCTGTAAAGGAAGCGGAGGCGGCAGCTGCGCTTCCGATTGGCCTAGAGCAGTGGCGACCCGGAGCATTGCGGTACATCCTAATGGCCGCTTACAGCAACGCGGCTGAAGTGTACCGGAAGTACGGGAAAGCGCACAAATCTGTGAGCGATGAATCGACCGCAGCTGTGTTCGCTGAGAAGTTTCGTGGGGTAAAGGCGCAAAACGACGATGCCTTTCCGCAAACGCCCTCAAAGGGGCGGACACCACTGATCGACGCTGTCCTAAACAACGACCAAGTACTTGCGAGCAGGCTTCTCCATGCAGGCGAGGACGTAAATGCCACGGATGCTGATCACACGACCGCGCTTCGAGTTGCGGTCGCAATTGGGTCCACGGAAATTGTCCAGTTACTGTTGGATCACGGCGCGAAAGCAGGTTTACCTGATGAAGAAGGTTTGACAGCACTTATGGTCGCTTGCGCAATGGGTAGATCGAGGATTGTTGTGGCACTTCTCGCTGCTGGCGTCGATCCAAATGCGAGGGCGGATGACGGTTCTACCGCTCTTCTGGATACCGTTACTCGCATTGTTCTTCCGGCTGGCCGACAATCCCGTAGACAGTTGATACGCTCCCTCCTCGACGACAAAGCGCAGGTTAATGCTGCCGACTGGGAGGGAGTCACACCAGTAATTGCTGCTGCTCGGACTGGGGACGATGAATTGGTGAGCATGCTTTTGGAAGCAGGTGCCGACCTTGAGTCGAGTGATCAAGAGGGCCGAACCCCACTGTTGGAAGCGATTGACAAGGACAATGTCGAAGTAGTGAGACTGCTTCTCTCGAAGCACGCGAAAGTCAGTGTGTTCGACAAGAACGGAAGCAGCCCGCTCACAATGGCAGCCGGACGGGGCTATCCCGAAGGGGCGGAGATCACGAAACTTCTACTCAATTCAGGCGCAGACGCGAATCTGGCCAATTCGGTGGGGTGGACACCGCTAATGGCCGCTGAGGGCTTCGTCTTCAAGGAGCCTTGGGGCGTTTCGTCTCACGTCATCACGAAAGAGCTACTTGCTTGTGGAGCGAATGCAAGCGCACGCTCCAAGGCAGGCAAGACGCCACTAATAACGGCAGCCGGTCAATACAATCACGATGATCCGTCGTTCCTTCAGGA
>Ga0265338_10005985_pt1 | contig 15647 bp, 11 predicted proteins | sample 42126metaG_FD_193579 | JGI IMG/M metagenome (GOLD analysis project Ga0265338, IMG submission 193579) | Rhizosphere microbial communities from Carex aquatilis grown in University of Washington, Seatle, WA, United States - 4-21-26 metaG | ecosystem: Host-associated > Plants > Roots > Rhizosphere... | reverse complement strand
CAAATATTGTATTTTCCCAGCTAGATTTTGCCAGCCGGTTTTGGGGCGTGTTGCGTGTTTTCCAAGAACACCATCGCGTAAATTGTCATCACGGAACACGGAATACGCAACACGTCGCTACCCCTACGAAACCATCTCGCGATCCAATCCAGCCAATTTGCTCAAACACTCCCGTGCTTTGCTTCGAAGCTCTTCGCGGTCGGCGTCATCCAAACCCTGCGGATCAAATCGATAGCGATAGTGCAGTTGCAGCAATCCGCGCAACGGCCCCTTCAATGTCGTCAGCGACGGCTCGGCCACCGCGCGCTCCAGCCAGTGGGCGAGTGTTTCATTCGTGCCGCGCACGACGCCCCGCACGGCGAGTTGCTTTTCAATCTCGTAAAATTCCGAATCCAATCCCGGCCAGACGACGGGGCGCCTTCCGCCCGCACCTTTGCCCACGCGACGACGACGCTGGCGCACGATCTGGAACAGGAGCAGCACGAGCACCGGCACCAGGCCGATGAGGATGTAATTGCGCAAGTGCGTCTGGCCCCAGCGCAGTTGTGAGAATTGAAAATGCACCCACCACCACGCGTCCGAAAACCACACCGACGCGCGGTTATGTTGGGCTTCCAATCCGGTGCCCGGCGTCGTGTCAAAATCCTCCCAGGCTTGCTTTTTATCGTTCCAGACCAGGCACCACGCGTGGGCATCGCTTTGGCGAACCACATAACCGCTCCATGCGGCTTCGTGGACGGAATAACCGACGGCATACCGCGCGGGAATCCCGAGTTGCCGCAAAATCAATACCGTGGCGGTCGCAAAATACTCGCAATGCCCGGCGCGGGTGCTCAGCAGAAACCGGCTCAAAGGCGTGGCATCTGTGTCTTCCTCACTGTCCGCATCCTGCCACATGCGGTAGGTGAATTTCGTTGAAAAGAATTCGCTGATGGCGTTCAGCGTCTGCTCCCGGTCCAACCCGTCCAGGTTCATTTCGGAAATCACCGCCTTAAGCGCCGGAATTTCATTCGTCGGCACTTGCAAATCCGTTCCCGGACGGAAGCTCTGACTTCTGGCTCGGAACCGGGACCGGTCGCCATTGGTGCCGAACCGCATTTCCGAATTCATTTCCCACATCGGCCAACCGCCCCGGGCCGGGGTTTCGGAATTGGTAGGAGAGATCGTGCCGTTCGTGGCCGATGCCCTGCCGAGCGCCAGGCCAGCCCGGTTTGTGCGGGAAGGCCATCCTTCATTCGCATCGGACATCACTCGCCAGCTATCCCGGACGAAATTCGGAAAGGTCATCTCATTGGTCTCGGGTGCGGCATCAATGGTCGCGCCAGGACCGTAGAGGGCATCGAATTCCACCAGGCCCGGACCTTCCGCCAGCACCGCGCCCATGCTGTTCTTTTGCACAAAATAGGCCAGCAACCCCTCCAGCCGGACCGAGCCCGAAGGCAAGGGCAGCAGGCCCAGTGCGTTGTGACTGACGCGGTCGCGATCGGTGAGGTAGCAGGCGATGCCGATGCGAGAGGCGTTGGTCTTTTTCAAGCCCAGCGGCCAGGTATTTTCGTTCGTGCCCGAATGGTTCACGTCGCTGAAATCCGAGCGCATCCGATTGGCGAACCACGTGGAGGAGCGGTAGGCCCGATAGCTTGCCTCACGAAGGTAGGACGGGAATTCCCCGGACCGCGGGCGCAACCAAACCATGATTCGCGGCGAGGTTTCGACGCGGCCGATTTCGCCAATCTGCGTCTGGCTTTTGGCGGGGTCCGTCCGGCCGCGGGCGAGAAATCGCGCGGCTAATTGGACATTCAGGTTCTCGACGTAGCGTTGGACGTAGCCAATCCCGCGCGCGCCGGTGTAACCGAAGGTGATCGCCAACAACAGCGCGCCGAGCCAGACCACGAGGCCAAATCGGCGCGGCCGCCGCACCCACAACACCCACGCCAGCAAAAGGCACAACCCCCAAAAGAAGCTGTCGTTTTGATTTTTATGAACACTGGACGCGAATAAACAGATCGCGAAGTACGGGTAACCCACATCCACACCCTGAGCGGCCGGCAGGGGCCGGCCCAGTTTTTTGGCTTGTTTCCATCGGCGCTGCAGGATGAGTGAAATCGTGTGCAACGGGATTTCCTGGCGCGTGCTGTACGCCTGCGCGGACAGGAACAGGAAGAAAATCATCGGCAGCCAGCGGATCAACGCCGCCGCGGTGCGCGCGCTGGCCGAGCCGGCCTCACGTTCGGACGTGACATTCGGTCCCCGGAAAAATCCGCCGAATCCTTCCGGGCCGCCGTTATCCGCGAACGCGTACACCGCCGCCGCGAGAAACAACAGCGCGCAAAAAGTCCAAATCCGCTTGAAATCCTCGTCGTTCAAATCCCAGCGCAGCTTGACGAACCGCGAGCCCTCGAGAATCACCGCCATGACGGCGCCTTGAACCAGAAAATCCGTCTGCCAGCCCCAGAAGAGCAGCGTCGCGCCGAGAACGAAGGGAGGAGTTTTCATGCGCAGGAGATGGGAAACGCTGAACACCGAACATCCAACATCGAACATCGAATGTGAAATCGGTCCCGCTTCAGCGTTCGGCGTTCGATGTTCGATGTTCGGCGTTTCTTCATAACTTCGCCAACCCTTCTTCAATCTTCCCCGCTTCCAGCACGTGAATATCCCCGAATTGCTCCCGCGAAATATCCGGCTTCACGCCCGGTTCAACCACCAGGAGCACCAGCGTCGGCACGCCGAGCGCCGCCAGTTGCTGCACGAGTTTGCGCCGCTCGTCATTCCACGCGAGCAGCACGCAGATGCAGCCGCTCACCGAACTGGCGTGTTGCACTACCAGGTGATCAAGCTTCTCAAAAGGTTCATCCGAGGACACGCGCACCGAGGCGAGAATCTCCAGCATCCGGTCCGCGTGTGCCAGCCCGCGGCCAGCCGTAAAACAATACGCCTGCGGCCCGACAAATAACAGGTCCAGCAACGATTCCTGCGTGATGAGCGTGCAGGCAAACGATGCCGCGACCGAAACCGCTTCCTCAAAAGCTTCACTGCGTGGGTCGTCTATAAACGTATCCAGCACCAGCGCGTGGCGGACGAAAAATTCGTCCTCGTATTCCTTCACGATCGGCTTCCCGGTCTTGGCCCAACTGCGCCAATGAATGTGCCGGTACGGATCGCCCCGGCGATATTCGCGCAACGACACGAATTCCTCGCTGCGGCCGATATTCGAGGCCATGGCGACGCCGCCTTCCTGGTATTTCATCGCGCCCGGCATGGCAATGGGCGGCAGCGGATAGCGTTTAGGCAGGATAAGTGTCGTTTGGGTCAGCGGCACCCGGATAAATCCGCGAAACAATCCAAACGGGTCCGGTCGCGCCAAAGTCATTCCGGCGAAATTCAGCACGCCCCGACGAAGCGGCTCCAATTCCACCCGCACTTCGACTTCTCCCTTCGGCGGTATCGCGGGCACCGCCGCTTCCTTTATCTGCGCGATCCGGTGTGCCTTGTCGCGGCGCGCGCTGACCCTGAACGGACGAATTTTCCGGTTATCAGCCATGGCGGCCGCCTTCCATTCGGCATAGGTCGGACGCGGGTCCGACAAATTTTCCATGTAAACCAAATCGCTTTGGGTCTTGGAGGTGAGATTTTTAATCATCACGCGATAATACAACGGCCGCCCCACGGTTCCGAATCGCGGCAATAACCGTGTGGCGGAAAAGCGCGCCCGAAAGAAACAACTGAATACCGCCGCGGTACACAGCATGAAAATCAGAATGGGCAACGCCTGGTAAACGACGGTGTTCTCGGTGTCCGTGCCCATCATGAAGGAGGCGATCAGCCCGATAACCACCATCCAGCCCGCGCGCGTCAACCGGCGTCCCGCCCGATAGCGTGTGCCGGAAAGAATTCGATAAGCCCAATAAAGAAAACGGTAAAGGGGATGCGGCAATACCATTTTACGTTTGCGCAGACTCGCCGCCACCGGGCCCCCTAGATAAGCCTCCAGCCGCTGCACCTCCAGATACAGACGCGAGGTTCGCACCCGCACGACACCAATTCCCCACGTGCAAAAAAACTCGCACGTGACCATTCCGTTTTCGATCCGGACGGATACGTTTTGTTTGGCGCCGGGATGATCGGAAAACCAAAGGCCGAACAAAATGCTTCCGCGACTGAATCGCAGAGTGTCCGGAGTGACGACGATATTTTCCAGAGGACCCGCCTGGTAAAAATCCAAAATGCGCTGTATCGGCCGCCCCACGCCCCGCGGAAGTGGAAACTGATAAATCTCCCGGGATCGCCAGAACGAAAACCTTACCTGTTTGACGATCGTGACCATTACTTCGACGATTCTATCACGCCGGCACTTTCAACTTCTTCAAAACATCGTCCACCACGCCGCGTGCCGAGAGGCCGGAGAACCGCGCCTGCGGCTCCATCACCAATCGGTGTGCAATGACCGGCACCGCCAGTTCGCGGATTTGTTCCGGCGAGACAAAATCCATGCCGTCAAACAGCGCCAGAGCCTGCGCGGCCTTCATCAGGGCGATCGAGGCGCGCGGACTTGCGCCCAGTTGCACGCCGTTGGCCCCGCGTGTGCCGGCCACCAGCGCCACGATGTAATGCTTTAATTCCTCACTGATGCGCACCGTCTCAATCGTGTGCTTCAATTCGATCAAATCCGCCAGGCTCGCGCACGGCTCGAGTAGTTCGAGCGGATGATTGTGTTCCTGCGCGGTCAGAATGGCGACTTCGTCCTCCGCGTGCACGTAGCCCAGCGTGAATTGCATCGCGAACCGGTCCATTTGCGCCTCAGGCAACGGATACGTGCCGCGAAATTCCACCGGGTTTTCCGTGGCGATGACAAAAAACAGCTCCGAGAGATCGCGCCGTTCGCCATCCACGCTTACTTGCGCTTCGCCCATTGCTTCGAGCAACGCGGACTGCGTGCGCGGCGACGCGCGGTTGATTTCATCGGCCAGCAGGATGTTCGTGAAAATGGGACCCTCGTGAAAATGAAACTGCTGGTCGCGCTGGTTAAACACCGAGACACCCAGAATATCCGACGGCAGCAAATCGGGGGTGAATTGCACGCGCTTGAATTGCGCGGCGATCGACTTGGCCAATGCCTTGGCAAGGGTGGTTTTGCCGGTGCCGGGAAAATCCTCGAGCAACACATGCCCGCCGCTGGCCAGCGCGGCCAGCAACATCCGCGTGGGCCCCGTCTGGCCCTGGATGATTTTGGCAATGTTACTGGCGATTTTCTGATAAACTTTTCGCCCGGCTTCGTGCTGCGCATTGATCATCGATCTGGAAGTTAAACCAGCGGAACCGGAGGAAGTTTCGGAAATGGCGGGATTTAAATATTCCCTCATAGCCACAGTTTAGTTAAGGATACGACAAACTGCGAATCATTTCTATTCAATTTGACTGCGCCTCTGCAGAAAGCTCACGACAAATTATGTTGCATTGTCACCGTCCAAATTAATCAATTTTTGACCAGTGCTTATCCGGTTCCTGGTTCCAAAGGAACCATTGAGAATCGCGCTGCGTTTCAACGCCGGGACTCGTTTTGCAGCCATCGAGTCCCGAACGAGACGGCTGAAGGGCGAATTTCAGCCGTCCCTGCGGGACTTTGTTCCTCTCCACCCTTTCCCGGCAGTGAATTGCCGGGCTATTGTCGGAAGTCCCTTCGGGATCAGGAAGTGGAATGGTTGCGGCTCAACAATTGTTGTGGTCCATCGGGCATTCTGAAACCAAATTTGCATTGCCTAAATATTGCATTTCCGCAACCTTGAGCTTTCCTATGAGTTTAGCGGACAAGCTTCAGCAACTGCTGAAACCGATGGTTCCCAAGCGTTTTTATTTTGAAGACGCGTTGATTACGACTCACAACCACAGTTTCGTAGAGGATCCGCAATTTAGGAATGCTTATGGCCGGGGACTCAAGGCGTCCGGCGGGAAGGATTGGAACAACCGCTGGCGCGTCTACACCGCCACCTGGGTGGCCCGTCAATGTGCGAAAATTGAGGGTGATTTCGTCGAGTGCGGGGTCAATTATGGCTTCACTTCCTCGGCCATCATGCAGCAACTCGACTGGGACAAGCTCGGAAAACATTTTTGGTTGATTGATAGTTTTGCCGGGATAGATGTCAAACAAGCTACGGAAGAGGAAAAACAACAAGGCATCGTCGAGCGGAGCGAATTCAGCAAACGCTCGGGTTTTTATAATTCCAGCGCGGAACGTTGCCGGGCTAATTTCAGCGAATGGAAAATGGCCCACGTCATCCAGGGCTGGGTTCCCGATTGCCTGGACCAGGTTACCTCCTCCAAAATTGCCTTTTTGCACATCGATTTGAACGCCGTGACACCGGAAATCGAAGCTTTGAAATATTTTCGCTCCAAATTGACGCGGGGCGCTTTTGTGCTCCTGGACGACTACGGCTACAGCGGGGCTACTTTGCAGTTCGCCGGATGGAATCAGGCCGCCAAGGAGCTGAATCTCGACATCCTCGCCCTTCCGACCGGACAAGGGTTAATCCAGTTTTCTTAATCTCGTAACCAGCGGAACAAGATGAATACCTCGGCACGGAACCAAAAACCACCCACCAGCCGCAGGAACTATTCTTTGCTGGCAATTTTGCTTCTACTCGTCGTCATTTTAAGTTTTTTCTGGCGCAGTTTTCTTCCGGATTACGTTCTGTTTTCCAATGACGGCTCGCTGGCCATTCAAAAATCGGAATGGATCCATGTGCCGGAGGCGTTTATCGGCGCGTGGGATGATCTGAATTCGCTCGGGTTCAGCGGCGGAGCGCTCGTCCCGGATATCACCGAATTCTTTCGCTTGTTTTTTGGCACGATTGCTTACGCAAAATTTCTCGCGCCAATGAGCCTCTGGTTCCTCGGAGCCGCGGCCTTTTTCTTCTTTCGCCGGGCCGGCATTTCGGCCATCACGGCAACTCTCGGCGGCCTCGCTGCCTGTCTGACGACCGCCTATTTTTCCAATATTTGCTGGGGATCCATTCCGCCTACGCTCGCCTTTGCGATGGACCTGCTGGCGTTGGGCGCGCTGATCAAGCGGGACAATCTGCCCTTCTGGGTTTCGCCGGCGCTGGCGGGTTTCGCCGTCGGCGTGAACGTGATTGAAGGTGCGGACGTCGGGGCGCTGTTCAGCATGGTGATCGCCGCCTTTTGCATGTATCAGGCGATTTTTGCCAACAATGATGCGCCGCTCGTTTCACGATTCACGCGCGGCGTGGGCCGTACCATCCTGGTGGCGGTCTTCGCGGGTTTTATGGCGCTCTACGCGGTCTGGCTTTTGGTGGGAGCCAACATCACGGGAATCGCCGGCACCAAACAGGATGAACAAACCAAGGCCCAGCGTTATGATTTCGCCACCCAATGGAGCCTGCCTAAAACTGAAACGCTCGCTTTGGTGGTTCCCAATCTCTTCGGCTGCAATGTCACCACCCCCGGCGCCGCCAGCTATTGGGGCGGCATCGGCACCGACCCGTCCTGGGATCGTTACTTCGCTTCCAATGGAAAAGGACCGCTCCCGCCGCCCCGGGTTTTTCTCCGCCATACGGGTCGTGGCGTTTACATCGGGTCACTAATCGTCTTCCTCGCGTTGTGGGCGGCGGCGCAATCGCTTCGCAAAAAGAATTCCGCGTTCACGGATCTCGAACGTCGATACGTCTGGTTCTGGTCGGGACTCGCCTTTGTTTCGCTGCTGCTGGCCTGGGGACGCCATGCGCCGTTTTATAAAATCATTTATCAACTGCCCTATTTCTCCACGATCCGGAATCCCGATAAGTTTCTGCACATCGTCACCCTCTGCACGGTGATCCTGTTTGCTTACGCCATTCACGGCCTGAGTCGCCTTTATCTCGATGCACCGTTGGTCGCTGCGCCCCGCGGACGCTTCAAAGCCTGGTGGGCAAAAGCTTCAACCTTCGACCGCCGTTGGGTGGTTGTCTGCATCGGCATCGTGCTTCTCAGTGTCATCGGCTGGGGCGTTTATGCCGCCATGCGCGGACACGTGGAAGATCATTTGGTTGAGTTGCAACGCCTCGACAATTTGCGCAACGGGCACGAACTGGACGCCGGGGAATTGCAGGGCGCGCGGGATTTTGCCGCGGCCCAGGTCAGTTACAGCCTGAAACAGGTCGGCTGGTTTGTATTGGTCATAGCCGTGAGCGCCTGGACCTTGGTGGCGATCATGTCCGGAACCTTTGCGGGCCGGCGTGCGCGTTGGGCGGGTCTCTTATTGGGAATCATCCTCGTCGGTGATTTGGGCCGGGCGAATGCGCCGTATATTGTTTTCTGGAATTACAAAGAAAAATACGAGATCGGCCATCCCGAACCGGTCATCCAGTTTCTGGCGAACAAACCTTACGAGCATCGCGTGGCCTACGTGCTTCCCTACCCGATGTCCACGCCCGAATCATTTTCTCAATTCGAGAATCTCTATAACCTCGAATGGACCCAGCAGTTGTTCCCGGTTTATAGCATCCCGACACTGGATATTGTCCAAATGCCCCGTATGCCCGAGGACCTCGAAAGGTTCAACAACACGCTTCAGGTACAAATAACAAACGACAACGGCCACGTCCGGCTGGATGACTCCACTTTGTTTCACCTGGGTCGCATGTGGCAATTGACCGCGACCCGCTACCTGGTTGGTCCCGCGCCACTGTTGGACATGATGAACCAGCAATTCGACTCGGTGCCCAACCGGTTTCGCATAGTTCAGAAGTTTACTCTCGGCGCCCGGCCCTGGGTAGATCACCAGCCTGTCCAATATTCCGATGTCGAAGCCGTCCCGACAGATAAACCGAATACGCCCTACGCGTTGTTTGAAGACACGGCGGTCCTCCCACGGGCGACCTTGTTTTCAAACTGGCAGGTGGTGACGAACGATCAAGCGGTGTTGGACGAGATGGTTGCTCCATCCTTTGACCCCGCGAAATTAGTTCTCCTCTCCAAGCCGCTCCCGGGTAACCCGGCTCCCGCCGGCAGCAATCCGGATTTCACGAACGCCGTGATCACGAGCTATAAACCGGCGACCATAAAATTGGAGGCGACGCCCACCAAGCCCTCAGTGCTGATGATGGCGGACAAATTTGATCCGAATTGGCACGTGCTGGTGGACGGCAAGGAAGCGGACGTGTTGCGCTGCAATTTCCTCATGCGCGGGGTTTATCTCGAACCGGGGCATCATGAAGTCGAATTCAAGTTCCGCCCGAGTGTGAAAATGTTCTACGCGAATATTTTCGCCATCTGCGCGGGATTCTGCCTGTTGGGCTACGCGATGGTGACGATCCGGCGCCGGCCATCGGTTTCTGATTCAAAATAGGGGGGGCTTATTTCGGCTTTACCGCCTTGATCATCAGGAAATGTCCGCGACGCGGAAACATTCCCTCGAATGCCTGGCTGATTCTATCGGGCAACGGCAACAGTCCGATGGAGGTTGATTCGGTGACGAATCCGACGCGATCGAAAATATCCTTCCCCTGTGGAACCGACAATGCCCGCACGTGGCCAGTCACCCCCGAAAACGCCGGGTCATCCATCGGCACGTATTGCGGGGCTTCCAAATCCGGATACAGCCCGAACGGATTGCCCACCGTCCAACCGCAGCAATTGGCAATAGTGAACGGCGTGTAGCCGAGAACCATCGCGCCGAGGTTCAGGAAGCTGCACAAATTTTCCGAAGTGATGACAGCGGTGCCACCGGGTTTCAAAACGCGGAATGCTTCCATGGCGAACAATCGCGTGTTGTGGAGATGTTCGATCAGGTAGGCGCAATGAATGACGTCAAAAGACTGGTCGGGATACGGCCATTTGCCATTCAAGTCGTAGGCGGAAATCTTAATGCCGCGCTTCTCCGCCTCGGCTATTTGCGGCGGTGCGGCTTCCACGCCGCAAAACTTCTCCGGCTTGTGTTTTAAATATTTGAACAGCTTGGCGCCGTCGCCGCAACCGATGTCCAGAAGCGCGGCCGGTTTCAAATCGGCGACGATCTTGCCCGCCCAATCGTTCGAGCGAAAAGCGCCCTTGTTCCATTCGGGAAGAAGCCGTCGTTTGAGTGCGTCCAGCATAAAACTATTTTATATCGTGTTGGTGAAGCAATCTTCGGTCAAGCCGATTGTCTTTTCTCAGCCACTCTACAATCCCGTCGGGTGATCCAAAAACGTCCACGGCACCTTGAACTTCCGCGATAAATCCGCGGCGAGCGCTTTCACCCCAAAAGTTTCCGTCGCGTAATGGCCGCCGTAAAAGACATTCATGCCCAGCTCCTCGGCCAGCGCGTAAGTCCAATGCTGGCCTTCGCCGGTGATGAACGTATCCACACCTTCCGCCACGGCTTGTTTCAATCCATCGCCCGCGCCGCCCGTGACCACGCCGATGCACTCGCATATTTCCTTGCCGCCCGGAATTAGCAACGGCTTGGCGTCGAGTGCGCGCTCCAGGCGCTTCGCGAGTTCGGTCCGCGAAATTTTTTGACGCGCCTTGAAACCAATCGGCCCGCCATGGCTCGGAAAAAACGGTTTTAAATTTTTGAGCCCGAGCGCCGCGCACAATCGCGCGTTATTGCCTAATTTAGGATGCGAATCGAGCGGCAAGTGCGAGCTGTAAACCGCGAGATCATTTTCGATCAGCAATCGCAGCAGCTCGTATCGTTTCCGCGTCCACGGATGCGACGGCGTCCAAAACAACCCGTGATGCACGATGAGCAAATCCGCTTTTTCCTCAATCGCCAGTTTAACCGTGGCCAGACTCGCATCGACCGTCGCCGCAATGCGCGAAACGCTTCCGCGATTTTCCACCTGCAACCCATTCGCCGCGCCGCCGTAATCTCCAATTTCGCTCGTGCGAAGAATTCGGTCGCAATATTGGACAATGGCGGCGAGAGACGCTTTTGGCATAGGCGGATGAAATCAGGTTTCTTTCGGCCTGCAAAGCGGGAACCTTCGCGAAAATTCTTCATTCCCCTTATTGCTTTCCGCGCACAGACTTTTATAGTGCGTTCGATTCATGCCGAGAAATGAGTAATCCGACCGATGCCAATGGCGGCTGGGACATCCCCGCCGCGCGGAACCTGTACAACATTCAGCGCTGGGGCGCGAAGTACTTCGACATTAACGACGCCGGCCACGTGGTTGCGAAACCGCTGCAGGAAGCCGGCGCTTCGGTCGACATCACCGACGTCATCGAAGAAGCCCGCGGGCGCAATCTGAAATTTCCGCTGCTGATCCGGTTTCAGGATATTCTCCGCCACCGCGTCGAATCCATCAACCTCGCGTTTCGCAATTCCATTTCTGAATTTAACTATCAGGGCAAATATCGCGGCGTGTTTCCCATCAAGGTCAACCAGCTTCGCGAAGTGGTGGAAGAAATTCTCGATGCCGGTAAGCCGTTTGATTTCGGCCTCGAAGTCGGCAGCAAACCGGAGCTCTTCGCCGGACTCGCGCTGCAAAGTCAGATGGGCAGCCTCATCATTTGCAACGGCTACAAGGATTCCAGCTTCATCAAAATGGCATTGCTCGGCACGAAGCTCGGCAAAAAAGTCATCATGGTTGTGGAGAAGCTCGAGGAGTTGCGGCAGATCATTTCAGTTTCGAAACAACTCGGCGTGGAACCGCTCATCGGCATTCGCGCGCGGCTCTTGAGCAAAGGCGCCGGGCGCTGGGCGGAAAGTGGCGGCGAAAACGCGAAGTTCGGCCTCAGCACCGCCGAGTTGCTCATCGCCACGGAAATGTTAAAGGCCGAAAATCTCGGTCATTGTTTGAAGCTGCTGCATTTCCACATCGGCTCGCAGGTGCCGGATATTCTCACGGTCAAAAAGGCAGTGCAGGAAGCGGCGCGGTTTTACGCGAAGCTTTACAAGATGGGTTTCAAGATCGAATACATGGACGTCGGCGGCGGTTTGGGTGTGGATTACGACGGCAGCCGTTCCGCGTTCGACAGCTCCACGAATTATACCCTCCAGGAATACACGAACGACGTCGTTTATTACATCGCCGATGTTTGCAACGCCGAGAAGGTGCCGCATCCGGATATCATCAGCGAAAGCGGCCGCGCCATCGTCGCCCATCACAGCGTGCTCATCGTGGAAGTGTTTGGCACGATTGAAAAAATCCGGCCGAACAACATTTTTCAATACAGCGACAACGAGCACGCGCTGGTGAAGGAGTTGCTCGACATCAAAAAGAATCTCGCGAAGCCGAACACGAACAAGCTCGAATCGTTCCACGACGCGCACGAGCGCCGTGAAGACGCGCAGCACATGTTCACGCTCGGCGTGATGGATTTACCGGACAAGGCGAAGATCGAAAACCTTTATTGGGAAATCAGCAGCGACGTGGTCCAAAGCTTCAAAGGCCAGGCTTACGTCCCGGAGGAAATTCGCAAGCTCGAGGACAGCCTTGGCGATCAGTATCTCTGCAATTTCTCCGTGTTCCAATCGCTGCTGGACCATTGGGCGCTGGGCCAGTTATTCCCCATCATGCCCGTGAGTCGCTTGACCGAATGCCCCAATCGCGAAGGTACGCTGGTCGACATCACGTGCGATTCCGACGGGCAAATAAACAAGTTCATCGATCTTCGCGACGTGCGGGACACGCTGCCGCTGCACAAGCTCAACCTCAACGGCAACGGCCAATACGAGCCGTATTACATCGGCTTTTTCCTGATGGGCGCCTACCAGGACATCATGGGCGATTTGCACAATTTATTCGGCCGCGTGAACGAGGTGCACGTGTTCCTCGATCCGGATGAAGCCACCGGTTATTACGTCGAAGAAATCATCGAAGGGACCACCATTGGGCAAGCGCTCGGAGCCGTGCAATACGACGAAAATGAATTGAAGCGCCAGATGAAAGGGCAGATGGACGAGGCCATCAAATCCGACCGCATGAAGCCCTCCGAAGCGATGCGTTTGCTGGACGAATACGAAAAGGGTTTGAAGGATTACACTTACCTCAATTTCTAAAGGGTGAAGGAAGAATGAAGAAGGAAGAATTTTTTGTGGAGCTTTCCACACCGATTTCGTTTCTGCATTCTGCATTCTACATTCTGCATTCTGCCCATGCCTGACACCGCGCCGAACCCCGAGCTCCTCCATTCACTGGGCCGTTTGGTGCGCGGCTTGTCGGCGTTGTTTTGGGGATTGCCCGCGGCGCTCATCATCTGCGTTGGCAGCGCCGTGGCCGGATGGTTTCAAATTTACGGTGTCGTACCGCCGATCGCCGCCACCGGCCTGCTTCTATTCGGGTTGTGGCAACTGGATTCGTTTCAAAAACAGGAACGCCCCTGGCGCAGTGCGCTGGACCGCGCAAAAGTTTTTGCGCTCATCAACCTCGGTCTCAGCCCATTTGTGTTCTGGTGGAATCACCAGCCGGATTTGCTGTTTTTCGAAATATCCATGGCCGCCCTCGCGGTGTCCGCGTGGTTTTTTCTTTTCACCCTCAATACCGTGCTGCTGCGACTGGGCGCCATGCTGCCGGATGAAACCTTGCGTTACGAGACGCGGCAATTTACCTCGGTGAACCATATGTTGCTCACCGCGTTGTTGGCCGTATCCGCACTGCGGGTCGTGATCGCGCACATCCCGGAATTGCCCAAACAATTCGGCCCCATCCTCGCGGCGTGGGATCGTGGCGGCCTCGCGCTGGTGGCGCTGCTCGGCCTGCTGCCACTGGCCATGACCATGGCGCTGCTGTGGAAAACCAAAGAGGTGATTATGGACAGCGTGTTTGGCGTGAAGAAAAACTGAGTCGCTCGGAGATCAATTCACCCGCTCCGACACCTTATATTGAAACATCCGCTTCTTCATCCAGCGCACCGCAATCAAATCGTAGAATGAGGCGAAGAGCCGGTTTCCGATGCCGTAATTGCTCTTGCCCGCCAGGCGCGGATTCGTGCGCACGTCCACTTCCGTGACGGTGTAGCCTTCGATTTTAAATAACGTCGGCAGGAAACGATGCATGCCCTTGAAAAATTTCAGGTTGTCGACGCACTCGCGCTTGAAGGCTCGGTAACAACAGCCCGCGTCGCTGATGGTTTCATCGGATAATTTATTGCGCACCCAATTCGCGATGCGCGAGGAGGCCACGCGCACAAAATTATCCCCTTTGCTGCGCGCGGCTACGCGGCTGCCGCACACGCAATCGAAATCCTTGAGCGGCTCGAGCAATCGCGCCAGGTCCTGCGGATCGTTTTGCAAATCGGCATCGAGCGTGACAATGAATTTCCCCCGCGCCGCCTTCATGCCCGCCCACATCGCCGCCGATTGCCCGCAATTATACGCGAAGCGCAACCCGCGCACGCGCGGATCCGCCGCAGCGAGCTCTTTGAGCACCGCCCACGAATTGTCCTTGCTGCAATCATCCGTGATGACGATCTCGTAGGTGCGCTGGAGCGGCGCGACGGAATCGCCGATGGCTTTGACGAGCGTGCGCAAATTATCCTGCTCGTTATAGCAGGGAATCACAAAGGAAAGTTCCGGCGTTTCGCTCATAATGCGTTGGCAAAGACCCGCAAGATTCGCAAATCCTTGCCGAAGCGTCGAGGCGGATTCAAACCCGCTCAAAACCGGAACGTCACATTAACGCCGCCGCCGCCGTCAAACTGCTGGTATTCCGAAACGAAGCGATTATCCGAAAAACGCGTATTATAGTCCGCGAAAGCGCGGATTTCGCAATTCGAGCAGACCGTAAAATACAGCGCCGCGCCCACGGAACTAAGCAGGTCGTTGCGGGAGCCAAGGGTCGAATCCATGAAATGTGTGTATTTCAATTGGTAGTAGGGCTGAAAGACCGCATGCCGGCAAAGAATCTGATTATAGGTCACGAAGAGCGTGTGATCCGTGCGGTCACCGAGATCAGGATTGACCGTGCGCGGGGGTTGTGACGGCGGAACGAAAACGACCGGCGTGGGATCTCCGAACCGATAATCGCCGGCATACCCGACGATGGCGGCGGCGTGTTCGAAAAAAGGCACCACCCGCTGCACGCTCCAACGCGGGACGTATTCCTTGTAGAACTCCTCATAATCCGAGGAGGACAACAGCCTGCGGAAATCAAACCCGGCTTCGAACACCCAATTGTCCTTCGACCACTGCACATCAGTGAACGCGGTCTGGGAATTAAAATCAAAGAGGCTCAACGACGCAGATCGCCGATCGTTCACGCTGTAATCAAAAATCTCGATCCGATCTTTATCAGCGAGACCGAAATTAAACCACTGATGCTGATAGCCAATGCGCGGCGCCAGTTTGCCGCCGGCAAAATCATATGCCGTGGGCGCCAGCGCGAATTCCACAGTGCTTACCAAAACGTCCGCGCCTTGATGATGACGCTCGTTCAAGAACATATTGTCCGTGTAGAAATATTGCGCATCGGCCATCGCTTCGAAAAGCGTATGGCGCGGCTGGAGCCGGAGAACCGTCTGCGGCCCGACATCAGCGGTTTCGTCCGGATACAATTCAGGAGCGGAATCGCCCTCCTTATAATCCTTCGCCGATTGGGCGAGGTGGCGCTTCTGCTGGACGTCATCCACCTGTTGCATGGCCCCCGGAGTCTGCGCGGACATGGACACAAGCGACAACATCAGGCCCGCGCTTCCCAACGAAAGAGATTTTAATTTCATAGACTTGAGTG
>Ga0265338_10005984_pt1 | contig 15647 bp, 11 predicted proteins | sample 42126metaG_FD_193579 | JGI IMG/M metagenome (GOLD analysis project Ga0265338, IMG submission 193579) | Rhizosphere microbial communities from Carex aquatilis grown in University of Washington, Seatle, WA, United States - 4-21-26 metaG | ecosystem: Host-associated > Plants > Roots > Rhizosphere... | reverse complement strand
GGGGCTGGCGAAGCGTCTGGAGCAAACTCCAACCCAAGGCGGCCGATACGCGCCGCCGTTCCCGGGCCGACCTGCGGCCCTTGCTCCCGCCCGGGAATCCACGCCTCGCCCCGCTCGTCAATCCCAGCAACGGTCGAAAGTCCTTCGGTACGAGCCCCGCGAGGGGGCGTCATTGCCATTCGGAAGCGACCTTCACACTCTGTGTTTGCAGGTCGCCTCCGCTTAAGACTTATGACGTTGTGTATAGCGAAAGCATCGCCTCAGCTCGTCCTCCGTGAACGCGGCGGGAGGGTGGGGCGGCTCAATGACAATCTCAATGGCCTGCCGCGCCGCGCGGCGGATTTCTATTTGGCGGATTGTGGCGGCCTCTCCCTTCACCGTGATTCGGTCAAGGGCGCGGCGCAATGCCTCGGTGCGCGGGACGAGAGCGAGGGCCCACGATGCCCCGTCGCGCTGCCCGTAAAGTTCGAAATCCCTTCCCAATGCCGGCAGGTCGAGCTGGAGGATGTGAAGCATGGCGTCGTCCGCGCCCTTCGCACGCGGGTCGGCGACGGGCGAGCTCTCCCCCGCGGGCGTGCGGATGAGGGTCCCTTTCGAATCCAAGATCACCGTGCGCTCCTCGGGCGCCGTGTAATGGAGGCTCAGGCCCCACGTGACGGAGACGCGCACTTCGCCCTTCAATTCCACGGGGTCCTTCTTGAAGGAGAAGAAGCGCCGCTCGGTGAAGTCGGCCCGGGTGTCGGGATGGTGGAGGAAGGCTTCGGACAGGTCCCTCCACTCCGGCGCCAGGGGCGCAAGGAGATGCCCCGAATTCACCAGCGGATCGACTCCCGCACCTCTTGCAGACGGGCCGCATGCGAGCAGAAGGGCCAGCACGGCGCCCGCGACTCGCCAGCGGCGCCGGTTTCGGAGCATCGCGGGCCATCGCAGGAGCAGCAGTTCCGCCATGATGCGCGCATGCATCCACACGAGGGTCACATTGTCGCGAAGGTAATGGAAGTGCGACACGCCACCCTCGGCGCGCGAAAAATACTGGACGGGTGCCCAGAGGTTGCGCGGCGGCACACCCGCCCAGGCGAGGCGCACGGCGGCCTCCGTGTCAAAGTCATAACGCCGGCCGCCGCGGCGCTGTCCCAGCGCAGCGAGCAGCTGCGCGAGCGGATAGACGCGAAAGCCAAACAGGGGGTCGTCAAGCCCGGGTCCCAGCAGTTCCAGACGCGCAAGCCCGACACTGAGCTTCCGTCCGTAACGCCGCTCAATCGGGGTGTTTGGGGGAAGGATGGGCCTACCGAGGACCATTGAGTCCGGGTGGCGCCGCGAGGCCTCCATGAACTCCACAATGCTGTTGGCGGGGTGCTGACCATCGGCATCCATGACCAGCGCATGGGTGAACCCTCGCTCCAGCGCGGACTGCGCTCCAGCGAGCACGGCCGCGCCCTTGCCCGAATTCCGCGGCATCACCAGGACGCTGAGCGCAGGGTCGGTCCTGGCCAGCTCGAGCAGAGGCAGCTCGCTGCCGTCGGTGCTGCCGTCGATTACGACGAGAACGGGCCGCCAGCGGCTGATTGCGTCGACGACGACCTCTCGCAGCCTCGGACCCGTGTTGTAGCTCGGCAGCAGGAGGATGTGCGTGTCGGAGACCGTCATGATCGGCAGGGTCGCAGACCGCCTATGATACCGCGGTTGGCACCGGGCCGGGGGCATTGGCGACGGGGGCTGCCCCGTGAAACCATGCCTCGATCCCGGCAGCCAATTCGGAGGTGGTGGCGGTTGTGTCGGTGGGGATGAGCGGGCCCGCGGCGACCTCGATATTCGCCGGGAACCTGGGCAGGCGCCACCAGGCCCGGCCCTTTGTCAGGACATCGGAATCCGTCGTGATCCGCACCAGCTGGATCGGCGCGCGGGCCCGCCGCGCGATGACGACGAACCCCGGCTTGAAGGGCAGGAGCGCGCGGCCGGGCGGCGTGCGCGTTCCCTCGGGGAAAATGAGCAGCAGGTTTCCGGCGGCGACCTTGGCGGCGGCCCCGCGTATGAGTTCATGTCCGCCGTCGCCGCAGAGGTAGCCTGCGCGGCGGGCGGCGGCGCCGAGGACGGGATTCCGTCGGATGGCGGGCTTGAAGATGCACACCGCCTCGGGGATGCGCGCCAGCAGGCAGGTGACGTCGATGAGGGCCGGGTGATTGGCCACCAGCACCACCCTGCCGCGCGGCAGGCTTTCGAAGCCGTGGTAGCGCACGTAAACAAGCCGGGCAAACGCGCACCAGTGATGGAAGAACGCCAGATGGCCATGGATCAGGCGCTGGAAGAAGCGCTCGGTCCGCTCCGTGTCCCGCAGCCAGCCGGTCAGCAGGCAAACAAAGGTCAGCTCCAGCCCGAACGCGCCAAACATCAGCAGTGTCAGGTAGTAGGCCAGGAGGTTGTAGACGGGGCGGAGCGACATGCGGAGAATCAATGCGTGTGGCCCTGGGGGTCAGGGGCGGCCGCCTCAGGGTTCAGGGGAAGGAAATTGAACCACTGTAGCGGGTGCTGGCGAACCAATGTTTCCAGCTGGACCAGGACGGCCTGGAAATGGGTCCGGGCGGCCCGCGCATTCGCATCGCGTCCGGCCGCGGGATCGGGCGCGAAGGCAGGCGATGCGATGAGCCGCAACTCATCCCCTGATGCCGGGACCGCCATGCAGAATACCACAGGGCGGTCGAACAGGACGGCCAGGTGGTAGATGGTGAAGGGGAACATCCGGCGCCTTCCGAGGAAGTCGAAGGGCTCTGTTCTCGCGCTGAATTCCACGCGGTCGCATTTCAGCGCAAGGGATTCGCCGGCCTCGATGGCCGCCTTCAGCTCGAAAAGCAGGTTTTGGGGATCGTTGATCCACAGGAAGGAGATCCGCTCGGAATAACGCCGGCCGAGCAGGCGGGTGTCGTCTGAGTTGGCGACACGCAGGCGTATGATCGAGACTCTGCGGCCGCGTTCGCCGAGGAGGTACCCGAGGAGGTCGGAGGCGCCGAAATGAAACGAGCCGAATAGGGCCGGCTTGCCGGTGGCCAGCAGGGCCTCGAAGTCCGCCTCGTTCTCCGGCTCGAGAACGCAGCGTATCGCCGCGCCCCGGCCGACTCGGAGCTCTAGAACGAGGGATTCCGCAAAGGAGAGGAAATGCCGCCAGATGTCCCGCAGCCTGGGTGGCTTCGCGAGGACGACGGCAAGGTAGGTCCGGGAATGGGCTCGCTGCGCCGGCATGAACGCGACCGCGACCCAGGTGCCTGCCATCAGCATTGGCTTGAAGAACCACCTCGGCCACCACCTTTCCGCCCAGAGCAGAAAGCCGAACCCCCAGCGTGGGCCTGGGTTGCGCGGGGAAGGCGGCGGTGCGCTCACGGCCACTCGATCTCCCACAAACCTCCGGCGCCATACCAGGCAAGCGCGCTGCGTGCGGCGAGGGCCCTCGTGAACTCCTCCAGCGACGGGCACGCGACGTCGGTCTCCGCGGCCGGCGTGAACGCGACGCGGCACACCGCGCCGGCAGCCTTGCGGGTCACGATCGCTGCAAAGGCGAACGACTTTGGTGATGCAACACCGTACTTGGTCATCCACGTGCCCCGCTCCTCGCCGCCGACGAGCGCCACACGCGCGGCCGGCTCAATCATCGCGGTCAGCAGCGCCTGCTCCACCAGGCGCGTGCGCCCGGCGAGGGGCCAGAGCCGGGAAATGGGCTGCTGGCGCCCGATGAGCACCTGCTGCGGCGCGCTGGGATGGATCGATGTCTGGAAGAGCGACGGGCTCGCCTGCGGAAAGCTGAGCAGGTAATCCTCCAGGGCGCGGGCCTCCGCGAAGGTAGAGGCATAGACCATCGCGTCCTCGGGTTCCAGCGGCACCCCGTCGAGCGCCGAACCGATGAGCATGCCCAGGTGGGTCATCCGGCGCAGCGCCGTTCGCGGGAATTTGTCCGCGAGCCGGACGCGCGCCTCGACCGCCGTCTCATCCGGGCCGGGCATCTCGACGCGCACGCTGTGGATGAACCGCTCAGTCATAGGTGAGCAGCAATGCGGCATGGGCGCCGCCGAACGCGTTGCATCCAAGGACGGCACCGTCGAATCCGGCGCTGGAAAATGGCGCCAGGGCGACGGAGTCGACGAAGCTCGGATCCCCGCCTCCGACCGTGCCGGGGATCCGCCCTTCGCGCAGGGCGGCCACGGCGACGGCAAGCTCGACCAGGCCGCAGCTGCCGAGCGTGTGCCCGAGGCTTCCCTTCCATGAGACGAGCGGCGCGCCCGGGAACCGCCTCGCGACAGCCTCGGCCTCGAGCCTGCCGGCCTCAAGGGTGCCGGTTCCGTGGCCCTTCACCCACACCCTGCGGGACGCGGCCACCTCGGCGATGGACGCGGCGCACCGGTCGAAGCCGGAGCCATCCGGCCGGTTGCCCGTGAAATGGAACATCTCGTTGTGAAGGGCGTTGGACGCGATCCGGTGGGGCGCAGGCTCGCGTGTGAGCACCGCGAACGCGGCGCCATCGCCGAGCCCAATCGAGCCCGTCTCGCGCACCGCGTAGGGCGCGGGCATCTGGCCATTGAGGATTTTCAGGCTGTGGAACCCGCCTGCGACGAAGGGGCTTATGAAGTCGAACGAGAACACAAGCACCCGGTCCGCCAGGCCGGCGTGAAGCAGGCGCGAGGCGTGGGCGAGGCCAAGGTGGGCGGAAACGCAGGCGTGCGAGAGGACGTGGACGTGCTCGCCCCAGCCGAATTCGGAGCGCAGCAGGTCCACGCTCGCGGAGGGCGTGCCGTGGGCAAGGTGACGCGCGTCATGGTCGCGGATGAAGGCGTAGAGGCTGCCGACGGCGAAGTTGCTGCTGGTGACGACGACGGGCGAACGGGCCGAGCCCCAGGCGGCGGGGGGGATTCCGGCGGCAAGCCGGCGCAGGCCTGGCAGCCACCGTGGCGACAGCGTCTCGGCCATGGGCGCCGTCAGGGCGAGCGGCACGCGGTCGCCGCCGTCGTCGCCGAGAACCGGGGTCATCTCAAGGGCGCGCCGCCCGCCCAGGAGCGCGGCGACCGTGGCCTTCGCGTCGCCGAACGGCGTCAGGCATTCACACGCTTCAATTCCGGCGGGAAGCTGGTCAGCCGGCATATTCAGGCGCTGCCCGTGCGTGACTGGAGGTAGGCCGCGAGTGTGGTGACGCTGCCCAGGGCCTTTCGCGATTCCTCGCTGCTGCCTATCTTGACGCCGAACTCCTTCTCGATCGCCAGCACGAGTTCCAGCGCGTCGATCGAGTCCAGGCCGAAACGCGGCGAGCCTATGAGGGGCTCGTCGTCGGGAATGTCCTCGGGGCGGACCCCGTCGAGCTTGAGCGTCGCGATTATCAGCTTCTTGAGCCGGAGATTTGAGGGGTCGGGCACGGGGATGTTAGGCTGGGCGGCGCAGGACGTGGCAGACGTTGCTGCCGCCAAAGCCGCTGCTGTTCTTAAGCACGATGCGCGGGGCCTCATCAAGCGTGGCGCGAGGCAGGTCGAGGCCGTCGCACACGGGATCGGGTTCCTCGAGATGGGCGGCTCCCGGGATGAACCCTTCGGCGATCGCCAGCGCGCAAAAGGCGGTTTCCATGGCGCCAGCGAGCGACAGGCCGTGGCCTGTGAGCGCCTTGGTGCTGCTGACGCGCGGTCTGGCTTTGCTGCTGGTAAAGACGCTGTTCAGCGCGATGGCCTCGGAGCGGTCTCCGGCGGGGGTCGAGGTGGCGTGGGCGTTGACATAGTCAACGTCGGCCGCGTTCACGCGGGCGTCGGCCAGCGCTCGCCTCATGGCCTCGCGCAGGCCCGCCCCCTCGGGATGGGAGGCGGCGATGCCGTGGCCGTCGCCCGCCTGGCCCCACCCGATCAACTCGGCGTAGATGCCCGCACCGCGCCGGCGGGCCAGAGCCCCGTCCTCGACTACCATGGCCACCGCCCCGCCCGTGCCCACAAACCCATCCCGCCGGCGGTCGAAGGGTCGCGAGGCCGTCGCGGGGTCGGGGTTGTTGGAAAGGGTGCGAAGGCTCGAGAACGGGATGATGCTCTCGGCTGTGAAATCCTCGGCGCCGACCACCAGCATCCGCTCCTGCCTTCCCAGGCGAATCTCATCCATGGCAAAACCGAGCGCGTGGCTCGATGACGCGCATGCCGAGGCAAAGCCGCAGACCGCGCCGGATATCCTGTAATGCGAGGCGAGGTTGAAATTCAGCGTTCCGGCGATGGAGGAGACGACTCCCATCGGATTGCCGCGCTCGCCGCGGTTGGCGTGCATCTGGTCGATGAAGTGGCTCAGGAGATACGGCGAGCCGGCCGATGCGCAGTACAAGCCCGTGCGCCCATCGGCCAGCGCCGAGCGCTCGAGCCCGGAGTCAGCGAGCGCCTGCTCCAGCGCGCAGAGCGCATAGACGCCATGCGGCGCAAGGCCGCGGAGGAGCTCGCGGTCGACCCTGCAATTGTTCGGCCAGCGCCAATCGCGCCAGCTTGGGGTTGGAAAGTCAAAGCCCTTGACGGTGCCGGCCACTTTGACGGGAAGGTCGGGGTTCCCGAGGAATTCGACCCTCTCAAAGCCATGCCGCAGCTCGCGGAGGCTTCGCAGAACGGCGGCGCGGTCGTTACCGATGCTTGTGATGAAACCCAGGCCGGTGATGACGGGCATCGGTGGCATTCGCGACGGGCCGCGTTCAGGGCGTCTGATGGCCGTCAATCTTCCGGCGGATAAAGCTGCGCAGGTCGCCAAGGGAGCGCACCTTCGATATCTCTTCGTTTGTGATGCTGATTTGGAAGAGGTCCTCCACATAGAAGACCACCTCGGTGATGGCCAGGGAATCAAAGCCCAGGTCATCAATCAGCTTCTTGTCTCCGGGCAGCTGATCCAGGCGGACTGGCGAGCCGCGGGGGGCAAAGTCCTTGAGAATCGCGAAAACCACCTGGTCGAGATCGATCGGATCGCCCCGGGCTTGAAACCTAAAAAATGCGGCGCGGGCCTCGTCAGGCAGCCTCCTGATCCGGTCTTCCTGCTCGACAGCGGACGGAGCCTCGGTGGCGGAGGGTAGAACTACGGGCGCCATGGTTGCGGGGGCGTTTGGCGGTGTGGAAGCGGCCGGATGATCTCGCAAGGCAGTGCCGCCTGCCTTCACCGCCGTATATTCGCTGAATATGCCAAGGACTATGTTGCGCCGCACCCGGGTCAACCCCGCATCACCGAGCGCCTTCAGCACGGAATCGGGCGGCACGCAGGCGTCCATGGTTTCCCAGTAGTAGCGCATCATCTCCCGCGCATCGCCGCTTCGGGTGAAGAGGTAGGCGAGAAACGGATAGATTCTGCCGAAATAGACGCGGAAAAAGAACCCCGAGACGCGGCCGGTCGGCTTGGTGATCTCCAGGATCAGCAGCTTGCCACCCGGCTTCAGGACCCGTCGGTATTCCCGGAAGGTCTCGTCCAGGCTCGTGACATGCCGCAGCGCATAACCCATGGTGAGAAAGTCGAAGGAATCGTCCGGCAGGGGCATTTGCTCGGCCCGGCCGACCACGAAGCGTGCCGCCAGCTTGGACCTGGCGACGGCCATCATGCCTTCGCTGGGATCAAGGCAGGTGATGTTTTCCGCAGTGCCGAGGATCCTTGCGGCTTCGACAGCCACCAATCCGGTGCCGCAGGCCACGTCGAGCAGATGATGCGACGGGCGAAGGCCGTGCTGCTTGAGCGCCCACCGGCGGTAGGCGGCGCCACTGTGCAGGAAGCCCCAGTCCACGACAGCGTCATAATACGCCGCTCCCCTGTCGAACAACCGGTTGACAAACTCCGGCTTCGCCTCGGCCGTGGGGTAGCGCGAAGTCAGAATCGGATGCGGGAGCATGATGATAAGCTGGCCCAATAAGGGCCAGACTCCAGCCGAAAGGCGCGACTGCGCTGGGGCGATGACCGCATCACGCGGGTTCCTAACGAATTCTCAAGCAGGCGATTCAGACATCGTCAGTTCCGGCTCCCCGGGGCTGAATCCGACTTTTTACCTGCGAAACGAACTTGGTTCGTTGGACGCCGGCACGGGTCCAGCACCTGCATACAACCCGAACGAATCGCCACCTACTTCCAGCCGGACAAGGGCGAGGGAGGCAAGGGTCCGCTCGGCCACGAGGAGGGCTTGTCGCCCATGCGGAGGCTGAGCACGCCTCCGTCCAAAATGTCAGCGTGGCGGATCCACGCCGTGTCAAACTTCCGGCCGTCAAGCGTGGCAGAGGTTATGTAGAGGTTCTCCTCGGAAAGGTTCTCGGCCCGGATTGTGAACGTCCGGCCGTTCGCGAGCTTAAGGCTGACTGCCGGAAACATCGGAGTCCCCAGCAGGTAGTAATCCTGGCCTGCGTTCGGGAAGATCCCCACCGCGCCGAATGCGTACCAGGCCGCCATCGCCCCCGAGTCGTCGTTGCCCGGAAGGCCGCCGGGGGTGGCGGAGTAGTTCTTGGTGAGGATGTGGCGGACGCGCTCCGCGGTCCTGTCGTAGCGGCCGGCCCAGATGTAGAGGTAGGGGGTGAGGAAGAAGGGCTCGTCCCCAACGTCGCACAGGCCGGGCGTGTCGAAAAGGGCGTCGAGCCTGCCGACAAAGGTCGTATTGCCGCCCATTCTTTCGACGAGTCCCGCGACATCCTGCGGGACGAAGAAGGAATACGTCCAGGCGTTCCCCTCGTAGAACGTGTCGCCAAACCACGAGCAGCCCTCGGAAGCCTTGAAAGGCTCCTTCCATGTCCCGTTCCGGTGCCGTGACCGGATGAACCCCGAGAAGCCCCCGTCGCTGAATTTCGGGTCCCAGAGGTTCTCCCACTGCCGCGCACGATTCAGGTATTTCTCGGCGTCGGCCAGCTTGCCCAGTCCCTGCGCCATCTCGGCGATCCCAAAGTCGTCGTAGGCATACTCCATCGTCTTCGACGCCGGCCGATCGACACCCTCCATGCTGCAATAGCCCAGGCTGTGCCAGTCCGCGAGGCCGCCGCGGCCCTCCTTCATCTGGTCGACGGGCGGCACCTCGGCATCCCTGACCACCGCGTCATAGGCCTCGTGCCAGTCCACGCCGCGAATGTGCTTCACGTAGGCATCGGCTATCAGGATGTCGGCGTCGCTTCCTCCCTGAGTGCGGCCGTTGGCGTTGCCCGATCGGCCGTCGGGCAGGAACCCGTCGTGTTTGGAGATATCGACCAGCGCCCTGACGATCCCGGCCTCCCGGTCCTGGGCGACCAGGGTCAGCAGCGGGTTCGAAACCCGGAACGTGTCCCAGATGGTGTAGAAGTCGTCGTAGTACGGCTCGGCGGTTTTCCACAGCGGGTTCTCCCCCGTCCGGTCCACCGGCATGAGCATGGCGTGATAGAGGGACGTGTAGAACAGCGTCCTCTGGGCTGGGGTCCCGCCGGCAACCTGGACCGTGGCGAGCGCCTTCCTCCAGGCCTCGACTCCCGCGACCAGGGTTCCCCGGAAATCAAAACCCCCGATCTCGTGCGTGTTGGTCCTGGCCTGGGCGACGCTCACGAAGGAGATGCCGATCTTGACCCGGATGACCTGGCCCGGAGCAAAATCGAGCCAGGCCCCGGTGAGGATCTGGCCTCCCGCCTCAAGCTTTCCCCCAGGGTGCAGGGGATGAAGGTCCTGCCGGTTCCAGGTTCCGAACCCGGCCGCCGGCTTGTCGCAGGCCGCATAGAAGAAGACGGTGTACGGCCGGGTCTGCTCGTTCCATCCCCCGACCACCGTGCTCGAGCCGGCCACCTCGGTGGGCGAGAGCACCTGGGCGCACGAGGCGGTCACCATCTGTCCCTCCCCGTAGGGGACGCCCGAGCACAGGCAGTGGCCAGCGTCGAAGAGGAGATGAGCCTGGCCGCCCGCCGGAAAGGTGAAGCGGTAGAGTGCCGCGCGGGCGGCCATGGTCACCTCGGCGCGCACGCCGTAGCGCCTGAGGGTCACGGCATAGTAGCAGAGCCGCGCCTCCTCGTTCTCGGGCGGCGAGCTGACGTCGTCGATCGCCAGCGGCCCGACAATGGGCTGGATCAGGATGTTGCCGTACTTCGCCCCGCCCCCGGTGCCGCTGACGTGCGTCTGGCTGAATCCGTTGATGCTGTCGGCCGGGGAATACCCCGAGTTCTGGTCGTTGGCGCCGGTATCCGGCCCGGGCTTGATCATCCCGAAGGGCAGCGAGGGGCCGATTATCGTGTTCCCGCCGTTCCGCGTTCCGATCGTCGGATCGACGAGGTCAACGTTCTCCGCCGGCAGGAGCGCCGCCGGGAGACACAGGGCGAGTCCGATCCGTCCTGTCGCAATCCAGGGCGTCATGCGGCCCATCAACCCTCCACACACCGATCCCAATGTCCTCGAATTCATGATCACGCGTTTTCGTATCATCCGCCAATCCGAGCGCCTAAACAACGCGATTCCGCGGGCTTCGCGGGAATAGCGGAGGGATGCCAGCGGGGGTCAGGTCTTCCGCAGGGCCGGCAGGAGCCTCCTGATCGCCTCTGTCAGGATGGCAATGTCATAGGGCTTCGGCACGACGGCCTGGAAGCCGTAGTCGCCGAAGTTTGCCATCACTGGGTCGCCCGAGTAGCCGCTGCAGACGATGGCCGGGACGTGCGAGCCGGCCTTCCGGATGGTCTCGATCGTCGCCTGGCCCCCGATGCCGTTGGGGATCGTGAGGTCAAGGATCAGGAGGGAGAAGGGCCGCCCTGCATTCTGCGCGGCTTCGAACTCGCGCAGGGCGCTATCGCCATCCGGGACTGCGGTCGGCTCAAGCCCCATCCGGCGAAGGACGATGGCGCCGACCCGGCGGATGCTCTCCTCGTCGTCCATCAGGAGGACGCGGATCGGGGCCGTGACCGCGGGGGTGGGCGGGACGGGCGCAGCCGGCGCCTTCGGCGCCGGATCCCCTCCCTCTCTGGCGGCGGGCAGCCAAACGGTGAAGACCGTGCCCTTTCCGGCGCTGGACTGAACGTCGACGTGCCCCTGGTGCTTCCTCACGATCGAGAAAACGGTGGGCAGCTCGAGGGCGTCGCCGGACCTTTGCGTGGCGAAGAAGGGCTCGAAGATCCTCGGCAGCTCGTCGGGTGGGATGGCTTCGCCTGTGTCGGCGATCGTGATCTTCAGGTAGGCGCCCGGGGAGAGCGTAGGGGACCCTTTCTCGATCTCCGCGTTCGAGACCGCCACCCGCACCGCGTCGCCTGCGGGCATGGCATTAACCGAGTTCCGCACAAGGATCTGCAGCGCCTGGCTGATCTGCTCCGGGTCGACCTTGGCGGCTCTCAGGTTGGCCGCGATCTCGCACGAGCACCGGCCCTGGGCGCCGTCGGTGGCGCGCGCCACAGCCTCGCGAACGACGACGGAGAGGTCAACGGCGGCCCGCATCGGCTCGCCGCCCTCCGAGAAGGTGAGAAGCCGCCGCGTGAGGCCGCGCGCCCGAAGCACGCCCTTCTCAATCTCGCGCACCTGCTCCTCCTCCGCGCCCATGACCTCCGGGTTGAGCTTCATCAGAGAGATGTTTCCCATGATGACGGTGAGCAGGTTGTTGTAGTCGTGGGCGATGCCCCCTGCCAGCCGCCCCAGCGATTCGAGCCTCGCCGCGCGTTGCACCTCGGCTTCGAGGCGCGCACGCTCCTCCATCTGGCCGCGGATCTGCGCCGTTTGCTGGCGGACGCGCCTCCTGAGCGCTCTGATCCACGCAAGGCCGAGAAGGACAACGCCCGCGAGCACGGCTGCGACGTCCAGAGAGCGCTGGACCGTCCAGAACCGGGGTCTGGCATAGACCGCTATGTCCGCCGGCGTGCGGGACAGCAGGTCGAAGGCCCGGGGTTGGTGGAAGTCGTCGAAGAGCAGTCGGTAGATGCCGATGATCTCAAGGCCGGCCCCGATGGGCAGGTTCAGGTCATTGGCGCCGGCGATCTGGTCGAGCGAGGCGTCGAAGAATGTGTCGCCCTGCTGCAGCGCCAGGCGGGTATGCCCGGCGCTGCGGAACACGTCGATCAGCGTGGCGCGCAGGCGCACCAGGCGGTAGTCGGCCGATGGGACAAGCGGCCGGGTTTCGGGCAGCACGATCGGCTGCGGCGTGGGCCCGTAGCCGGTGCGCCTGCAGACGGCCTCGCGCAGGATGGTGCGGGCGCCCTCGCGCCCCAGGATCCCCACCGCCTCGATGCGGTTGCCCGGCACGAGTTGCAGGTTCTCCCTGCTGAGCAGCAGCAGGCCCTTGCCCGAGTCCTCCATGTAGATCCTCTGGCCGGGCACGGCGTACTGTACGGTTCCGGTGACCCGCACCCGGAGCATGCCCAGGCCCGCGCTCATCTGCGCCAGGTCGCCGACCTGGCGAAGGGGCAGCTCGTAGACGTCGGCCGGGGCGTCCTCCTCGATCGCGATATCGTGGAGGAACGGGACCCGTAGCGTGATGCTGCTCACGCTGCCGTCGGCGCCCGCCTGCGTCTCGCAGACGCCGTGCATGCGGATGAGGGAGCCAGGGTTGGCCACGAAGTTGACCGGGTTCTGCAGGTGCCCCGTGAAGTCCCCTGAGGGAGTCGTCACGAAGATCCAGCGCCATTCGCCCTCGGAGACGATGCTGCGGACAAATCCGCGCATCTCCACCCAATCCCCGTCCTCCTTGCCGGTCAGGGCCTCGTCGAGCGTCACGGGCTTTGCCGGTGGATAATTCATCGAGCCGAGGTCGTTGAAGTCGCGCAGCTCGAGGGTGGGGGATACCCGTCCCGCGCGTGTCACGCCCTTGACCTCGAGGTATTTAACGAACTGGAAGAAGCCCGTCTTCGATCGGTCGTAGTGCACCCGGATGCCTCCGGTGAGATCCTGAAGGTAGAAGAAATCCGACTCCTCCTGCGACCACGTGACCATGCCCCTGATGTCGACCGGCAGCCCGTGCGCGGCGGCCTCATTCCCGATTGCCTTTACCTGGGCCACCGTCGTCAGGGGTCGCAGTGAGACGGAAGGTGCCGGATTAGGCTCGGCGGCAGGCGAGCCTGCCTGCCGGTAGAGCGCAGTGTCGATCACCCACCTGGGCCCGGAGAGTTCGAGCCGCCCGACGGCCTCGACTTCCGAGTCCGCCAGCAGGTGCATTGTCTGGATCGAGCTAATCTCAACCTGCCCCGTGCCGTCTTCCAATGTGAGCGACGCCCCAACCTCGTGGCTCTGGACGCTGCCCCGCACCCGGACCTCGGTGCCGGCCGCCATGCGGTAGAGGTCGCCGATCGCCGTGACCGGTCCCTTGAATCGAGGGCTGTCGTCCAAGGTGCCCAGCACCTTCAGCGCGGACTGGCCTGCCATCCAAATCTCAAGGAACACACTGGTGTTCGTTGGATCAAAGCGGTGGGAGTACAGTCCCGTGATCCTCACGAAATGGCTTCGCCAGTTGGGCACATGCTCCGGGTTGTCGGGCTTGAGCCAGCAGACAACCGGGCGGTTCTCCACGATCAGCGTCAGGCGGATGTGCGTGGGGTCGATCATCTGCTGGCTGTCAACGAAGCCGTCGACGTTCACGATGCGGTTTGTAAGGGTGTTCACGTCGTTTATCCGGCCGCCTGCATCAAGCGGCGTGACGGGCGAATTCTCCTCGATGACCCGCACCGTCACGTCATCGGCGTTCAACCCGATGTTCGGCGTGATCGTTCCCTCGATCACAACGTACTGTCCGGTACGCATCGCCGGGGGCTTGCCGGAAAGCCGGACGTAGGTGCCGATATGATCGTCGCACTCGATCCAAAACAGCTTGTAGTTCGAATCGAAATAACTGACACGGCCCTGGATCTTCAGCGGGTGGGCCTGCGCCTTCTCGTCGGTGGGCATCGACCACACGATTGCCGGATCGGTGATCGTGGGCCACCGCGGCTCCGTCGCCCCGGCCGGAACCCGGGCAAGGAGCAGGACGAGGCCGGTGCCAAGGAGGGCCGCACCGCGCAGGCGCAGCAATTTCTTGCAAGAACAATTGCAATTCCGGGCCACTGCCTGGGAAAGCGATTGGAAGTTTCCCTCGGGAGCGCAGCAGCGGCGGGACACGTTTCTGTCTTTCATCCTAAAGAAGTTGTCCAAGACTGCCATCTCCATTTGTCGATGCAACATCGGGTGGAGTTGACGGCCGATGCGGGAGCGCCCGCTTCAGCCACGTCTCAAAAGGGGCCGCTCCGAAGGCGGGGCGTCGGACGAACGGCCATTGCCCGCGTCAGGCCGGCATGAACCTCCGCAGGAAGCTCCCGCTCTGGCGCAGCGCCTCTTTGCGCCTTTCCAAGGTCGCATCGGCAAGGAAGTGACCCCAATTGGGTTTCGCCCCTCAGGTCGAGCGTTTGCACCCGCCTGCCGGGCCAGTTCAGGTCTGTGCGCTCATTCGGGCGGAGGACCTGCCCGGGCCCGCATCGCGCCAACGACTATCCAGCTACGTGCGCACAATTCAGGGGAAATGCGGGCGGATTATACGTAATTCACCCCATAGCCGTCTCGGCCTCAAACGAATATTTTTCCGGGTTGTCGAATTCCTTCAGATCCGTGCATTTCCGGCAGCAGACGCCCGCCCTGTTGCTTTGCCTATTTGCCATCGGAACACAGGCGATGGCAGGGGGGCTCGTTTGGGAGAAGAGCGATGCGGACCTTATCGTCAACGATCCGGAGCAGGCGAGCACAAGCGCCGATTTTGCATTTCGCAACGAGAGCAACCGATCGGTGACCGTAGTCAAAGTGACCACTAGTTGCGGCTGTACCACCGCCAGTTTGGACAAGAAGACGTACGCTCCGGGTGAACGGGGAAAGATAGCGGTTACCGTGGCAATCGCCGGCCATACCGGAATGTTGCAGAGGTTTGTCTACGTTGCGACCGACGATCAGCCGCCCAATGCCATCCCGGCCATGCTGACCGTCCGGCTCGACATCCGGGAGTACCTAAACATCGAGCCGCGAATGGTTTTCTGGTCTCGCGGCGATCCGGAGACCGAAAAGACGATTACCTGTACCGCGGGCACGACGCGATCCGTGATTATCAGAAAGCTGGAAGCAGATCACCCGGATTTCACGTTTCGGATCGAGACCGTTGAGGAGGGGCGGAAATACTTGATCTTCCTGAAGCCCGTCTCCATCGACAAGGCGGCCTTCGACACTCTTGGGTTGGTGACGGAGGTGAGCGGTGTGGGGCTGCGCGTCTTTAATGCCGCCGCTTCCATCAAGTAAACGCTCCGGGTTCCCAACCTGGGCCGCGTCCGAACCGTTGAAATGATGCCAGTCTCCATCTGGAAAAAATGCGCACGGGAAGCAGTGGCGATTCTTTGTCTGGCCCTGGTCCCGACAGTCGCCATGGCTTGGATTCACCGAGGGGAAAGCAAGTCAGCTTGGAACCGGGCCGTGATCGCGGAGCTTTCGGTCGGCGAAGCCGGGGCCCCGGGAGCAATTGTCCTATGGGTCGATGCGCGCCCTGAAGCGGACTTTAGTCGCCAGCATGTGCCCGGCGCCCTATCGCTCGATGAGGAACATTGGGAAGCCCTGCTGCCGGGATTCATGGCGGCCTGGCGACCCGGTGCGCGTGTAGTGGTGTATTGCGGCGACCCACAGTGCGGCAGGAGCCGGGAGGTTGCAGAACGCCTGCAGCGGGAGTTGCAGATTGGCCCTGTGTATGTGCTCAAGGGAGGCTGGGCCGCATGGCTGGGTGC
>Ga0265338_10005982_pt1 | contig 15649 bp, 14 predicted proteins | sample 42126metaG_FD_193579 | JGI IMG/M metagenome (GOLD analysis project Ga0265338, IMG submission 193579) | Rhizosphere microbial communities from Carex aquatilis grown in University of Washington, Seatle, WA, United States - 4-21-26 metaG | ecosystem: Host-associated > Plants > Roots > Rhizosphere... | reverse complement strand
TTGCCGTCTGCCGATCACAAATTGAACGATGTTGTTGTCGTCTTCGTTGACCACAAACAGATTCTTGAAGTCGGCTGACGCGGCCTCGGCCACAGGAAGACGGCCAGCCGAAGGGAACGGCGATGAGGGAATCTGCCGCATTTTGCCTGACTCTGAGTTGATCTCAAAGACATCGATCAAGCCGTAGTTGTTCGGTCCCGCGGCTTTGGAACTGGTGACGTAGACAAAATCGACAGTGAGAGTCGCACATGCCGTGAGCAGCGACGCCGCCACCAGGCTGGCCGTGGCCGCAATCACAAGCTGACTCGTTTTGTTGAACTTCATGAGCATCTTTCGTCAAAGGGCCACAACCGCCGACCCGTCATAATCGGTTTGAAATCGAAACTCGGAATCGACAGCATCCGGCACCGGCATTCCGAAGAGGCCTCGCCCGCTTGCAGGTTTCCGTGAGCCCCAGGCTCCGGGTAAATCACGCGGCCGGAAAGTGCGTATCCGGCCGCAGATCTATGCATCGCTGGCGGCAAGGGGCGCGGCATTATCCGGTGCGCCCATCCACCAGGCACCACGTCGCAGGACCCTTGAGCGCGTAGGTACTGGTGACTCGCATGTTGTCCAGCTCGCCGGAGTTCGGGTCAAGCACCCGGCCCGTAACGGTCGAGTCTAAGGAATTCGCCTCGTATACAAACTGGTTCGACGGATCTTCGACAATACACTGCGGACCCGAGCCGGTACCGAATGGCTCGCCGGCAATAAAGCTGAGCTGGTAGGCAGGCGTGGTGGTAATAAAGTAGCCGGCGATACCGCTTTCAGGGTTGTTGTTGCCGGTTAAGTTATTGCCCTGGTTGGCCAGGTAGAGATACTTACTCTTCGACTCGACCATCAGCCAGGTGGGATTAGAAAGTGTCGGGTCGTCGGGGATGATGCCGCTGGTGTCGGACTGTAAGGCGCCGTTCGTACCCAGCGTGTAGGGCACAATCTGGCTGTTCGAAACCACTGAGTTGCCGTTGAAGCTGATCGAAATCGGCTCATTATCCATCACGTAGTACACGCTGCCCGCGCCCACAATGCCGGTGGCGTAATTCACCAACCCATTGCCTTTGGAGGAATACGGGTCGGTGAGGGGTTGGGAGCCGTTCTGGCTCAACAACAACTGGCCTCCCGCGTTCGAGTAGGAATACGGATAGATCGAGTCGCCGATCGACGGGGTGCCGCTCATGGTGAGCATGAACCCCTGGGCCAGGATGAAATCGATGGGATCGGAGGGAACCGGGAAATAAGGCAGCGGGCAACTGGTGGCCCCGCCCGGGCAGTTGGCCTGCGTAACCTGTGCGTTCAGGACCGTACTGAGGCGTCCGGTAGTCTGGTCAATCTTGAAGACCGTAATGTCGCCGCAAAGGGTAAGCGATCCACCCAACGCCAGGCCGCAGTTGGCATTCGGATTGGTCGGCGAAGCCGGATTTGCGCCATCCGTCCCGATCGAATCGTGATCAAGAGCGAAAATGTAGGTTCCGGTAGGATCAACCAGGAGCCGGAAGGGGTTGAGCCCCTGCGTGTAGAAGGTTTCCTGAGGAGAGAGAATACCGTTGCCGCCCACCGTGAATTCGGTGATGTTTGCGTTCTGGCAAGGATCGGTGGTAGTGCAGTCGCCATTGCCCTCAGCATTTACGCCGCGATTGAGCACGTAAATAAAGCGGCTTCCAAGGGTGAGGACGGCGCGAACCGGGTTCGGCCCGCCCGATGAGATAGGCAGACCATTGATGGTGGTCAACTGACCGGTGTTGTGGTCGATCTTGTAGCCAGTGATGATGCCGTTGTTGCCCGTGTTGGCCGTCTCAGTACCCGTGACATACAAGAAACCGACCGTATAACTATAAACACAAGACGAAACACCAAAAATGATGCCCATCGATAGGGCGCTCATCAGGAGTGCCTTGCCGAATTTCGTAAACTTCATGCGAATCCTTCATCCTGGTCAGGCGTATGCCGCCAAGTTTGATCGTTCCCGAGCAGCGCTGGGTTGGGACGGGTCCCTGCTGCATTGTAAAAGCCAAGGGCAGGTTGTGCCTAGTTTCGCACATCAGGCCATGCATTCAGCTATTCAGAATCGTTATCCAAGCCCGAATGCCACCATCAGGCAGTTTGCGCCGCCTGCCACAAAAGTTTCTATAGGAATCGATCGCAGTTTTGACGGTTTCACCGCGGCAAAGTCAACGCATTTGCACAAAAAACGCGGCTGGAGGATTGGATTACAGGGGACTGGCAATCTCTGTAATCCCTGGGATCCGCTTTGTGGCTACGAAAGGCCTGCCTCACCACACCCGGCATGAGCTGACCGGGTACATTGGAGTTCCTTGCTTGCAACTGAAGGCTTTGCCGAATTCGTCGAAATTCTGCACACTGCCATTCACCCGCCATCGGCCGGGGCTGTGCGAATCGGTGAGCGCCGATTGGCGTGCCGACGCGTCGGTATCGTTTTCGCACCAGACTTGTGCAAATCCGATGAAATAACGCTGCGCCTCAGTGAATCCATCAATCTTCTCGTCGACATTCTTGCCTTCTTTGCTCAAAACGTCTTCGAGCGCCATAAATGCGATCCGCAGTCCGCCGTTATCGGCGGTGTTTTCGCCCAGCGTGAGGTGACCGTTCAAATGCTGCGCGGGGGTGTCGCCCTTGGCCGGAGCAGCCTCAAAACCGCTGTATTCATCGGCCACGCACTCGGTCCGTGCGGTAAAAGCTTTCCGGTCCTCGGGGGTTTGCCACTCGTGCAGGTTGCCGCCGCCATCGTACTTTGAGCCCTCGTCGTCGAACCCATGCGTCATCTCGTGGCCAATCACCACGCCGATGCCGCCAAAGTTCACCGCTGGATCGGCATTGGGATCGAAGAACGGAGGCTGCAAAATGCCGGCCGGGAAATTGATGTCGTTGAAGCTCGAGCTGTAGTAAGCGTTCACGGTGGGCGGAGACATGCTCCACTCCTTCTCGTCCACGGGCTTGCCCAACTTGGCAAAGCGGTAGTTGCGCTCGTAGGCGGCAGAGTGCTCCACGTTGCCAATGAAATCCGCGCGGTTCACCTTGATGCTTGAGTAATCGCGCCAGTGGGCGGGGTACCCGATTTTGTTGCGGTACATAGCCAGCTTCTCTTCGGCTGCCTTCTTGGTTGCGTCGGTCATCCACGGGAGCTGGCTGATGTCTACCGCGAGTTCCTTTTCAAGTTCCGCCACCAGCTTGTCCATGCTGTTTTTTGATGACGGGGGGAAATTCTCTTTCACCCATTCCTGGCCCACAGCCTCACCCAGCGCGCGGTCGGTCATCGAGCTGCATTGCTTCCAGCGCGCTTCGGGCACCTGCTGACCGCCGAGGGTACGGCCGAAGAAGGCAAAGTTCTCGTCGAAGAAGGCGGCCGGCAGGTCCTGCGCAAAGCCATGCATCGACTGCCAACGCAGATAGCTCTTCCAGTTGCCCAGGGGCTGGTCGGCGATAAGCGTATTCGCTGCGCCGATGAAATAGGGGTTGGATACGTTCAGCGTGTCAAAATGGCCGACGCCAACCTGCCTGAAGTATCCGCTCCAATCGAAGAGAGGCGCCAGCTTCTCAAAGTCGGCGACCTCATAAATGTGGTAGCGCTTTTCAGGACTGCGCATCTCGGTGCGGCTCATCTGCGCCGTGGCCAGTGCGGTCTCAATCTGCATCACCGCGCCGGCTTCCTTTGCCGCCTCATCGGGCGTGTCTCCGGCCAGCACAAACATCTTAGTAACGTGGTCGAGATACTGCGCGCGGATGCCCTGAAAACGCTTGGAGTCGACAATGTAGTAATCGCGATCGGGCAGCGAGATTCCTCCCTGGCCGATCTGCGCAATCTGCTTTGACGAGTCCTTTTCGTCCTGCTCCACGCCAAACCTGAAGAACCCGCTCGGCGAACCCTCATTGCTCAGCTCCGCCAGCATCGGCGCAAGATCCTTCGCATCGCTAAGGCCGTCAATCTGGGCCCAGATGGCCTTCACCGGCGCAAAGCCCAGCTTGTCAATAGTGGATGTGTCCATGCACGCCGCGTAATAGTCGCCATATTGTTTCTGCAGCGCGTCGGCGGGGTGTTGGGCCGCCGCGTCAAGATCTTTCCACAGCAGGTAGCGGTTGCGTTCCCGCAGCACGCTGAACGAACGCGCCCATCGCACCTGGTCGCTGGGCACAGGATTGTTCTTTATCCAGCTACCGCATGCGTACTGGTAAAAGTCTGTGCAGGGATCGGCGGTCAGGTCCATGGCCGAGGCGTCAAAACTCTTGATCGCCAGCTGTTCCTGGGGCTGCGTCGTTGTGTCCTGCAAAACGGCAGGCGACTGCGCAAAAACGGTCCCAGCCACCAAAATAAGCGCTGGAAGGAAGCTGAAACAGGATTTCATTGAAGGCCCCTCTGAAGTGAATTCCCGATCTTGCTGGGTGGCGCGGCGACGCCTGGGAAGGAATTGTTGGGCTTGCCCAGAATAATCGAACTGCCGCGAACTTGCAGGCTACTCTTAATTGCAAATCAGCCTACCACAGCAAAATTGGCACCGAAGAGGCCAATGCCGTGCGGAGTTGGCGGACCGAGAGAACAGTCGTCGTCTTGTGCGCGCAAACCGGATGCCGCCTTGACAACATGTACAGATACACTGTACGTTTGATGTGGAGGCTCATCCCATGCCCATCGAAACCACCTATACAAATCTCCGCGAAAACCTGGCTTCCTATCTGGACCGCGTGGTCGACGACCGCGAAGTTGTGGTCGTAAAGCGCCGCGGCGCGCCCGATGTGGCGATCATTGCAGCCGACGAATTAGCTGGCCTCGACGAAACCGCACACTTATTGCGTTCACCCGCGAATGCCAAGCGGCTGCTGGAATCGCTGCGAGAATTGGATCGGGGCGCGGGGAAGAAAATGACGGTCGAGGAACTGCGCCGCTCAGTCGGCCTTGAAGAAGGGAAATAGTTGTAGCGATGGCAAGGCAAGCTGCAAGAATTGCTGTTATTTCCGCTCATTTTCGCGAGGACCTGCGCTATTGGATTGAGACCGACCGTAAAACTGCGCTCCGACTCATCGATCTTATGAATGCGATACTCGCCGATCCCTTCGCTGGCATCGGAAAGCCCGAGCCGTTGCGTCATGAATTTGCCGCATGCTGGAGCCGTAGGATTTCCCAGGAACACCGCATCATTTATCGAGTCTTCGCCGACCGCGTGGAATTTGTTCAGGCCCGCTACCACTACGAATAACGCCGCGCAAAGTACCTTTTCTGTTCTTTACATCCCCGCCCGACCCCTGCCACACTGATACGTGGACACCCAGACAGTCGTAATCCTCGATTTCGGTTCGCAGTACACCCAGCTCATAGCCCGCCGCATCCGCGAGCTCAACGTCTTCTCAGTCGTGCTTCCCTGCACCGCCCCCATGGCCGAAATTCTGGCTTTGAAACCCATCGGCATCGTGCTCTCCGGCGGCCCTTCGAGCGTCTACGACCACGACGCGCCGGTTGCCGACCCCGCCATGCTCAAGATCGGCGTGCCCGTTCTCGGCGTCTGCTACGGCCTGCACTTCATCGTGCACCACCTGGGCGGCAAAGTGCGCTCTGCGCTTAAGCGCGAATACGGCCATGCCGAAGTGAACATTGAAGACCGCGCCACGCCGCTCTTCACCGGGCTGCCCGAGAGCATGCACGTGTGGATGAGTCACGGCGACGAGGCGCTCGAATTGCCGTCAGGATTCCATCGCACCGCCGTCACGTCGAACGCGCTGGCCGGCATCGCCAATGAGGAAAAGCGCATCTGGGCCGTGCAGTTTCATCCTGAAGTGCACCACACGCCGCTGGGGCCGCAGCTTATCAAGAACTTTGTGCTCGACATTTGCGGGGCGCGCGCTGACTGGACTCCCGCACACTTTATCGAGAGCACCGTTGAGCAGATTCGCGAGAAGGTGGGCAGCGGTCACGTCATCTGCGGACTTTCCGGCGGCGTCGATTCATCAGTGGCCGCCGTGCTGGTGCACAAGGCCATCGGCGACCAGCTCACCTGCATTTTTGTGAACAACGGCGTGTTGCGTAAAAACGAGTTTGAGGGCGTGCAGCGCAACCTGCGAGGCAAGCTCGGCCTCAACATTGTTGCCGTCAACGCCAGCGCCCGCTTTCTTGAGAAACTTGCCGGCGTCACCGAGCCTGAATTGAAGCGCAAGCGCATCGGCGCGGAGTTTATCGCCGTCTTTGATGACGAAGCCAACCGGATCGCAAAAGAAACCGGCGGAGTCGACTGGCTGGTTCAGGGCACCCTCTACCCCGACGTAATCGAGAGCTCAAGCGTGAAAGGCCCAAGCCAGACCATCAAGAGCCACCACAACGTGGGCGGATTGCCCGAGCGCATGAAACTCAAGCTCATTGAGCCGTTGCGCGATCTGTTCAAAGATGAGGTCCGCCGCATTGGCCGCGACCTCGGCATGCCCGAGGAGATTCTCGCTCGCCAACCCTTCCCGGGTCCCGGCTTGGCCGTTCGCATCCTGGGCGAGGTGACTCCGGAGCGCGTCCACCTGCTGCAGGAGGCCGATGAGGTTGTGGTTGCCGAGATCAAGGCCGCAGGGCTCTACAACAAGCTGTGGCAAAGCTTCGCCGTGCTGCTGCCGGTAATGAGCGTGGGCGTAATGGGCGATCAGCGCACTTATGCGTATACCGCCGCAGTGCGCGCTGTGCACTCTGAAGACGGCATGACCGCCGACTGGGCCGAGTTACCCGCCGAACTGCTAAGGCGCATCTCGAACCGCATCGTGAACGAAGTACGCGGCATCAACCGAGTGGTCTACGACATCACGTCAAAGCCGCCCGGCACCATTGAGTGGGAATAAGTGGCCGTCACGGGGCCGCGCCCGCCATCGTAAGAATCCAACTCATCCAGCTTTGACCGCGGATTGAAGGCCGCGGGGCCGAGTAATCCACCCAAACACTGCGGTGGCCACAAAGATCAGCCCAAGCATAGCCATCCAGGCCAGCGCAGCCAGTTGGCCCACCAGATGTTCGCGAGACTCCACTTCGCGCATATTGCGGCCGGCCAGCACAAATCCTGGCTGCGCCCCCTCCACGCGTTCCACCACCGCGGCCACGCGCACCCCGCGCACGCTGCCGAGTACTGGCTGCCAGCTCACGCGCTCCTCACCGTGTTGGCGGACGTAATCAAAAACGCCGGCAGGCGGCGTTGGAGTTTGTCCGCCAAGCTGAGCGGTTGAGCCGAGCGGCCGGCCTTGATTGTCATACACGATCAGAAACGGCGCCAGGCTCTTGCTCATATCCACAACACCACCGCCGCTGTTCCATAGCGTCCCCTGCCGCAGCCCATCAGTGACGCCGAACCGGCTCAGGCCTGCGGCCAAATCGGTAGCCATCTGGATCTGCGGGTCATTGGCGCCGAGGCGCAGAACCTGCTGTGGGATCGTATTGAGTGCCAGGGCCAGCACAGTAGCGAGGCCTGCTAATACCACCGCGTTGAAGATCAGGGCCGGACGGCCAAAAGTGTCGCGCAACATGGAAAAGTGCTCCTTTACAAGAGATGTGGCAAGATCGCGAAGTACGAGGGGGATAAGCGTGCGGCGAGAGGCCGTGCGATCGCAGAGAGCATCGCGAAAGGTTTGTTTGAGCGATGCCCCGTATGCCTCGCGAAAGGGTCCGGGATAAAGACGCACAGCCATCGCGTAGAAACTGACAAGGCGATTGGGCTCATCTGCATGCGGCACAGTGCGGCTCATGAGCGGCCTCCGTGGGCAAGCAGTCCTGTTGCGCGTGCTGAAGTAATTGCGGCATTCAGACGGTCCAGTTCCGCAGCCAGCGCGGTGCGGCCCCTGGCCTTCAGCCGGTAATAGCGCCGCCGTTCATCATCCGTCACCCCCGTCTCCTCAACCATGCCGTCGCGGATCAGGCGGTCAAGTGTGCCGTACAAGGTACCCGGACCCATTTGTACGTTTCCGCCTTCGGGCGTATGTGCCAGCTTCATGATTGCGTAACCGTGCTTGTCGCCGTCGCCCAGCGCCAGCAGCACGACAAATACCGCGGGAGATAGTGGTACCGGGGCAGGAGCCGTTTTCATCATGTCGCGATAATATATCCGTTACAGATATATCCGCAAGAGAAATAGTCAAAAAAGTTTCTATTGCCCTTCAGGCTTAAGCACCGGGGCGCGCAGCGGGGTGGTTTGAATCTCAATGCGCGTGTCTTTGGGAAAGACCACGTCGTGGCCGGAGCGCAGAAAATTTTGGTAGAAAGAGAGCCCGGCGGCATAGAAGCCGATTCCAGCCGCAATGTTCCGATTTCCCGCGGCCATCCCCACAATGCGCCCAATCACTCCAAAACCGTTTGAGGCTACGCCGGTGTCCGCATACATGTTGCCGTCCTGGTCAAGAGCGCGCCCCGCCAACATGGTCAGCAGCAACGGTGCAATGGCGCTCGCCTGGCTACGCGGTGTAATCGTTCCTTCAGCATCAAGCGAAAGGTTCTGCGTTTTCTCAGTGGACGCGCCGGCCAACGATCCTTCTACCTGACGATTGACTCCTTCGGGGAATCGAATCTCTTGAAAAGTGAAGCGCAGTTTTCCGTTGCGGCCCAGTGGCCGAGCCGCCTTGGCCGTGGTTACGTGGCCGACGAGTATTGAGCCCTGCGGCACCACCATCTGGCGGTCCTTGTCGTAGACCGGTTCAATCACCAGCGCCTGCACGGCGTCGCCGGGCTTGGCCGTTGCTGAGGTCACGGCCCCAGCCAGATCGGCGTGAATCCACCACGCTTCAGGTTGGTGCACACCTGCGGGCGGGGCTACAGCAGTCTCCGGCGCATTGATTGCCGCTACTGGCAAAGTCAAAGGTTCGGTCAGCTCAAAGTTCCACGCGGTGTGCGCCTCAATGCGCTCAGGGTGGTAAGGGAGCTGATGGTAAAGCATCTGCAGTGCGCGGTCTCCCTTTCCGGGCGCAGTGAAAAAGGCGATTCGATCGTGCAACTGGCTTTTGGCCTGGGCCCATTCACGTGCCACAAACGAGGTTTTAGGCGCGACGCCCGGAGTGCTGAGGTGAATCACCGGTGCTCCCTTTTCGGCAAAAGCCGCGGAAATCGCGACTACGCCGCCCGGCAGCACGAGCTGGTCGAAGCGCACTTCAGCCGTGTGAAACGGTGTAAAGTCCCCACGCAGCCGTCCTTGCAGCCGGGTTTTCTTATCGGGCTCAAGCGCGATTACCTTCCCCTGCAATGGCGTGTTCGATGGAACCACGAGCTGATTATTCACATAGATGGGGTGCAGCAACCGGCCCTCGATGGCCTCGCCCACCTTCATGGGATATTTGTGCGCGACCTCAACCTGCAGGCTGGTTCCCGCAGGCACGACCGGCATTTCGTTTGAAGCCGCCTGGCTCGCATTGGGCGCGCTTTGCACTGCCTCTGGCGCGGGACGTTGCTCAAGCGTCTGCGCAACTGAAGCCGTGGACGATGCAGCCAGAAGGCTCAGCAGAGAGACGAACACGAGTTGATTTATAAGGCGCATGAAAGAGAACGCAACTTCAACATTAGATCACCGGTTGAGACGGTTCTGCCGCGCGAACGATAGCGATTGCACGCGATTGCGCCTACCTGGCGGCAGCCCCGCCGAGCGCCGCCACCTGCGCCTGCAATGCATCAATCCGGGCCAGCAACTCGCCATGATGTTTTTCCGCAATCGATGGTTCGAACGCTTCCAGATAGAACGTGCCGTTGGGCTCGAGTTCGCAGTGACACACCTGGTGAAAGCCCTCGAATCCTTGCTTGTGAATTACTGAGAGCAGTTCTTCCCGGGTAAGCGACTCCCGTTCCAGCGCGCGCTTGTCGATTTGGCCGTTCTTGATCAGCACAGTCGCGCTTCCCTCAAGCGTGTGCGTCAGTTTTTTTGACTTAAACAACAGCCGAACCACCAGCCAATTGATGGCCAGCAGGCTGAATGCGCCAATCACGCCGCCGGTCACCGAGTTGTCGTCGCCGATGATGGCGTTCTGCACGGTGTTTGAGAGCGAGAGCAGAACCACCAGGTCGAAGGGGTTCAACTGGGCCAGTTCGCGCTTGCCAAATATCCTCAGCAGCACCACCAGCACCAGGTAGACAATCACCGGACGGAGCAGCTTTTCCGCGATGGAAAGCGGCATATGGAACATGTTTGCGAAGAGCACAGAATGCATCATGGGAAGAGAATAACCGGGGCGCAGTTAAGGCGCCAAACGAATCACAAGATTCACCTGGTGCGTCTCCGGGTCGGCTTTGGCGTCATAGCTCTCTTTAACGTCTGCCAGCATTGGCCGCAAGACTGGGTCCTTCTGCCGCGCCTGCACAATAAAGTTCGAGACGTAAGACTCATCGAATGCGTCGCCCGGCATCAACGTCCAATCATGCATCAACAGGCTGCGCACCTGGTCGCTCACGTTGTCGAACTTCACAAAACCCAGATGATAGACCGGTCCCGGATCAATCATGGCGGTATAGCTCACCGTGCCTGTTGCGTCGTTGAATGCCGATTGAGGAGTGATTTTGCAGTCGATATTCCCTTTGGAGTGGTAGCGATGACCGACCAGCGCCCACACCGAGCGCAGGCGCACTGCTTGCGGCGTTGCGGATTGCGAGTTGAGTATCTTGTCTACCTCTGCCTGCGTAACGGGCGCATCCGGCGGAAGGCTTACCGTTCCAATCTTGTATTGGCGTCCCTCGGTAACCGCGAGAGTGAATGGCACCTGGATTCCGCTGTCTGAGGCCACGGGGTTCCCGGTCTCAGAAGCTCGAACTTTCACGGCTGCGAATCCCCGGTCCTAGTAGAGAGCCTCGACCTCACTTTCCAGGTTCGTGGAAGAAGAAACAGTACCGAATGGCCACGCCGCGACTTTCTTCACGGTGTCCTGCACCAGTTTCAGGTACTGATCGGAGACGCCAGTGATTTGAACTTTCCCGACCTGCACCTGCAGGTCTGAGATCTGGTAGGATACGATGGCCCCGGCTCCGGATCGCCGCGATGTAGCCGCAGTCGCGGTCACTTTTGCCGTTATGCCTCGGCCTGCCAGGATCTTCTGGAGCGCCGCGCGAACATCCTCAACCAGCCCACCATCCGCAGGGACCTTTCCGTGATAAAGCGGGACAATATCATGCAGTTGTGCGTCGAGTTCCGGGCCGGGAGTCAGGGGCAGGTTAGCGAGGCGAATGGGATACACCGCGGGATTGGGCGTGAGCTCGAAGATGAGGTCCCGGCCATCGAATTTGAAGGCCAGCGTGGCGAACATTCCGGTGGCCTGAAGCCGCTGCGCATAGTCTTTCATCTCCGCAGCATCGAGAACCACGCCCTTTTTAAGCCCCGCGGCTGCCAGCAATTCCGCATCGCTGTACTCGGGGTCGCCCTTGAATTGGATTGATTTGGGGTTAAACTTCTGCGCCGCAGCCATTTGCCCAAAAGCAAGCGCCGCCAATGAGCAAAATACCAAAACACGAGGCTGGTCCACATTAATTCGACGATGGTACGAGATCAAAGTTGCCAGTACATTTTTGATCCTGCGCGGGCGCCTCCGCGATTTGAGGTTCCGGGTCGATTTCGAGAAAGCTTTCCAGCACCGTAGCTGGCACGCTGAGGCGATGGATCTGAAGCGCCCGGCTGAGAAATTGAAGCTGCGGGTCTGGAGACCGGCACGACAGACGGCCTGGAAACCGGCGCTAATCCTGTCGAATCGCCCTCGATTGCCTCTGCTAAAGTGGAACTTCGAACTGCTTGCGGCTGCGCATTCCCGGACCACTGCACAGGGCCGGGCATGGAAAACAACTGCAGCCGGGGAACAAACGGCGATTTTATGGCTGCCTCAACTCATCTCGAAGTGAATCAACTCGCGCCCTTCCGCATCGATCCAATTATCTCGGAGCGACCGTGGGGCTTCGACGACCTGCGTCCGTGGTTTGATGTTCAGGCTGGCGCTGCGCCGATCGGCGAAATGTGGCTGACCGGCGACAAATCGATGGTCGCCACTGGTCCGCATGCAGGCAAAACTCTCGCTGAAGTTTTTGAGGCAGAACATGACGCCCTGCTCGGCCCCGAAGCGCCGGTACCCGCATCGCCGCTGCTCATCAAGGTGATCTTTGCGAAAGAAAAACTCAGCGTCCAGGTGCACCCCGACGACGCCATGGCTCAAAAATACGGAGACCCGCGAGGCAAAACCGAATGCTGGTACGCGCTGTCTGCCGCAGCTGGCGCGGCCGTTGCTTTAGGCCTAAAACCCGGCACAACACTCGACCAGGTAAGAAATGAAATCCACGACGGCACGCTCGAATCGAGCCTGAATATTCTCCCGGTCGAGACCGGCGATTTGATCTTTGTCGATGCCGGAACGGTGCACGCCATCTGGCCGGGCGCCATTCTGCTTGAAACGCAGCAGAACTGCGACATCACCTATCGCATGTTCGATTACGGCCGTCCCCGCCAATTGCACATTGAAAAATCACTCGAAGCCATCAAGTTCGAAACGCGCGCCGGAAAGATCAAGCCAAGGGAATGGGTCGATCGCACCCTCCTTATCGATGTGGAGTATTTTCGCCTCGAGCGCATCCCCGTTTTCAGCATCCGCACCAGCCAGAATCTGCGCTGGTCCACTGAAAGAGACTCGCTGCAGTATTTGTTTGTAGCCAATGGGGCAGGGCGGCTGACCTCAGACCACTTCGCTTCACTCGATATGCCCACGCGGTCGATCGTTTGCGTGCCGGCAGCCTCGCCCGAGTTTGTGCTTCATGACCTGGGCGATCTCGATCTGATCCGCATTACGCCCAACTGGCCGGATTACACGCGATGACCGCTCCCGATTGGCGCGCGTCCGTGGTGGAATACATTCGCCAGGAGGCGCAGCCCAAAGACAAGTTCGGCCACCAGCCCCGTCTCTATGCGCTCGCCTGCGAAATCGGCCAGGCCGAAGGCCTCGCCTATGACGACGATATCGTGTTCGCCGCCGCCTGGATGCATGACCTGGGCGTGTTCCTCGGCCATCGCCCCAAAGATCCCGTAGCCCTGGCCAGGTGGGATCATGTGCCCTACACAATTGCCCGGACACGCGAGCGGCTTGCTGGCTGGGGATTTCCCGCGGAGAAAATTGACCGCGTTACCGACGCCATCGGCACACACCAGGCGCACCAGCACCCAGTGGAAATTGAGGGCGTTTTGCTGCGCGATGCCGACATCCTTGAGCAGCTCGGCGCCATTGGCGCTTTGCGCGCCTTCAGCAAGGTCGGCCGGGATACCCGTTACGAAAGTTTTTCCTCGGTCACTTCGTTGTTACAGCGTGTTTTGAGTGATTTACCATCACAGCTGCATCTGAATCATGCGAAACTTCTTGCTGTACTCCGGGTCCAGATCTTGCGCGATTTCCTGGTCGCAATCGAATCTGAAGCCGGGAAACTGTTGTATTAGTTTTGAATCGATTCCTTCTGTTTTCGGATTTAGTAAGTCGATTAACGAGTACCCCGGTGGGCGGGCCACAAGTAACGGGCACAAGACCCGTCGCGGTCGCCATCGAAAACATAAACTTGCCTTGGATCTCAATCTCGAGATCAAACTTCCTCTTCGGGATATTGCCGCAAAGGAGAAGATTCTCAGCGTCCATAGGAGACGCAAAATGATGGGTTCCAGAATACTCTCTGCGATTTTGGTGCTGGCCTCGTTTGCCGCTGTTGCTTCCTCCGCTCAAACCAATCCGGCCGCAATCGGGCCCTATCGCAACCAGGTTCCCTTCACAATCGGCGGCGGCGCTTCAAACTTAAACGTCGACTGGGGCCACAACCGCATGTACGGCTATACAGTTTGGGTTGACTGGCGTCCTACCAATCTTCCCAAGGTCCTTGACGGCCTCGGGATTGAGATTCAAGGCCGCGATGTTAACTTTGGCCGCGGTCCAACGCTGCCGTCGGTCTTCAGGCAAGACACACTGGGTGGCGGACCGATCTACACCTATCGCCGCTATCCTCTAGTCCAGCCCTATGGCAAGTTCCTGATTGAATATGGCCGGCTGAATGCCGGTGGTTTTGGAGTTCTCACCAACAAGGTATATGCCCCTTCGTTCGGACTCCAGGTTCACGCAATCCGCAATGTCTGGGTGCGAGCCGAATATGAGTACCAGGTGTGGCCCAACCTGCTAGGCGGCCAGATTGACAGTTATAAAGGCAAGTCACTTGATCCCCAGGGATTTACGCTCGGCGTGAGCTACGACTTCCACAGCGTACTTCGATTCCGCTAGCGCTTTGCTCGGACCCCGCAGGACATCCGCCGCAGCTGTGAGCCAGGCGGAACTTTTCCTTTGTCGCCGGGTTCCTACACATGACGGCTTGAGGGGTTATTCGTCTAATCAATCGGGCTGGAATGCGCTGTTTACACCTTGGTTTTCGAAACTTGACGCCTTTACACGCGCCAGGAATCCAAAGGATTGACAGAGGAGAAATAAAAAAATGATTCGACCCTCGCTGAACAAAATGTTGATGTATGGCCTGGCATGGTCAGCGGTAGCAGCGTTCTCAGTGGCCGCGGCCAGCGCTCAGGCAAGTGACCCAACCACCCCAGCCGGCGGTCAGCGCACCGACGGCCAGATTGAAATGGATGTCGTGCAAGCACTCGACGCTTCGCAGGCGCTCAAGAACGACTTGATCACTGCCGCCACAATTCAGAGCCAGGTCACGCTCTCAGGCACTGTATCGAGCCTTGCTGAGAGCGAACTTGCAGCTTCAATTGCCGGCCACGTAAACGGCGTAGGCAAGGTTAACAACAATTTGAAGGTCGGCAACCCGCAAGCAGCCCAGGACGCCGCAGCCCCGGCACCCGATGACGATATGCCTGCAGGCGCCAATAATCAGGGTGCGCCGGCCCAAGGCGGCGACCAGGGCCAGCCCAATGCAGCCCCGCCTACCGATCAGGGCCAGCCACAAGTGGGCATCAACCAGTCGCCATCCGACCAGGGCCAAGCTGCGCCGCCTCAGCCTCAGTACCCTCCCGCGCGCCGGCCGTATTATGCGCAGCAGCCTCCTCCGCCTCCGGCGCCTTCGTATCAGTACGCAACTGCCCCAGTGACGCTGCCTGAAGGCACGCTGGTACAAGTTCGAACTGCCGAAGAAGTTGACGCCAAGCATGCCACCGACGGAACTCCGGTGCAGTTCACCGTGATCCGCGATGTCACTTTGGGCGGCGTGCTCGCAATTCCGCGCGGCGCTACCCTGCATGGCGTAGTAACTAATGTGAAGAAAGTTGGCTCCGGCAGTCTGGGGGGCAGTTCGGAACTCGCGCTCGGCCTCACGTCGCTTGACCTGGGCGGGCAAAACTACCCGCTCACGTCCGATCAGTTCCGGGTGAAGGGCCCCAACAAGGCTGGTAGAACCGTGGGCAACGCATTCGGTGGAGCACTGCTGGGTGCAATGATCGGCGGCATCGCCGGACGCGGTGAAGGGGCGGCCATCGGCGCGGGTGCTGGCGCCGTAGCCGGTACCGCAGCGTCTGCGGCTACTCCCGGACCAAACGTCTGGATTCCGGCCGAAGCGCTGGTCACATTCCACTTGAATGCTCCGGTGACCGTAGCGCCGGTGAGCCAGCAGGAGGCGAATCGCCTGGCACAGGGACTTTATCCCGGCGGCCCGAGCCTT
>Ga0265338_10005981_pt1 | contig 15651 bp, 14 predicted proteins | sample 42126metaG_FD_193579 | JGI IMG/M metagenome (GOLD analysis project Ga0265338, IMG submission 193579) | Rhizosphere microbial communities from Carex aquatilis grown in University of Washington, Seatle, WA, United States - 4-21-26 metaG | ecosystem: Host-associated > Plants > Roots > Rhizosphere... | reverse complement strand
CCACGACGACTCCGGCACCGCTGGGGACGGACTCGTTCCACCGGGCGAACCAGGCACTGTGGGGCACGGCGTCGGACGGGCAGTCCTGGGCCGGGGACGCGAACACCGCCTCGGTCTTCTCCGTCAGCGGCAACACCGGGCTGGTGTCCAACACCGGCGGAACCAGCTACAGCGCGGTGCTCGGCCCATCGGCGACTAACTCGGAGGTCTACGCGACCGGGGCGCTGTCCTCGTTCGCCAGCAGCAACTTCGGCGACGTGCTGCGCTGGACCGACGGCAACAACTGGTACAAGGCCTACCTCGACGGGACCAACCTCGTCATCCAGAAGAAGGTCGCCGGCACCACCACCGTCCTGGGCACCACCCCGTTCGCCGCGACCGCCGGGACCTCCTACACCATCCACTTCCGGGTCGTCGGGTCAACCCTGGCCGCCAGCGCCTGGCCGTCCACCGGCACCGAGCCCGCAACCTGGATGACCACCGCGACCGACACCAGCCTGGCAGCAGGCAAGGCCGGCCTGCGCGTCCTCACCCAGGGGGGCACCGCCACCATCACCTCCTTCCAGGCAGCGCAGGTCTGAGCGAAAGATGACGACGATGGCATCAAGGAAGGCAAACGCGGCGCTCGCGGGCGGTCTGGTGCTCGCCCTGCTCGGCCTGGCCGCCTGCTCCTCCGGACCGCCTGCTCCCGCCGCGGCCCCGCCCCGGCAGGTCACGGCGAAGGCCGTGGGCGGCTCGGCCGGGCAGCCCCCGCGGGTCATCGCGAGCCCGGCACCGCTTCCAGGCGGGAAGCCGGGCAGCCAGCAGGTCACGCTGAGCGACCGCACCCTGGTCATCAAGAGCGTCACCCTGCGCCCGGCCAAGCAGCGGCAGTCGAAGGTTATCGACCTGAGCGTGGCGGTCCGGGACACCGGCGCGAAGGCCATCCGCAATGAGTCCGGGTTCTATGAGCTGATGACCCCAGGAGGGGACACGTTCAGCGGCTCGGCGCAGGGCGCGGGCTCCTTCTACGACCCGATCGGCAGCGGGGCGTCACGCAGCGCGGTCCTCCAGTTCCAGGTCCCGGCCGCCGCCGCGCCCGGCCTTTTCCTGCTGTACCGGCCAGAGAACGGCGCCGATGCCGTGCTTACCCGGCTGCAGGTGAGCTGACCCGGGCGCCCGGGCGCAGGGCGGGTCTCAGATGCTGCGGAACTCCGGAGTTCACACGCCGAGCCACACCGCCGTGTCCGGCGGCAGCCAGGCCTCGGCCAGGTCGGGCGTCCCCGCCCCCGCCCCCGGCGTCAGCGGCCCGCTGGCCAGCAGTATCTCGCGGAAGGGGGGCAGCGGCAGCGGCTGCTGACCGAGGTTGGCCAGGAACACGAAACCCGGGTCGCGGGCGAAGCAGAGCACGTCGGCCGGCGATTCCAGCCAGCGCATCGTGTCGCTGCCCGGCCCGCCCGCGGGGTGCTGGCCGCCGTTCCCCCCGGTACCGCCCGGCGGGGTGGCGTAACCGGTGCCGAGGGCCGGATGCTGGCGGCGGATGCGCAGCGCCGCCCGGTACAGGGCCAGGAACGAATCCGGGTCGCCGGCCTCGGCCGCGACGCTGTGCCCGCCCCATCCTGGCGGCTGCGGGAGCCATGGCGGGGCGGGCGGGTCAGCCGCATCCGTTCGGGAAAATCCGAACGAGGAGCCGCTGCGGTCCCACGGCAGCGGGACCCGGCTGCCGTCGCGGCCGACGACCTTGCCCCCGGTGCGGCGGAAGGTGGGATCTTGCCTGGCGGCGTCGGGGATGTCGGTGACCTCGGCCAGCCCGAGTTCTTCGCCCTGGTAGATGTACGCGGAACCGGGGAGCGCGAGCAGCAGCAGCGCCGCCGTGCGGGCCGCGTCGCTGCCCCAGCGGGTGGCCGGGCGGTCCACGTCGTGGTTGCCGATCACCCAGGGGGCGCGCGAGCCGTCGGCGAAGGCGTTGACCGCGTCGATCGCCTTGCGCAGCTCGGGCGCGGACCAGCGCGCCCGCACCAGCTCGAAGTTGAACACCTGCGGCAGCCCGTCCGGCGCGAGGTAGGGGCGCAGCGTCTCGGGCGAGTCCGCCCAGACCTCGCCGACCGCCGTGCGCGGGCCGGGGAAACCCGCGGCCGGGTAGCTGTCGAGGATGGCCCGCCACGAGCGGTAGACGGCGTGGATCTCCGGGCGGTGGTAATAGGCCGACGGGCGGTTGGTGAGGGTGGCGTCGGGCACGTCCGCCAGTTCCGGGTCCTTGAACAGGCCGTGGGCGACGTCCACCCGGAACCCGCCGATGCCGCGGTCCAGCCAGAAGCGCAGCACCTCCTCGAACATGACCGGGACCCGCGGGTCGCGCCAGTTCCAGTCGGGCTGGCTGTCGTCGAACAGGTGCAGGTACCACTGGCCGTCCGGTACCCGGGTCCAGGCCCGGCCGCCGAACCGGGACGGCCAGTTGTTGGGCGGCTCCGCTCCCCCGGGGCCGCGGCCCTCACGGAAGATGAACAGGGACCGCTCGGGGCTGCCCGGAGGCGCCGCCAGGGCCCGCTGGAACAGCGGATGCTCGGCCGAGCAGTGGTTCGGCACGAGGTCGACCAGCACCCTGATGCCGCGTGCCCGCGCCTGCTCGACCAGGGTGTCGAAGTCGGCCAGGGAGCCGAGCCGGGGGTCGACGGCGCGGTAGTCGCTCACGTCGTAGCCGCCGTCGTGCAGCGGCGACGGGTAGAACGGCGTCAGCCAGATGGCGTCCACGCCGAGCCCGGCCAGGTAGTCCAGCCGGCTGACCAGGCCGGGCAGGTCGCCGATGCCGTCACCGTCGCCGTCGGCGAAGCTGCGCGGGTACACCTGGTACACCACCGCGCCTGCCCACCATGGACTGTCTGCTGCCCGCACCGGCGGTCCCCTTTCGTTTCGCACTTGATTATTAACACCTTCGCAGGCACGCCCGTAGGGTCATCGGGCGAGGTGCCTGGGCCGCTGGAGGAAAACAGGAAGTGCCAGTGCCAGTGCCCGCGGAATAAGTGCCGCGGGAAAAGCAGCCCCCGAATTCCCCGCCGATCTAGCGCGCGACAAGAACAATACGACCATTATGACAAGTGTGGTGGCAAGAGGCTCAGGCGACTCAACAGACCGCTAGGCTCGTCGTCTTGACTACCGGGGTCCGGAGCAGACTTTTTGCACTCCTGTGATTAACCCTCTCACGTTAGCCATTAAATGGCAAACGCCCCGGCCGCCCAGGCCTGCGGCAGCGGCTTCAAGCACGGCGTGCTACGCTCGCACTAGCTGTTGACACTCACCGTTATCAATGCCGTGCGGCTACTCGTCGGCATCGCGGTTTGAGCGTTTCGCTGAAGGACCAGCTGGAGCCCCGTCGCGGGCCTGACCGCAGTCCGCTTAGCACTTCTTAACACGCGCACAGCACGGCCGCGGCGAGCAAGCCGCCGACCGTGAGCAGGCCCCGGACCCGGCTCGCGAGCGTGCACTCTTCACCTCCCCCCGGCACTTCAGCCACGAAGAAACGCAGGCGACAGACGTTGATATCGTTCATCTGGTCCCCGGGAAACGCGCTGCCAGCCGGCACCGGCGGCTCTGAGAACTACACAGTCGGCCAGGTCAGGGAGCTGACCCGGCGCGGCATCGCGGCCCAGGTGGTCACCGTCGGGCTCGGCACCAGGGACGGCCGGGACGGCTTCGCCAGCGTCCCCTTCCTGTCGCTGCCGACGCTGGCCCAGGTCGGCCAACTCGACGGCACCGTCGTCTTCGTCAACGAACCGCACACCGTCGCCACCAGGCAGCCGGCCTTCCTGATCCTGCACAACCCGCCGCCCATCCGGGAGCACAAGCGGGCGTTCGCGGTCGAGGGCACCAGGGAACGCGCGCTGATCGCCACCAGCCGCTACGCCGCCGCCCTGTGGGCCAGGTACCTGGACGTCGACACGGCGACCATCAGCGTCGTGTACCCGTTCGCCGAGCCTGGCTTCGCCGCCCAGCGCCGGCCACCCCGCCCGCCGGGCAAGACCCGCGTGCTGTTCGCCGGACGGCTCAGCCCGGAAAAGGGCATCTACACGCTGCTCGAGACCCTGCACACCGACATCATCGACCAGGACTGCGGGCTCACCTTCACCGCGACGACCGCGGGCGCCGACAAGCCCCCGGGCAAGATCATCGAGCGGCTGCTGCGCACCCACCCGGCGATCTCCCTGGTCGCCAGCCGCAGGACCCCCGCCGCGATGGCAGCGCTGATGGCCCGGCACGACGTCGTGGTCATGCCGTCCAACAGCCAGTACTGGCACGAGACGTTCGGCATTGTCTCGATCGAGGCCCAGCACGCGGGCTGCCGGGTCGTCGCCTCCGACGACGGCGGCCTGCCGGAAACCGACTGCGGCAGCGTAACCCTCATCGCCCCGGACAACGCCGAAGCACTCGCCTGGGGCATCCGCCGCGCCGCCCGGGCCGGACCGGTCACCCCGGCCGCCCGCGACCAGGCGGCAGTCCGGTTCACCGTCAGCCAGTCGGTCGACACGCTGCTCAACTTGTTCACCCGGCCGCTGCCCATCCCGCCCGCGGCCATCGTCCGGCAGCTCGAAGAGCTCATCGCGGCACCGTCAGCCGCGACGCCGAACACCGTCGCCCGGGGCAGCGAGCTGACCGAGACGGCGGCCGAGGCCCTCCCCCGGGCGTAGCCGCCGCCTTGCCGTTGCCGTCACCGATGCGGTGGCGGCCACGGCGGCCGGGTCACCGGCCGGCCGGCGCCAGCGGTTCGCGGCCGGCCGACCCGGGCGCCGCCGCGACGATGGCGGCCAGGTCGGCACCGTCGATCGTTTCCCGCTCAAGCAGCAGCCCGATAACCCGATCCAGGGTGTCACGATTCCCGCCCAGCAGCCGGGTGGCCGTGTCCTCGGCCTCCCGCAGCAGCCGGGCCACTTCCTGGTCGATGGAGCGCTGCGTTTCCTCGGCGTACGGCCGGCCGGCGAAGGGGTTATCGCGACTCGGTCCCTCCGGCCCGTAGCTGATGGGCCCGACCTCGGCCGAGAACCCCCACTCCCGGACCATGTGCGTCGCGAGCTCGGTGGCACCCACGAGGTCGCTGGCCGAGCCGGTGGACGGTTCCCCGAGGACCATGATCTCGGCGGCGCGACCGCCGAGACGCACGGCGAGCGAGGCGGTCAGGTGGCTCAAGGGGTACAGGTGGCGCTCGAACGCCGGCAGCTGCTCGGTCACGCCGAGCGCGGCGCCGCGGGAGAGGATGGTGACCTTCGCGACGGGATCGGCCTGCTCCGAGAGCGCGGCCACCAGTGCGTGCCCGGCTTCGTGGACGGCCACGGCGTGCTTCTCCTCGGGCATGAGCGCGTTGGAGGCGTCACGGCGGCCGAGGAGGAGCCGGCCCCTGGCCGCGTCGAAGTCGGCGGCACTGATAACACCGCGGTTGTCGCGCACGGCGTTGATCGCGGCCTCATTCACCAGGTTGGCGAGGTCAGCGCCGGAGAACCCGGGCGTGCCCCGGGACAGCAGGTCGAAGTCCACGTCCGGCGCGAGCGTCTTGCCCTTACCGTGGATCTCCAGGATCGCGGTCCGCTCCACGTAGTTGGGCAGCGGGATCTCCACCGTCCGGTCGAAGCGCCCGGGCCGCAGCAGCGCCGCGTCGAGGATCTCCGCCCGGTTGGTCGCTGCCATGACGACCACCCGCGCGCCCGGCTCGAATCCGTCCATTTCCGACAGGAGCTGGTTGAGCGTCTGCTCGCGCTCGTCGTTCGACCCGAACCCGCCGGGCCCGCGACGGCCGCCGATGGCGTCGATCTCGTCGATGAAGATGATCGACGGGGCCCGCTTCCTGGCGTCGACGAACAGGTCACGGACCCGCGAGGCGCCGACGCCGACGAACATCTCGACGAAGCTGGAGCCGCTGAGGGCGAAGAAGGGCACGCCCGCCTCCCCGGCGACCGCCCGGGCAAGCAGGGTCTTGCCGGTGCCGGGCGGCCCGACCATCAGCACGCCCTTGGGTCCGACCGCGCCGGCCCGGTCGTACCGGGCCGGGTGCTTCAGGTAGTCCACGACCTCCATGACCTCGGCCTTGGAACCCTCGTAGCCAGCGATGTCGGCGAAGTGCGCGGTGGGCCTGTCCTCGTCGTAGACCTTGGCCTTCGACTTGCCGATGGCCATGATCCCGCCCATCCGGCCGCCGAGCTGCTTGCTGCTGCGCCGGGCGAGCCAGACGAAGACGCCGATGAAGAGCAGCAGCGGCAGGGCCCAGCCGAGTATCCCGTAAACCGGGTTCGTGCTCGAGCTGGTTCCCGTCACTTGAACCTTGTGCCGCAGCAGCAGGGCGGGCAGGGCGTCGTCGGTCAGCGCGGTCGGGATCTGGGAGGTGTAGGCCTTGCCGTCGAGCAGCTTCCCGTCCACCGACCCGGTCGCGGTGATCGCCGCGGTGGCGATCTTGTTCGCGGTCACGTCGCCGACGAAGCTGGTGTAGCTGAGCGCCTGGGGCGGCGGTGCGCCGCTGCCCGAGCGGAAGAACAGCAGCCCCAGGAAGGCACCCCCGATCCCGGCCATCATCACCCATCTCCACCAGGACGGGGCCGGGGGCCGGACCGGGCGCTGACCCGGGCTCGGGCTCGGGCTCGGGGTTCGAGACGGCGGCGCGGGTCTCCTGGGCGGTGCCGGGCGGGTGGGGGCCGCGGGATGCCAGACGCTCATGAACGCCGACCCACGTGCCCGCGCCGCGGTCGGCCGGGGATCAGCGCGCTACTCCGTCGTAGGAGAGGCGGACGGATGACGGGTGACACATGCAGCCTCGCTCGAGCGCGCCGAGGACAGTCGCCCGGCAGTAGCGGGACGCGAGCAGGTCATGCTCGTCGGCGCCGTGCCCGCACGGGCAGGGGTCGTCAGCCGGCGGCTGGCCGGGCGATTGAGTCGTCATTAGGTAGCCCTCCGATGATCTCATTAGTTACCTGGCATCGGACTGCGGCGGCGTCGGGCCATTGGCTGAGTCAGGCGGCAGGGCTGGGGTGGCGTTAGGCGATGCGACTGGCTCAGTCATGGCGCTTCTTCCACTGCGAACGGGGAAACGGGCGGCAGATGTCCGGACTGCCCGTTCGCGACCCGGGCGCCAGGCCGATCGGCCCTGCGTCTTCCGGTGTCTCCACTCTAACTTTATATTAGAACCATAAAACCAGCAATTTATTTCTAGAATTTATGATACGTAACCGCCGTGCGGGCGGCGCTGACCCGCCGCTGGTGGGACCGCGTGCTGTGGGGCGTGCACGGCCGGCGCCCAACGGACTGAGCCTCGCACCGTCCGCTTCCTCCTCGCTGGTTTCCTTGACACGCTGTCCAGCCATAAAGCTATAGTGCTACGGAGATAGCTAAATAGGCAACCATGGACGAGGAGGGCACGGTGATCGAGTTCCACCTGGACGGCCGGTCCGGCGTACCGCCGTACATGCAGCTGATTCACCAGGTGCGGCACGCGCTGCGGCTGGGCTTGCTGCATCAGGGTGACCAGCTGCCCAAGGTCAAGGACGTGGCCGCGGGCCTGGCGATCAACCCCAACACCGTGCTCAAGGCCTACCGGGAGCTGGAATACGAGGGACTGGCGGCCGCCCGGCCGGGGGTCGGCACGTTCGTGACCGGCACGCTCGACGGCGGCTCGTTCGCCGCCCTTGGCCCGCTGCGCACCGGCCTGCAGCACTGGCTGGCCAAGGCCCGGCGGGCGGGACTGGACGACGAGTCCATTGAGGCGCTGTTCCTCAACACTTTTCGGACCGCCCGCGAGGAGGGCATAGCGTGACCGCCGTCATCGAAACCGAGGGCCTTGGCAAGCGGTACCGGCGGCTGTGGGCACTGGCCGACTGCACCGTGTCCGTGCCCGCCCGGCACGTGGTCGGCCTGGTCGGGCCGAACGGGGCCGGCAAGTCGACGCTGCTCAACCTGGCCACCGGGATGCTGGCGCCCTCGGCCGGCTCCATCCGGGTGCTCGGCGCCAAGCCTGCCGCCGGCCCGGCGCAGCTCGCCCGGATCGGCTACCTGGCCCAGGACGCGCCGGTCTACGCCGGGCTGTCGGTAGCCGACCACCTCCGGCTCGGCCTGCACCTCAACCCGGCCTGGGACGCGGCCCTGGCCCAGGCCAGGGCCGCGCGGCTCGAACTGGACCTCCGGCAGAAAGCCGGGACGCTGTCCGGCGGGCAGCGCGCGCAGCTCGCGCTCACCCTGGCCGTGGCCAAGCGGCCGGAGCTGCTGATCCTGGACGAGCCGGTGGCGAGCCTCGACCCGCTCGCCCGCCGTGAGTTCCTGCAGGACCTGATGGAAACCGTGGCCGAGCAGGAGGTCAGCGTGGTGCTGTCCTCGCACCTGATCAGCGACCTGGAACGAGTCTGCGACTACCTGATCGTGCTGGCCGGATCACGGGTGCGGGTGGCCGGGCCGGTCGACGAGCTGCTGGCCGCCCACCACCTGCTGTCCGGCCCGCGCCGCCCGGGCGACACCATGCCAGCCGGGATCGAGGTCATCTCCGCCAGCCACACCGACCGGCAGAGCACGCTGCTGGTGCGGTCGTCCGGGCCGCTCCTCGACCCGGCCTGGACGACTTCCGAGGTGAACCTGGAAGACCTGGTGCTGGCGTACATGAAGCAGGCCGCCGGACGCGGCGAGCGTGCCCGTCACCTGGAGGTGCAGCGATGATCTGGCTGACCTGGCGCCAGTTCCGGGCGCAGGCCACCGCCGCGGCCGCGGCGCTGGCGGCCTTCGCGGTCCTGCTGGTGAGCACCCAGCCGCGGATGACCAGCCTGTTCTCCGCCAGCGGGATCGCCGGCTGCCACAGCGGCAGCTGCGCCGGGCTGGCAAGCGCGTTCCTCGACCAGCTGGCCTCGGCCACACCGTTCAGCGGGCATGCCTTCGACCCGCTGCCGGACGGGTTCGACCTCTACCCCTTCGTTTACACGCTGGGCACCCTGCTTATCCTGGCGGCGCCCGCGATCGTCGGCACCTTCTGGGGCGCCCCGCTGATCGCCCGCGAACTGGAGACCGGGACCGGCCGGCTGGCCTGGAACCAGAGCATCACCCGGACCCGGTGGCTGGCGGTCAAGCTCGCGCTGGTGGCGGCGGCCGCGATGGCCGTCACCGAGGCGTTCAGCCTGCTGCAGACCTGGTGGGCGACCCCGATCGGCCGGGCGATGAGCCTCGGCGGTAGCGCCTCGGTCTTCAGCGGGAACCGGTTCAGCCCGCTGGCGTTCGCCACTCACGGCATCGCGCCGGTCGGTTACGCCGCCTTCGGCTTCACCCTCGGCGTCACCGCCGGCCTGATCATCCGGCGGGCGGTCCCGGCCATGGCCGTCACCCTTGCCATCTTCGCCGCCGCCCAGATCATGATGCCGTTGTGGGTGCGCCCGCACCTCATCCCGGCGCAGCACGCCACCGTCGCGATCGGCCGCGACGTCACGCTGAACAACTACACCGTCACGAACGGCGGCGCGCCCCGCTTCGCGCTTACCACCGGAACCGTGCCGGGCCAGCCTGGAGCGTGGGTTATCGCCAGCAGTGCGGTCGACCGGGCGGGGCAGCCCGTCGGCACCATTCCCGCCGCCTGCGTCAAGCAGTTCGCGAACAGCGACGGCGGCCTGGACTGCCTGGGCGGCCAGGGCATCCGGATGACGGTCAGCTACCAGCCCGCCAGCCGTTACTGGGCCCTGCAGTCGGCCGAGGCCGGGATCTTCCTGGCGCTGGCCGCCGCGCTGGCCGGGTTCTGCTTCTGGCGGTTCGGCCGGCGGCTGGGGTGACCGCGGCCGGCTAGGCACCCCATTCCGCAAGCGGGACGGGCGGCACGCAACCACAGATGGCGACATTTCTTGATGTCACCTTCGGCACGTACGCTGGGCGGATGCTCAGTGATTCCTACGGGCGGGTGGCGACGGACCTGCGGGTGTCCCTCACGGACCGCTGCAACCTGCGCTGCTCGTACTGCATGCCGCCCGAGGGACTCGACTGGCTGCCGTCGCCTGAGGTGCTCACCGGCGCGGAGATCGTGCGGCTGCTCACGATCGGCGTCGAGGCGCTGGGCATCCGCGAGGTGCGGTTCACCGGGGGCGAGCCGCTGCTGCGGCGGGACCTGGTGGCCATCATCGCGGCGACGGCCGCGCTGTCGCCCCGCCCGGAGATCTCGCTGACTACCAACGGGATCGGCCTCGACCGGCGGGCGGCCGCGCTGCGCGACGCCGGGCTTGACCGGATCAACGTGTCACTCGACACGCTCCGCCCCGAGGTGTTCCGTAAGCTGACCCGCCGCGACCGGCTGGACGATGTGCTGACCGGGCTCGCCGCCGCCGCGACGGCGGGCCTCGCGCCGGTGAAGGTCAACGCGGTGCTGATGCGCCACCTCAACGAGGACGGGGCGGCCGAGCTGCTGCGGTACTGCCTGGACCACGGCTACGAGCTACGGTTCATCGAGCAGATGCCGCTCGACGCCCAGCACGGCTGGAAGCGGGCCGAGATGGTCACCGCGGACGAGGTCTTCCGGTCGCTGGCGGACTCGTTCACGCTAACCGAGGAGCCCGGGCGGGCGCGCGGGGCCGCTCCGGCCGAGACCTTCCTGGTGGACGGCGGACCGGGCCGGGTCGGGTTGATCGCGTCGGTCACCCGGCCGTTCTGCGGTGCCTGCGACCGGGTGCGGCTGACCGCTGACGGGCAGATCCGCAACTGCCTGTTCGCCCGGTCGGAGAGCGACCTGCGGTCGCTGCTGCGCTCCGGGGCGTCGGATGAGGCAATCGCGGCCCGATGGCGGGCGGCGGTAGCGGTGAAGCTACCGGGGCACGGCATCAACGAGCCTGCCTTCCTGCAGCCGGACAGGCCGATGTCCGCGATCGGTGGCTGACGCAGCAGGCTCAGGCGCGGGTGGTCGCGCTCAACGGCACCGAGAGTCCCTTAACTTACTGGCATTGCGCTATGACATGTCGGACTCGATCGCCTTCGAAGTGGCAGCGGGCGCAGCCGCGATTGATTACGATTCGGCGGTATCGGAGGAGGACTGTGCTCATGATCTTGCCGGAAGCCGACGAACTTCTGACGCCTGCCATGGCGATCGACGGTTTCCGGCTAGGCTGCCTGGTCGATGCGTCCACCGGGATGATCCTGGCGTCGCTGGAGAACTCGGACGCGCTCTCCCCGTCGACCGCGGCGGCAGGAGCGACGGACATCGTCAACGTGCTCACCCTGCTGAACGGAAAACTCGCGACCGGGGAGATCCTTGAGGACGTCATGATCACCTTCAGCGACAGTTTCTTCATGGTGCGCCCGGTCGGCCGGGATCCCGAGCCGCGCATCCTGCTGCTAGTCGTCGCGGACCGGCACCGCACCAACCTCGCGATGGCGCACCGCTCGCTCCGGGACCTCTGCGCGAGCTTTCCCTCATGAGCCAGGTCCCACGGCGCACCCGGGTACGCCAGCTAGCCGAATCGGTGTGGCCAGGGAGGCCAGTGAACGGATACGCGAACTTGATCGCGGCACGGCTGCGCAAGCTCGGTGACGAGGCAAGCACCGGGGTGCTGCCGGTGACCGGGCACGGAGACGGGGCCATCTTCTTCCGCGGCGGGCAGGTCGTGTACGCGGAGTCGGGCCGCACGCCGCTGCCCGTGCCCGGCGTGACCGGGCTGGCCGCGCTCGGATTAGCAGGAGTGGCCGGCTCCCGCGCGGACGAACAGCCGGGGAGCCCGGGACAGGGCAGCCCGGCGCCGTCCGGGCACGGCGGGCTGGTCGCCGCGCGGTCGGTCGCGCGGCTGGCGGAAACGCTCGCGGTCACCGAGGCCGTCATCGACGCGGTCACCGAGTTGCTGGCGAACGACTCGCGCTACGCGAAGTTCCGGCACTCCGACGACCTGCCCCCGGTACCGGTGCGGCCCATCCCAGTGGAGACACTGCTCGCGGAGGTGCAGCGGAGGCACGAGATCCTCCGCCAGCTCGCCCCGCTCATCACCCCGGACACCGAGGTCGCCCGTCAGCCGTCGCTCGATTCCCCGGCCGTGCAGGTATCCCAGGCGCAGTGGGCGCTGCTGGTGCGGGCGGGGCGGGGCAGCACGCCGCGCGGGCTGGCGATGCACCTGGGCCGCAGCGTCTTCGGCACCACGATCGAGATATACCGGCTGATCGAGCTGGGCCTGCTGGCAGTGCCTGGACAACCGGGCGGGACGGACGGGGCGGGCGGGCTGGGTCAGCAGAGCGGGACCAGCCGCCACCGCGGGCCGGGGCCGGCGGCCGGGCGGCGGTCCGGTCCGGCGATGTCGTTCATCCGCGCGCTATCTGGGGAGAGGGCCAGCGATGGGTGAGGAGCCGTCGGCGACGGACCTGATCGCCGACGAGCTGCGACAGATCAGGAGCAACGTGCCCGGGGTGCGCGGCAGTATCATCGCCACCGCGGACGGGCTGCTGGTGGCGCACGACGTGCAGGACATGGAGCCGACCCAGGTCGCCGCCCTGGTCGCCGCGACGCACGCGGTCGCGGTGCGCGCCAGCCTGAGTACCCAGTGCGGGCAGCTCAAGGAGGTCATTACCCGCGGCAGCGACGGTTACCTGGCGGTGTACTCGGCCGGCCCGACGGCGATCATCGCGGTGCTCGGAGTCAGCGACCTGAACGTCGCCATGCTGAACTTCCAGGCCCGCAAGATGATCGACCGCATCGCCGAGCACGCGGCCGCCCTGAGCAGGAAGCCGCGCCCGGGGCGGCCGGCTTAGCTGAGCTTCCTGAGCCCGGTGAGGACCTGGCGGAGGACCTCGGCCGACGGGGACTGCCCCGCCCCGCCGCGCTCCGCCCGGGCGAGGTGCTCCCGCAGGCCGTGCTCCTGGCCCGGGGCGCGAGCGGGCAGCAGCCCGCCGGGCGGCTCGGCCGGGCGCGGCTCGGCCGGGCGCGCCGGCGCCGCCGCGCGCCGCTGGCCCCGGCCGGGGACGCGCACCGGGGTACACAGGCCCGCCTGGGTCAGCCGTCCGAGGCAGTCGATGGTGTCTGACAGGGCGGCGCCCCGGCGGGCGGCTAGGTCGAGCGCTGACGCGGCCTCACCGATCTGGCACGCGAGCGCCCACTGCTCCCTGGTCAGCACCGCGGCGGGCGCCCGCAGGTCGCGCAGCGCCACGCTGGTGGTGGGCGCCAGCCCGTGCCCGGCCAGCCGCTCGGCCCGGCGCAGCGCCTCGCCGCGCACCACCTCCAGGCTGTAGCGGGGGAATATCTCCGTCCAGTAGGTGCGGGTGGAGGTGAACCGGATGGCGGCGACGGACGAGTCCTCCGCGACCGGGACGGTCAGCACCAGGAAGGCGTCGACGACGATAGACCCAATGAGCTCGTGCAGCGCCCCGGGCGTGAGGTAGCCCCGCTGCACCGCCAGCGCGGCGGCGGCGGCGCCGTCGGCGTCGCCGCCGGAGTCGCCGCCGGAGCCGCCGCCGGAGCCGCTGGCCGGCGGCTGGCCGTGCGCCGCCAGGGCCGGGCAGGCGGCAAAGAGCCTGGCGGCGAGCCCCGGCACCCAGGACGCCCGGGCGAACGCGATACGCCCCCCGTCTAGGTAGATCGCGCCGGACGGGTCCCCGGTAACCTCGAGGACTCCCGATGCTCCCCGCGCCACCAGGTCGTCGACCGCGGTCATGACCCGGGGCCTGACCAACTCCTCGTGTGCCGCTACCACGAATTACCCCCTCCACCCAACGGACGGGCAGGCATGGGAATGGTTAATTAATTCACCACATGAAAGGCCGGCCTGCATGCCTACTTTTCCTTGCATACCGCTCAAATCGGACATTAACCTTATTGGCCAAGGTTGAATTCTTCATGCCAAGCGTACCGTTCTGCGCACCGACAATACCTGACCCCCGGTTAGGGTTCTGTAGCCCTCTTGACAGGTAACGATCGACGTATGCGGATAATCGCAGCTCAGTCGCAATAAATTACTTAGAGTAATAATCTTTGGGCAATGAGTTTTTCTTCGCATATTCCCGGCATGCCGCCCGCCCCTTCGCTAACGTGGCATCACACCCAGGTCAGCGTTAGCAGAAGGGAGCAATACGTGAATATCGAAGCGGCCCTCAAGGAAGCCATGAACATAGACGGCGCGCTGGGCGCTTGCCTTGTCGACTGGGAGAGCGGCATGTCGCTCGGCGCGGCCGGCGGTGGCAAGTACCTCGACCTTGACATCGCCGCAGCCGGGAACACCGAGGTTATCCGCGCGAAGATGCGGACCATGGAGTCCCTCCGGCTCGACGACTCCATCGAGGACATTCTCATCACGCTGTCGAAGCAGTACCACCTCATCCGGCTGCTGCGGAACTCGCGCAACGAGCAGGGCCTATTCCTCTACCTGGTTCTCGACCGCGCCCGGGCCAACCTCGCCCTGGCCCGGCACAGCCTCAAGCGGATTGAGGGCGAAATCGCCATCTAGCCGCCCGCGACGGTCATGGTGCTACCCGCACAACCATGGCCGCTTCAGTAGCTCCACGTGCTATCTTAGCCACGCTAAGTAGGCATCGCGCTTAACGGCCCACGGCAGGCGGCCGCGGAGCGTCTGGAGTTCAGTGGAGCACGGCCGTTGACCGGTTACGCGAGCCCCCATGGTGGCACTGCCGCGGCGCCCGTGCGAGGTACCGCGGGGGCAGCGACGGCATCCCGGACCACCACCATCCACGACCGGGCCCTGCGCGGCTGCCGGCTGGCCCCGCAGGGCCTTATCATGCTGGCTGCAACCGGGCTGGCGGTCGCCCTCCGGCTGTACCTGCTGAGCCGGCCCGGGTACCTCACCGGCAGCACCGAGTACGACGACGGCGTCTACCTGGGCGGTGCGGTCAGCCTGCTGTCCGGCGAGGTCCCGTTCCACGACTTCGCGTTCGTCCAGCCGCCCGGCATCCTGCTGCTGATGGCACCGGCCGCGCTGATCGCGAAGCTGTCCGGCGTCACCGCCGCCATGGCAGCCGCCCGGCTGCTGACCGTCGGCGCCTCGGCCGCGTGCGTAACGCTGACCGGGGCCCTGGTCCGTCACCGAGGTCCGCTGGTGACCCTGGTGGCCTGCGGCGTGCTCGCGGTCTACCCGGACGACATCAGCACCGCGCACACGCTGCTGCTCGAGCCGTGGATGAACCTGCTGGTGCTGTCGGGCGCGCGACTGGCGTTCCAGGACGGCCGGCTGGCGGTGTCGCCGGCCGGGGCACGGTCGCGGCTGCTGTGGGCCGGGGTGGCGTTTGGTTTGGCCGGGGCGGTCAAGTACTGGGCCGCCATCCCGGCGCTGGTGCTGCTAGCGACCTGCCTGCGGGGGCACGGCCGGGGGCGCGCGGCCCGGCTGGGCCTCGGACTGGCGGCCGGGTTCCTGATCCCGGTGCTGCCGTTCGCGCTGACCGCACCGGGCGGCTTCATCCGGTCCACCCTGCTCGACCAGGCGGCCCGGGCGGGCTCGGCGGTGCCGGTCCCGCTGCGGCTGGCGCACCTTACCGGGCTGGCCGACCTGCTCGACGACGCCGGACGGCTCACCGTGTCCGGCGCCCCCCGCTCGCTGTTCGCCCGGGGCGACGTCGCGGCGGCGGCGACATGGGCCACCGGCTGGCTTCCGGTGCTGGCCGCGGTCATCCTGGCCGCGCTCCTCCTCGTCGGCTTGATCGCCGCCCGGGCGGCCGCCACGACCGCCCGGGCGCCCGCCACGGCCGGCCGCGCGGCCGGGCGCG
>Ga0265338_10005980_pt1 | contig 15652 bp, 42 predicted proteins | sample 42126metaG_FD_193579 | JGI IMG/M metagenome (GOLD analysis project Ga0265338, IMG submission 193579) | Rhizosphere microbial communities from Carex aquatilis grown in University of Washington, Seatle, WA, United States - 4-21-26 metaG | ecosystem: Host-associated > Plants > Roots > Rhizosphere... | reverse complement strand
TACGCGGGCAACCCGGAGTTCGCCGACGCCGGGGCGGCGTGCCGGTGGTTCTACGACCACTACGGCCACCTGTGCAACCTGTACCGGATCTACGGGCGGATCGGCGGCTTCACCGAGGTGGACCCGCCGCAGGACGAGGAGGAAGGCCATGAGCAGGCAGGCTGACCTGCTGCGCGCGGCAGCGGACGGGCTGGACCAGGGGGAGCAGCCGTTCTGCGACAGGTTCCTGGGCGAGCACCAGGTGACCCTCGACGAGTGCTTCGACATGGCGGCGAACATGGCAGCCGGGGCGCGGATCGTCGCCTGGGCCGTCGAGAACCCGCGTGACGGGGCTGCGTTCCTCGCCAGCGGGTCAGCCGGGATGGCGATGAACGCCATCACCGAGGCGCTCGCGGGGGTCAGCCTCGCCAGTGACCGGGAGGGCAGGTGAAGCCCGGGACCGTGCAGGCCAGGCTGGACGCGGCAGGCGGCGTGCAGGGGCTCGAAGAGGCGATCGGCATCCCGGCGTCGGAATGGGGCGGCCGGTGCCACGAGATATCCCTGCGGGTGCTGCGCACCGGGCTGCTCGGCGAGGGCCGGGTGGCGCGCGGTTCTGCCCGTGGGGTGACCAGCCAGCACTCGTGGATCGTGCTCGGGGACGAGCCGCTGCCTGACCCGTACAGCGAGGAGTCGGTGATCGCCGACCCGACGATCTTCGCCTACGAGCGGCGGCAGCCGTACGTCCTGGTCAAGCAGAACCTGATGCACACCCACTGGCCGCACGGGGCCGGGGACATCTGGACGCAGGGCGGGCCGCCTCCGGACCCCGCTGGCAAGCGGGTCGAGCTGGAGGGCTACGAGGGCCTGTCCGGCATGGCGAAGGCGTTCCTGGAGCTGTGCGGCTACCCGCTGGACTACAAGGGCTGGGCTCACCTCGTCCACGGCCCTGTCCAGGGGTGGCCTGCCGGGGAGATCGTCACCGCGATGTGCGCCACCAAGGAGCTGGCCGTCATCACGCCGATCGACATCACCGGCATGACGACCGAACTCAACCCGAAGGAGCTGTACTGGTGACCAGGTGGGACACGGCGGTCAGCGCCGGGGCGTGGAGCGACCTAGTGAAGCAGTACCGGGAAGCCGGCGGGGCGGAAGCAGACGACCACGAGCTGGCAGAGGTGCTGCGGCAGAAGATGCAGGAGGTGGAAGGCGAGTGAGGGAGGTCATCTGGCTGGTGATCAGCCCCCGCAGGGTCGAGCGGATGACGAAGAACCCGCCGGACGTGAACCGGGGCGAGATCGCCGTCAAGGTCACCGTCGAGGTGCCGGCTAAGTCGTTCAGGCCGCCGGTCGTCGAGCGCACCCTGCTGATCGAGGACTGGCGCGACGGTACCGAGCTGGAGGACCTGCACTTGCGCAACGACGTCATCACGGCGGCCGAGGCCGAGCAGATCGTGCAGCGCCGGCTGGACCGGATGGCGCAGATCCTGCGCGAGCGCGGAGCCGAGGTCACCTGGCCCGCTGACGGCGGGGGGAGGCTTTAATGGCCAGGAGCGAGCCGGCGCTAACTCTGCCTGAGTGCATGGTGCAGGCCCTGGAGGCGGCGGTGAAGCGGGGGAGCGGTGCCGAGCTGACCGAGGCGCGGTTCGGGAAGTTCTCCGCCGTGGGAGCGGGCTGGTACTGGAGCCTGACGTTCAGGAGCGAGGCCTGCTCCCACCCGCTGATCGGGCTGAACGGGGAGACGGACCCGCTCCCCCGCCGCCTCAAGATAATCGTCGCGGCCTATGAGGACGAGCGCGCCCGGATGACGGGGACGCCTCAGTGACGCGCAGGGCACTAGTCGCCTGCGAGATGTCCGGGGAGGTCAGGGACGCCCTGGCTGAGACCGGCTACTGGGACGAGATGTGGTCGTCGGACATCCTGACGACCGAGAAGCCGGTGGACGCGACGGTCTTCCCCGACGGTTCGCTGGTCTACGACACGACCTCGCCCGTGCGCAACGGCACCTTCCACTACTGCGGCGACGTGCTCGACCTGTTCCGCTGGGACCACCCGGTGAACGGCAAGAGGCGGCAGGAGTGGGACGAGCACAGCAGGACGCACGGGTGGGCCGGGATGCCGACGGCTCCCTTCCCTCCCCTGTGGGACCTGATCATCGGCCACCCGCCGTGTGACCACCTGTCCCAGGCCGGGGCGGTGTACTGGAAGCACAAGGACGCCACCCGGGGCGGGGACGGGCGCATGCAGCAGGGCGCGGCGTTCTTCATGCGGATGGTGAAGGCCCCTGGCAAGTACGTGGCGGTGGAGAACCCGAGGGGCGTGATGGGGCTGCCGGGCACGCAGCCGCACGTCGCCTACCGCAGGCCCGACCAGATCGTGCAGCCGTGGATGTTCGGCGACCCGCTGGTGAAGGAGACCTGCCTGTGGACCAGGGGCCTGCCGCTCCTGGTGGCGACGCACTCGAAGGAGGACTACCCCGAGCTGTTCCGGGTCGCGACTGGCGGCGGCAGCCACCGCACCGACTGGAAGCGCACCGGCAAGTCGAACAACGCCTGGGAGGACCGCAAGGGGCGGGCGTTCCGCAAGATCGAGCGGTCCCGGACCCCGCCCGGCTTCGCGCGTGCCATGGCCTCGCAGTGGACGGCGTTCATCAGGGAGCAGGAGCGGCAGGAGGCCGCGTGAGGGAGGACCGTGACGAGATCGAGCGGCTGCGGGACATCGCCCGCGTCGTGATCGCCGAGCGGGTACGCCGCTGGCGGGCCAGCGAGGACCTCCAGTTCCAGTACAGCCTGCGGGCGTACACCGGCATGACGCGGGAGGAATGGCTCGCGTGGAAGAACGACGACTCGAAGGTCACCAACAGGATGGCCAGGATGTGGGGAAGGACACCATGACGACGAGCGCGCCTAAGCCGGAGGGCCGGCTCCTGACGCTGGCGGGGCACTACAGCTTCCCTTACCTGTTCGGGATAGTGGCATCACTGGCAGTGGCCACCTCAGCGACCGGGAACCACGTCCAGCCGCTGCGCTGGACGACGACGGGGATGCTCTTCTTCTGGATATTCGTCCAGACGCTCGCGGGAGACCACCACGAGCAGCAACTGTGCGAGCGCTGCGCGGCGAAGATGCCGCTCGACGGGGAAGCGCAGGCCGGGCGACGCAGGCGCATCCTGCGATGGCATCACCAGTCCCTGCTGCAACTGGCCATCATCGGCGTCGTGGTGGCGTCCGTGCTCCTGCCGTGGGGCGACGGGGGCGACCACGAGCCGTCGCCAGAGCCTGAGCCCGACCCGGCAGTGAAGCTGTGAGGGCGTGGGCGCTGCTGCGCTATGACGTGCCCGGGAAAAGGCTCGACCTGTCCGGGACGTACCTGGGCATCGGAGAGGCGGCGGAGGCGGCGTCTGACTTCGGGGCGAGGTGCAAGTGGGGCTCGTGGCGCGAGCGCGGTGAGGAGGACCTGGTGACCGCCGACTGGGTGCTGGACGGCGAGAAGGTCACCTGGTACATCATCCCCACCGAGGTGCACCCGGCCCGTGGCTGGTGGGCGGTGCAGCGTGCCGGTGAACTTGTGCGGGACTGCCTGCGGGCTATCAGGAAGGGCGGTGCGAGGCGGTGAAGACACGACTGACCGGGCTGGCGGCCGAGGTCGCCCTGCGGCTGGCAGGACGCGCCGTGGAAAACCCAGACCCCGCCGGGTCGCTGCGCGAGGTGCTCATGATGATGGGCTTCATCAAGACGCCTGAGGTCGAGGCGCACCGCAGGCACCCGGCCCCCCAGGCGGTGCCGGGGAAGCGGACGGTGGCCGGCCGCCCGGCGGCCGGGGAGCCGGTGTCGGACTGCTGCGGAGCGGAGCTGGAGACGGCGGGCACCGTGACGCGGTACTACGTGTGCACCCGGTGCGATATGCCCTGTGACGCAAGGGCTTCCTTAAATACAGCTTTCCTTGATAAGCTGTCCTTAGCAGGGGACGAGCCCAGGAGGACAGCATGACCAAGGCCGGTCCGCCCTCCAGAGGGACCACCGACGCGGAGCGCCACTCGTGGTCCTACGAGCTGCCGCCGCGCCAGGCAACCGAGCGCCAGTGCCGCAAGTGCAGCCTGGAGTGCCGGCGCACCAGCGGGAACTGGGGGCCGGGCGCAACGCTTGAGTACAGGTTCCCCGGCCACGAGTGGGAGCCGGTGGATAGCTACCCGGTATGCGGCGGGAGGACCGCCGGCAGGGCCAGGCGGGCTGCCTGGGAGGCAGCGAGGAGGGCAGGGACGTGAATGAGAAGACGCGGGAGCTGCTGCACCGCGCGGTGACCGACGCGATCATCGCGCTGGGTACCCCGGTCGCTGCCGAGACCAGCCCCTATAGCTGGATGGACTTCGAATACGCCGAGCTGCGCATTCACATGGCGCACTGCCTCCCGGTCTACGAGAAGTGCACGTGGGATGACTCCGACTGGTGGGAGTTCGCCGGGACGTTCGACCCTGACGTGCGCAAGCAGGGGATCGACCTGAAGCTGGCCTGCGGGTGCGGGCTGCTGACCGGGCGGACATGGCGGTACACCGACGGGTACGCGGCCCTGATCCGCGCGATCACGGGAGGGTGACGGTGAGCCAGTTCCGGCAGTGCGGGGAGGACGAGATCCTGGTGCGCAGCACCGTGCGCCGGGGGCGCTTCGTCGCCTCGGAGCGCGAGGAGATGGGCGGGCGGGTGCAGAGCTGGGTGCTGGCCGGGGAGGCAGGCGCGGCTGAGGTGCGCGGCACAAGCGCGATGCGGCTCTACCTGGTGATGCACCGCCCGGCGGCCCCGCCCGGCTCCGGGCACGGCGTGCTGGCGCTCGCGGACCCCGGTGCGTTCACGGGGAAGTGCCCGGTGCTGGAAGGACCCTGCCAGGCGTGGCTGGCCTTCTACCCGTTCCACCCGGGCGGAATCGACCTGACGGACCCCTGGGGGTACCTGGAGGCCGCGTACCGGCAGCACCTGGAGTCAGCATGAGCAGGCTCGTCCGTGCCGTTGACGACAGCGACCCGTCCGAGACGGTGATGGTCCTCGGCGGCGAGCACGGGATGGTCACGCTGCACGTGTCGCTGTGCGGCATCCCGCAGGCGATGGTCCTGCACTCCCCGAGGGAGTTCCCGGGCTGGACCAGGGCACCCCGGTGCGAGCGCATGGAGGTCCAGTGCTGGTGCCTTTCCAGCGTCACGTGCGAGGAGATGATGGAGCTGCTGGTGCGGTACTCCATCGAGGGCGAGGAAGCGCTGTGGCTGCTGATGGAGAACGACTACCGGCTCTACCTGCAAGGAGGCCGTCGGTGAGCAGGATGGTCCGGAGACAGTACCAGGACGGGCCGCTCCAGGTCGCGGTGCTGGGCGGGGAGCTGGGCGCGGCCGAGGCGCGCTGGTCAGGACCGGATGACTTCCACTGCGTCGTGCACTCCCCCGTGGACCGGGGCCGGCCGTGGACGAGGCACAACCCGCTGCGCAGGTGCAAGGTCATCGAGGGCGACTGCTGGCAGGTCCTCGCCGGGCTCCCGGCCTCGCCTGGCGAAGACCTCTGGCCGTTCCTGGAGCGGATGTACGAGGCGTACCTGAGACGGGACCTCACGCGGTGAGGAGCTACCGGAACCGCCCGGTCGGCATACCGGGCGATGGGACGGGCGAGGTACGGGCCGCGCGGCGTGACGCCTCCTGGTTCAGGAAGCCGGGGCGGTCATGGCGGATGCACGTCGTGGCCGAGGACGGCGGGTCGGCGTGCCGGGGGTTCCCGCTGGTCCTGGAAAGTGCGTCGCTGCCGCCCCGGGACATGACGGTCCCGGCGGCGAGCGTGCAGGAGGAGTCAAGGTGCCAGGGGAACGGGTGCAAGGGAAGGTGGCCGTGAAGGTCAGCGAGAGGCTGCTGAGGCGGCTGCGGGCCGAGGGCATCGTCCCGGCTGAAGGGGACGTGGAGATACGGCGCACCGACGCCTCGCGGTCGCAGAAGGAGTACGGCGCGTGGACGTGGCACGCCTACTGGGGCGAGAGTCACCGCCAGGACCAGTCGGCCGGCTCGAAGTGGACGATGGCCGTGTGCCTGGCTGCGCCCCGGCTGGAGACTCACCGGCATCGCGAGACAGGTGAGGTCAGCGTCATCCCGTGCACGGAGGACGGGAAGCTGTGGTTCGGGGAGAGGAGGGCACGGTGAGCTGGCCTGAGGAGCCTCCGGAGGTCACCGACGTCGACATAGCCGAGGAGGCGGTGCTCGTCTACGGCGACGAGGCGTGGCTGCTGTTCCAGGGGGACGTCAAGTCACTCGCGTACGAGCAATGGCTGGAGAAGGTCAAGTGGATGGGGAGGATGCAGTGAGCCGGGAGCCGGTGGTGCTGCTGGACGTGGACGGGGTACTCAACCTGGCCCGGTTCCGGTCGAGCAGGCAGCGCGACCGGATGATCCGCGAGGGGTACTTCCACCGCAGGCCCCGCGACCCGTTCTCGGGCGACCGGCTGCTGGTGAACCTTCCCCGGGTGAGGGCGGCGGTGCGCGGGCTGCTGGAGACCGGGGCGGAGGTGACCTGGGCGACCACGTGGGGGCCGTCGGCCAACGACTACTTCGTGCCGCTGCTCGGGCTGGACGAGGTGCTGCCGGTCGCCCCCGTCAACTACAGGTACTCGACGAAGGCATTCACCGTTATCCCGTGGACTCAGGGACGCCCGTGGGCGTGGCTGGAGGACCAGCAGCGGGAGCTGGACATGGCAACGGCGCTGACCCGGGAGGACACCCCGTGCTGCCCTGTCCTGGTGAGCACCGACACCGGGCTGGGCGGCGAGCACGTGCAGGTAGTCAACGACTGGCTGGGGAGCCTGTGATGCAGAGGAAGCTGATCGCGGTCGAGGCGTACGCGCCGGACGACATGGACGACGGCGAGATCGCCCGTGAGATCCGGGCCGCCCTCGACGCGGCGGCGGCCGAGATGCGGACCGAGGTAAGCCACGTCAGGACTTTGCTGTGAACGCTTCTCGTTTATCAAGAAAAGCTGTATCCTGGTCTTGCAAGGGAAACGAGCAGCCAGGAGGAGGACAGCAAGTGAGCCAGCACACCGCCTTCGCGGTCACCGCCGCCGCTATCACTCCGGACACCCCGCGCCACAAGCTGCGCAACCCGGGCATCTCCGTCGAGGAGTGGAAGTATGAGGTGGTCGCCTGGAAGAGCCTCGCGACCGGCTGGGAGATCAGCCTCGCCGACGGCACTCTCGACACGGAGAAGGCTGACGCCCTGCTGGCGGAGATGGGCTGGCAGCTCGTCCCGGACAGCGAGTGGCGCGAGACGTCTGACCCGGGGCAGTACTTTGCCGGGGTCGAGCAGGACGGGGACGACGAGTGAGCCTCACGGTCAGCCCCGAGGAGGAGGCCGCCGGGGGCAAGTGGCAGCCGGGCCAGCGGGTCCAGGTGGTCGAGCACGTGGACGCCACCAGGAAGCCGAAGGAAGGCGGGGCCGTCTACCCGGCCGAGGTACTGCGGGTCGCCGGCCCCTACGTGATCGCGGACATCCCGGCCCTCGGCGAGGTGGCGTCGTTCTGGGTGCTGTCCGGGTGGACCGCCTGGGACGCGATGTTCAGGTGGCGGCTTATGCCGCTGCCCGAGGAAGCAGGTGACTACTGATGGACTACACCGTCTACCTGACCCCCGAGGGGGCGGTCGGCACCCTCCAGGGTGACCAGGAGCTGCCCGAGGGGGCGTCGTCCCTCGGGTCGACCGACAACTGCGTCGAGGCGCACGAGATGGTGATCACGCTCACCCTCGGCATCCGGGGACGGGGCGGGGACATCCCCCGCTGCGGCAAGTGCCGCATGCCCGCCTGTCCGGACGGCGAGGGCGGCTGGGAGCACCAGGAAGCCGCCGACGAGGCGTTCTGCGGCCTGGTCTTCGGGGTGGTGACCGCGTGACGACGATCGTCCTGAGCGACATGAGCGCGGTCCTGTACCAGGTCCCGGCAGAAGGACCGTGCACGATGGACATCTTCGTCAGGGACCCGGGCCACTGGGCAGAGCTGTTCCTGCACCACCCTCCGGGCACCGGGGTGATCGTCTGCTATGACGGGCAGAACCTGCCGGGCGTCGTGACGGCGTTCGGCGAGGACGAGCCGGTCATCACGGTGGAGGTGGTCGTATGAGCGACGACGAGCGGGCGCTGGGCGCGGCCACAGCCGCCCTGGAGCTGAACCACCAGGCCATGATCATGGCCACCAGAGCCCGCCTTCTTCCCTGGTGGCGGTGGCAGGCCAAGAGGGCGCTCCTGCGGGGGGCGCAGGCACTCATGGACAGCGCCGACCTCATGCTGGCCGAGGCGGGCGTGGTGGTAAGGAGGATGTCGCCGTGACCAAGCTGAGCAGGCTGGAGTACGACGTGCTGCGCGTCGCCTCGGTGCACGACGGGACCGCGACGACGCCGCTGCTGGCGATGCAGTGCGGGACGACCCGCCAGGCGGTCGCCCCGGCTGCGGCGCGGCTGTGCCAGGCGGGGCTGCTCACCCGGGGGACGCTCGGCGGCCAGGTGTGCTACGGCGTCACCAGTGCGGGCCGGGAGCAGGCAGGCCCGCCCAGGAACCGCAGCGCCTTCATGCTGGTCGAGGTCGACGAGGAGAAGTACCTGGAGGTCCAGGAGATGCTGCTGGCCCTCGGCATCGTGCGGTCGTGTACCGAGCACCAGAAGGGCTGCTGCTGCAAGAACTGCCCCTGGCGGGGCGATCACGGGTGAACGGGTGCCAGGGGTGCGGGGCCGCGAACCCGGATTTCTCGGTGGAGCCCGACGACGACGTGGAGGTCCTGGCGTGCGCTGCGTGCCTCGCGGCGGTCATCACCAGGCTGTTCGACGACGGCTCCGTCATCGCTCCCGCGTGGGGGCTCAAGGTCTACGACGTCAGGGGCGAGGGCGGGTGAGCAGGCCCCTGGGCGTCAAGGACGTCCTGGAGCAGGTGCGCCGGATCGGGGCGCACTCGGTGAGGTCACCCGGGACGGCGCACGCGATGGAGGACCAGCTCTACCTGGCGATCCTGGCGTACATCGCGCAGGGCGGCGAGCACGCGGCGGAGGTAGCGGGAGCAGCGTTGCAGAGCCGGAAGTACGAGTTCGAGAGGTACACGTAGGTGGACATGAGCAAGTGGCCGCTGTCGTGGTTCGAGGTGAACTGCGACGGCTCGGCGTGCGGGTCAGGGAACGTGCAGGTGCACGTGCACCCGGTGCAGCAGCACCTGTTCCTGGGGGGTGACATCGGGGTCCGGGTGACGGTGCGCAACGGGCAGCGGACGGCCTACTCCAAGGCGGAGGGCATCACCCGGCTGGTTTACCTGGAGGCAGCGTGAGCGGGGAGACGGAGGCTACAGCCGACCCGGCCGCGAAGCGGCGCGACATCAACCGGAAGTACAACCTGAGCACCAAGGGCCAGAAGCGCAACCGTAAGTACGAGGACAGGCACCCGGAGCGGAAGCTGCGGTGGGAGCAGGCGCGCAACGCCATGCGGCCGGGAGGAGCACCGTGAGCGCGATTGAGTCAGCGACCGCCGGCGACGGCTACGAGGTCCGTGAGGGAACCCAGGTAGTCAGCGATGACACAGGTCACTACGGGGGCGTCGTGAGCCTGACCGAGGAGGACGGCCGCGTGATGGCCGCCGTCGCCTGCACTGACGACATCCTCCGGGCGTTCGACGTGGAGTACCTGAGCGTCTTCACTGACCAGGGCGGCTGACGCCGGGCAGCGTTACCTGGTTTCATTGGCAACGTGAAGCCGGGCGAGGACGCCAGGAAGTACGGGAAATGGCGTCGTCCCCGTAGATGGAATACAGGGTTTATTGGTATTCTGCTCCTGATATCAGGCAACGAGGAGGGCGACCGGGTGAGCTGGACGACATGGCTCCGCCTCTGGGCGACGGAAGTGCGGCGCGAGGTGACCGGGCAGCCGATGCGGCTGGTGCCGCACCTGCGCGTCCCCGTCCGGGACACGCCAGGCGACGGGTACAGGTGCCGGACGTGCGGGTCGCGGTCGGCACGGGTGCAAGAGGCCGGGGCGCGCGTCGACCAGGCGCTGAGGGCGAGGCTGTCATGAGCACGTGGCAGGAGGTCGCCAGCCAGGCGCTGGCGGACGCCTACCCGCAGACGATGAGCCCCGCCGAGCTAGCTGAGGCGATCAAGGCGGCGGGCGTCCTGGCCTGGTCCCGCGAGGGGCTGTCCAGGTGGCTGAAGGCACGGGCGGACGAGGGAACGGTAGACCACGTGGCATTCAAGCAGTACCGGGCAGGAAAGGCCGTCATGGAGCCGGGCAAGAAAGCCTCGGCTCCCGGCCGGGACGCGGGCACGCCGCCGCCGTCCGGCATCGAGTGGGGCTACAGGTGCCGGCTTCTGAAGCACCCGTCGGGGCCTGGCGCGGGACGGGTGACCGAGCGGTCGTCGGCGACCAGGGCAGAGGCCGAGGAGGACGTGGCCGTCTTCCTGGAGGAGCCTGAGAAGTGGGAGGCCGAGGTCATCTGGCGCACCGCCGAGGTGAAGCCGGGCGAGTGGCACAGCCTGAGGCTGACGGTCACCGACACGCTGGAGAAGGCCGGCGCGGCCCGGGAGGACGGCGAGGAAGTCACCCCGCAGGTGCTGTCGGACCTGCTGTCCCTCACCGCCAGCACGGTCATCCCGCCCGAGGTGATCGCCACCTGGACGAGCCGGGAGCGCGAGGAAGCAGTGGCCTGGGCGGCGGCCGAGCACCTGTCCGCCTCCGACAACCCGGTGAAGCGGCTCTCGCAGCCGGGGTTCGTGCAGCGTACCGCTGAGATCTGCGCGAGCCCTGCCCTGGCCCAGCTCGCCGCCGAGAGCTGGACGGGGTACCTGGACCTCCTGCGCCAGTCTGAGCCCGGGGTCAGGCCGACCGAGTTCCTGAACGGGGCAGGGGAGGCGGCAGAGATCGCGAGGGACGCGATCACCGGGCTGCTGGTGCTGCTGAGGAGCACGGGGCCGGGAGAGTTCACCAGGGAGCAGATGGCCGCCAGCTACAACGCCGGGTACGTCAAGGCCCGGCAGGACGCCGCCGTCGAGGAGCCGCTGTCGTGAAGGCCGCCGGGAGGGCGCTGCTCGCCGGGGCTGCCTGCGTGATCTGCTCGGCGCTGTTCGGCGGCCGGCCGGGGGACCTGCTGCTCCTTGGGGGCACCGGGCTGGTCGCGGCCGGGACGCTGGCATGGCTGGCGGTGTCGGCCCGGCAGGCGATGCGCCGCGAGCGAGCCAGGAGACGGCAGCAGGCCGTCCTCTACGCGGAGCTGAAGGCGGCGCTTACGGCCATGCACGGGGAGCAGCCGTGAAGGGCCGGGCGATGCTCCGGCCGCTCATCAAGGCGCAGGTGGCCTCGGTGGCGCTCTCGCTCGCCGGGCCGTGGCTGCACAACCCGTACGGCTGGGCTGCCTGGCACGCGAGCGAGTGGCTGAGCTGGGGGTCGATCATCGGGTTCGCCGTCATCGGCGTGTGGAACGTGGTGCACCCCGACCATGAGGCCCGCGAGAAGCGGCTGGCGCTGCGGCGGGAGCAGCAGCGCATGATCATGGAGCACGCCATCATGGAGCACGCCGCCGCCGGGGCCAGGGCCAGGGGCTGGGAGAAGGCCGTCCTGGACGCGCAGCGGGCCGGGACGTTCAGCGTCAACGGGGTGCGGCAGCCGGGGACGACGCTGCGCTACCAGGGTCCGCCTCCCGTCTACACCCCGCCGGGCGGCTTCGAGATGATGATCACCGTCGAGCTGCGGGCCAAGGCGGTTGTGAGCGCGCAGGAGCGCCGCAGTGCGTCCGAGTGCGACATGTGCGGGACCCCGATGGACGTGGCACTGGTCAGGGACGGGTACCCGTACCTGTGCCGGCAGTGCCGTCGCCGGGCCTACGAGCCCATGTTCCTGTTCCGGTGAAGGATCTTCAGTCAACCCCCGGGACACCACCACATTAAGTTCTGGCATTACCGCATAACAGCAACGATTATCCGGAGGAAACAATGACCGCAGTCGCCGACGACATCACCGTCCCCGCCGGGCACGGGCTCATGCACGAGCTGGACAAGACCGGGGACACCCGCGTCATGTGGGACCGGGGCAACAAGGACGAGGTGGAAGCTGCCCGCAGGCAGTTCACCGACCTGAAGAAGAAGGGGTTCATCGCCTACCGCGCCGAGGGCAAGGAAGGCACCCGGGGCGAGGTGATCAGGGACTTCGACCCGGACGCCGAGCGGATCATCCTGGTCAAGCAGCTCGTAGGGGGCTGAAATGCGCGCGTGGGCGAAGAACTTCCTGTACGGCCTGGGCGACCGGCTGTGCGCTCACCAGCTCACCTTCGAGGCGGGCAACTGGGTATCCGAGCTGGGATGGAAGCTCAGGAAGGCAGGCTGACATGCCAGCGCAGCTCGCCGCACCGCCTGCCGGCTACCGGGAGGACCTCCTGGAGGAGCTGGACGCGGAGCGGCTACAGAGCCTGGCCGCAGTGCAGCCGCTCAAGCAGGAGGCGTTCAGCTCCTGGTCACAGGGACAGACCTGGTTCGCCTGGTGCTCGACGACCGGCACGACGATGACGATGAACGACACCGCGTGGACAGCGTGGAACAACAACGTCACGACCACCACGGGCTCCATGGCGCTCAACTACACAACCGGCACCGCGTACGTCAGCACCGGCACGCAGTGGGTCTCGTGGAACACCACGTACACGGAGATGACCGAGGAGCAGCAGGCGGCCCGGGACGAGGCGCTCAGGCTCCAGCAGGAGCGCAGGGTCGTCCAGGAGGCAGAACAGGCCACCGCGCGGGCTGAGCGCGAGCAGGCCCAGGCACGGGCCGAGGAGCTGCTCCTGAGCCTGCTGAGCGAGGAGCAGGCCGCGACGTACGCCGAGCACGGCTGGTTCGAGGTGCGGGGCTCCTCGGGCCGCAGGTGGCGGGTCAGGAACCGTGGCCAGTCCGGCAACGTCGACCTGATGCCGGAAATCGGCGAGGAGCGCGACGCATCTTTCTGCGCTCACCCTCCGGGCTGGCTGCCGGACGCCGACGCGCACGTGGCGCAGATGCTCGCCCTGGTCACCGACGACGAGGCGTTCGTGCGGACGGCCAACGTGCATTACCGCAGGCCTGGCTCGGAGCCGCCGTTCATGAGGGCCGTGGCGTGAGCACGCACCAGTGCCTGGGGCACGGCTGCGACGAGCAGGTCGCTGCGTCGAAGCTGATGTGCCCAGGGTGCTGGGCGCAGGTGCCGGAGCCCCTCCAGCGAGAGGTCTACGCCGCCTGGGACGGCGGCCGGGGGCGCGGCAGCCTGCGGCACCTGCGTGCCGTCCGGTCGGCTGTCGAGGCAGTGACCCCGTAAAGCGCACCCGGCAGGACGCCGGAGCTGAGCGCCGCTTAGCAAGAAAAGCCGTAAGGATCTTCCTTCAATACGGCTTTTATTGATAAGCTCCTCGGAGAAGCGAACGCAAGCCCCTCAAGGAAGGAGGGCAAGTGCCTTACGACGACGAGCTGACGCCCGCCCAGGCGATACGCAAGACCTGGGGATGGGTGCCGTTCGGCCTCAACGCCGTAGCCGCCACCCTGATCATCTTCTTCGCGGTCAGCGCGGGAGTCATCGGGATCGTCTACGCGCTGATCCCCGCCACCACGGCGGTGCAGGTCAGCTCAGCGAAGCACCAGGCAGAGGTCAACAACGCGCAGTTCTCCGCGACCGTGGCCAGCATGAGCTACCAGCAGCCGCTGGTAACCGAGATGCAGCAGCACATCGCCAACATCACCGGCCCTGGCGGGCTCGCCTCCACCAGGCAGTCGCTGGCGGCGGGCAACCCCGAGCAGGCCACTATCCGGGCGTCAGAGCTGAACGAGGTTTCCCTGTTCTGCTCCGAGTCCGTCAACCTGGACCCCGGCGTCGCACCGGGGAGCGTCCAGCTAGAGCAGGTCGTCAGCGCCAACTGCTACGCGGGTACCCCCGTGGCGCAGCCGCCGCTGGCCGACCCCGTGCCCGCAGGAGGGCAGTAGCAGCATGACCATCACCCTGACCACCAGAGCCAAGCGGCTCCTCACCATGGCGATCGGGGCCGCGCTCGCGGTCATCATCGTCGCCGTCCTCGCCGCGTGCACCACGACCGACAGCAACGGCAACAAGGCCGAGAACAGCGACCAGGGGGCGATCAGCAAGTCGATGATCACCAACCAGCCGCCGCCCTTCTTCCCCACCTCCGCCTACCGGGGCGAGATGATCGAGGTCAAGGCGATCGAGGCCCTCGGGTCCCCCACCACCTCGTTCTTCTTCCCCGAGGGCAGCACGGTCGTCATGACCGCGAACGGGCCGCACTCCAGCTCCCCGCCGATCAAGACGTGCTCCTCGCAGGGCGTGCCGGTGCCGAACACCGCGTCGCTCACCAACCCGCTCCAGGGAGTAGGCGTGTCGGGCGTCACCGGGGCCATCGCAACCGACCAGATGGACCCCAACGGCCTGTACGCCCCGCAGACCAGCAGCGGCACCTGGGTGCTGTGCAACACGGCGAGCGGCGGGACGCGGTTCGTCTACTGGGAAGGCCCGGTGTACGCCGAGACCGGCACCGCCGTGTGGAGCGACACCCAGGGCATCGTGGACGTAGGCAACAACACGCTGCCGGTCTGCACCCTCATGACCGCGCGGGACGGTGACGGGACCGGCATCACCGCCGGCGACACCTACTACCACTGCTCGGACAGCGCCGGGAAGTCGATCAACAGCTCGCCGACCGGCGGCCCCGGCGTCACCCCAACCCAGTCCAGCCAGGCACTCGCCAGCTAGGACGCCGAGCCAGGCCCGGCCGGGCGCTCGACCGCGCGGCCGGGCCTGAACTACAGGAGGGCAGGTCATGGTCACCGTCGTCGCGGTCCACCGGGCAGCATCGGCACTCGTAGTCCTGATGATCGCCCTGTCGCTGCTCGCCAGGACCGACCCGGAGATGCTCACCCTGCTCGCAGTGATCTGCGCGGACCCGGCGCTGCTGGCGATGGCGCTGGTGATGATGGCGCTGTCCATGCCCGACGCGTCAACACAGAGAAGGAGCTGACCATGCCCATGTGGTGGAACAGCAGCCAGAACACGACGCTCAACGAGACCGAGGAAGACTTCATGACCGCCCAGTACTGGGAGCGCGTCCGACGCGAGCAGGCCGAAGCCGAGGAGGCCCAGGCCCAGTACGAGCGGCTCCTGGCCGAGGGGTACTACGACCAGTGACCCCGGCGCGTTAGACGCAGCCCGCGACCTGGTTTTCAGGGACGAACGGCGCGTAATGGGATAAAACCCTGTTGCACATCCGCAACGGGACATAAGGACATAAGTACGAGGGGGAGAGACGGATGGCTGACTTCGTGACAATGATCCCCTCTGGCGGGTGGCGTGCCCTGCTGGAGCTGAAGAGCGGCGGCAGCAGGGACGTCCCGCTGGTCGGGTGGTGCCTGTCGGAGAACGACGCGGTGGTGCCGTTCTTCTACCCGGGCGCTGCCTGGTGCGCCGAGGAGCTGTCCCAGGCAGCCATCGGCAGGAACCCCGACTGGGGCATCACCGGCTACCGGGTCTACCACCCGGACGAGAAGACCGGGGGAGCGCCCCTGGACCTCCCGGCCTCTCCCGGGCCGGTCGTGCACCTGATGATCACCGACCCGGACGACCAGGAGTTCAGCGAGACGTTCACCGCGTGCTGCCGGCTCAACTGGCGGGCGGTC